>JAEEGL010496821.1_pt1 | contig 12103 bp, 8 predicted proteins | sample 9134231 | NCBI WGS metagenome assembly JAEEGL01 (sample SAMN16246548, study PRJNA631951) | gut metagenome | biome: gut microbiome; feature: rumen; material: fiber-attached | host: Bos | place: Iran: Karaj | collected 2018-10
ATTGATACTCAAGATGATGATCAAGTAGAACTAGCTAATAAACTATATAGTGAACTTAAGAACAATAATATTGATGTAATACTTGATAATAGAGATGAAAGACCTGGAATTAAATTTAAAGATATGGATTTAATAGGTATTCCTTTAAGAATAACTATTGGTAAGAAAGCATCTGATAATATAGTAGAGGTAAAGGAACGTACTAAAGACAAATTTGAAGAAATAAGTGCTAATGAAGTAGTAGATTATGTACTAAAATATGTAAAAAAAAATAAGAACTAATAGTTCTTATTTTTTATATTGTAATCTCATTCGCACCACTTTCAATAATTAGATTCTATATAAAAAGTAGACATAAATTCATATATTTTTTAGGTATAAAACTAATTTGAATCCTTTTTCTTATTCATTTTTTTATGCTGTATTTTATATGTTGTTTTAAGTTGTATTCTATATGGTAGTAATCTTATGCTAAATATTGCAAGCTTCATAGATAATTTTGGTATTATTATCATTTTTCTTTTAAATAATTTATCTATGGCATATTTTGCTACATATTCTGGTGTAGCTGCTTTAACTGTAAAAGAACCATTAGCAACTTTATTAAACTCAGTATCTACAGGACCAGGACATAAAGAGGATATTTGAACATTACTTTTACTTTGTCTTAATTCTTCATTAATAGCCATAGATAACTTTAATAAATAGTTTTTAGTGGCATAGTAAGTGTTCAATTTAGGTCCTGCCATAAAGCCAGCAGAAGAGCAGACATTTAGAATATAACCATTATTATTTTTAACAAAATCTTTTAAAAATAATTTAGTTAAGATATGTGGTGTTATTACATTTACATTAATCATTTCTAATTCTTTATCTAAATCTGTTTCTGTAAAATTACCAAATAATCCAAAACCAGCATTATTGATTAATATATCTACTTTACCTTTATTTAGATTATATACTTTATATGCATTATCTATATTACTTAAATCAGTTTCTATAATAGAAACACTCACATTAGATAATTCTTTTTCTAGTTCTTCTAATCTATTCTTTCTTCTTGCTACAAGTATTAAGTCATATCCTTTACTTGCTAAGTATTTAGCCATTTCTCTTCCTATACCAGAACTGGCTCCTGTTATTAATGCTCTCATCTTTTTAATTCTCCTTTTAATTCAAATAATATATCTCTAAGTTCCATAGCTCTTTCAAAGTCTAAGTTCTTAGCAGCATCTTTCATTTCACTTTCAACATTTTCAATCATTCTAATAGTATCTTTCTTATTCATCTTCTTTTTAGAATCTTTATTATCTATTTGATTTGATATTACTTCTTTAATATCTTTAATAATAGTTTTAGGAATAATACCATGATCTTTATTATATTTATCTTGAATATTTCTTCTTCTTTCAGTTTCTGTTATTGCTATATCCATAGCTTCACTATAAGTATCAGCATACATAATAACTTCACCATTACTATTTCTAGCACATCTTCCTATAGTTTGAATTAAACTTCTACTACTTCTTAAGAATCCTTGCTTATCAGCATCTAGTATACAAATAAGTGATACTTCTGGTATATCAATACCTTCACGTAATAAGTTAATACCTACAACTACATCATATATACCACATCTTAAATCATGTATAATTTTTAATCTTTCTAATGTCTTTATTTCATTATGTAGATATGCTACTTTAATATTCATTTCTTTTAAATAGTTTGTTAACTCTTCACTCATTCTAATTGTTAGAGTAGTAATTAAAACCCTTTCATCTTTTTTAATTCTTTCATTTATTTCTGATATAATATCATCTATTTGTCCTTTAGTAGGTCTTACACTTATTATTGGGTCAAGTAATCCAGTTGGTCTAATTATTTGCTCAACAACTTTATTATTAACTTTTTCTAGTTCATACTCACCAGGAGTAGCTGATACATATATAACATTCTTCATTTTACTCTCAAATTCATCAAATTTAAGTGGCCTATTATCTAAAGCACTAGGTAATCTAAAACCATAATCTACTAAAGTTTGTTTTCTCATTCTATCTCCATTATACATTCCTCTTACTTGAGGTAATGTAACATGAGATTCATCTATAACCATTAAAAAGTCATCAGGCATAAAATCTATTAAACAAGTAGGAGTTTCTCCAGGTCCTCTTAATGCTAAGTGTCTTGAATAATTTTCAACACCATTACAGTATCCAGTTTCTTTAAGCATTTCTAAATCATAGTTAACTCTTTCTCTTAAACGTTGCTCTTCTAAGAGTTTACCTTGACTTTTTAAATAAGCACATCTTTCATTTTTTTCTTCTTCAATTCTTCTTATTGCTTCTTCTAGTTTTTCTGGACTAGTAACAAAGTGAGAAGCAGGGGAGATAGTAATAGTTTTCTTACTCTCTAAAACTGCTCCAGTTAGAGGATCAAACTCTACTAAAGAAGTAACTTTATCATCTTCTAATTCAATTCTTATACCAAATTCTCTTTCATTAGCAGGAATAATATCTATCATATTACCTCTAACTCTAAATGTACCTCTATGGAAGTCTAAATCATTTCTTTCATATGTCATATCTACTAATCTATCAATAATACTATTTCTTTTAATAGTGTCTCCAACATTTAGAATTAACATATTTTTAATATATTCTTCTTTTTCACCTATACCATATATGCAAGAAACTGATGCCACTACTATAACATCAGTATAGTTAATTAATGCACTAGTAGCACTATGTCTCAGTTCATCTATTTCATCGTTTACTGAAGCATCTTTTTCAATATAAGTATCACTTGATGGAACATATGCTTCTGGTTGATAATAATCATAATAAGATACAAAATATTCTACATGATTATTAGGAAATAATTCTTTGAATTCAGAATATAATTGTCCTGCTAATGTTTTATTATGGGCTAAAACTAGAGTAGGCTTATTAACGTTTTTTATAACATTAGCAATAGTAAAAGTCTTACCAGTACCAGTAGCACCAAGGAGAACTTGATGTTTTTTATTATTTTTAATGCCTTCAGTTAATTCATTTATAGCTTCTGGTTGATCTCCATTTGGTTTATATTTACTAACTAACTCAAACATATTATTCCTCCAATCAATTAAGTTCATTTTATCATTATTTTATATTATTGACAATAATAGTAAATATTATGATTGCATAAGAAAAAGTTCTATATTATAGAACTTTCTTATTATCTTTTTTAGGATTATTTTTAACATAAGAAATATTATTTTTATAGTATTTCTTTGGTGTTTTCTTTTTAGTTTTATTAGCTCTTGTTTTAGGATGATTATAATTCTTTTTAGTATTATTTGGCTTTGGTTGCATTATCATATGAGGTTCTTCTTTAATAACTTCTTTAGGAGTTTCTACAATCTTTTCTTTCTTTTTTAATTTAGGAAGTTTAACATTCTTTATTAACTCTCTATAATTCTTTCTTTCTTTCTTTTTAGCATCTCTTTTTAATTTTCTTGCTTCTTTTTTTCTTAAAGCTTCAGGATCAATTATTTCGTTTCCTTCTTTATCAGTTTCAATATATTTTATAATAAAGATAGACACAAATAAGAAAAGCGCTACAAAGTATATAGAAATAATTATTATAAAAAAGATATCAATAGTATCAAATCTTCTCATATAATCAGTCCTCATAGTAATTATAATATATGTTATATAAAAATAATAGCAAAAAAATGTCAATTATTATATTTTTTTTTGTAATTTTACAAAAATATGTAGATAATATGATAAAATTATTATGGAGAGTAGGGTTTTATGGCTAAAAAAAGCATAAGAATTATTATTATTTTTATACTTATGTTCATTTTTAATATGAACACTTCTTTAGCTGATACTATTTCAATTAACTCTAATGATGTTAATTTAAGAAAAGGACCTGGAACTAATTACAGTATTGGTAAAAAAGCTCAAAAGAATGAAGTATATACATTAGTTACTACAGATGTAATAGCAAGCGAAGCTGGATGTCAAGCTGGTTGGTATAAAATTGCTTACAATGATTCTATATTATATGTATGCTTGGACTATGCTTCTATTTACAATGGAAGTGTTACAGTAGCAGAGGATAAATATCTACGACCATGGACTAGTCCTGGTAAAGCTATTATTGGAGGAGCTAAGTATATATCTGCTACATATATAAGTAAAGGACAATTTACTTCATACTTAAAGAAATTTAATGTTAATCCCAATGGTAGCTATAATGTTTACAATCATCAATATATGGCTAATTTACAAGCTCCATATTCAGAAAGTTATTCTAGTTTTAAGAGTTATCGTGATAATAATTTATTAGAATTACCTTTAGAGTTTACTATACCTATTTATTTAAATATGCCTGATTCATCACCACTTCCTGGTAGAAGTGATGCTTTCGAATGCCAAAGTGAAATTACTGATACAGTATTTGAAGAAGCTTTAAATAGTGAAGGATTTCCAGAAAGTTATAAATGTAGATTAAGAGCAATTCATAATACATATGCTAATTGGATTTTTAAAGCTATGCATACTAACTTAGATTTTACAGCATCAGTAACTGCAGAACAAAATTTAAGTTCTATTCAAGGTGGAGATATATATTATGATTTATCTAGTGGTGGTAGAGTTCAAACAGAAAAAGGATGGTATCGTGCTAATAGAGAAACTGTAGCGTATTATCTAGATCCTAGAAACTTTTTAGTGCCTGAAAGAATATTAATGTTTGAAAGTTTAACATATAGTGAAAATTATACTGAAGAAGTTGTTAGTTCAGTTTTAGCTGGAACATTTATGAATACTATTTCAGTGTTAGATAATAAGAGCTATGCAAAATTATTTGTAGAAGCTGGAATAGAAGCTAATATGAGTTCTGTATATCTTGCTAGTTTAGCTAGACAAGAATCTGGTACTAATGGCTCTAGAGCTACTAGTGGCGCTGCATTTACTTATCAAGGAGTATCTTATCAAGGATTATATAATTTCTATAATATAGGAGCATTTAGTAGTGCAGAAAGTCCTATTCTAGCTGGACTTGTATGGGCTAGTAATGGAAGTAGTACAGTTGTTGTTAGTGAAGTGCCTAGTACAGAAGAAGTAGTTGTAGTAGATGAAAATGCACTTAAAGAAGATGATATAATTATTAAATTAGGTTATAAGAAAGCAGTTAACTGTTTAACTAATGTTGCACTTAATACTAAAGTTAGTGATTTAAAAGCAAAACTAAGTGGTTTAGAAGTTAGTGTATCTGGATTACAAGATAGTGATATATTAAAGACTGGTGCAGTATTAAAAGTTAGTGATGGAACTAAGACATTTGAATACAGTGTAGTAATTAATGGAGATGTAGATGGTGATGGGGCTATTGGTGCAACTGACTATGTTAAAATTAAGAATTATATAATGGAAAGAAGTGGCAGTGAACTTGATATACCAAGTAGTTTAGCTGCTGATGTTGATAATAATGGTAGTGTAGGAGCTACTGATTATGTTCAAATAAAAAATAGTATAATGGAGAGATAATATGAAAAAAATAATAATGAATTTAATAGTACTAATTATTAGTGTGTTTGCATTTTTAGAAGTTTCCTATGCAGCGTCTTTTACAATTAGTGTAGGAAGTAAGAATATTACTAAGGGAGGAAGCACTAAATTAACTATTAAGGGTAGTGATGTTACTGGTAGATTTAATATATCATCATCTAATCCTTCAGTAGTGTCAATTAGTGAAGATAGAGCATGGATAGAGAATAATTCTTACTCAATTACTCTAAATGCTCAAAGTGTTGGAAGTGCCACTATTACTGTTACACCATCTGGGGTAAGTGATTCTAATGGTAGTTTAGTTAGTTTAAGTGGTAAGAGTATTACTGTGTCAGTATCACTTCCAAGAGAAAAATCAACAGATAATAATTTAAAAGGATTAAGTGTTGATGGTTATGAGATAAGTCCAGAGTTTTCTAAAGATGTAACAGAGTATAAAGTAAGTGTGAAAGAAGATACTAAGAGTGTTAAAATAAATGCCACAGCTAATGATAGATATGCAAGTGTTTCTGGTGCTGGAGAAAAAGAAGTTAATGAAGGAACAAATAAGTTTGATATTGTTGTAAAAAGTGAGACTGGAGTAGAAAAAACATATACTCTAGTAGTTGATGTAATTGATGAACATCCTATTAATGTAACAGTAAATGGTAGTGAATATACTTTAGTTAAAATACGTAATAATTTTGAATGTAGTGATGATTTTGAAGAAAAAGATGTAACTATTAATGAAGTTTCTATACCAGGTTGTTATAATGAAAAATTAGGCTATACTTTAGTAGGACTTAAAAATAGTGAAGGAAGTATTAATAGCTATATATATGATAGTAATAATACTAAAAAGCATTATAGTTTATATTCTTATGCTTATAGTAGTGATCTAAAGATAGTGATATTAGATAGTAAAGATTTACCTAATGCAGAAAAAGTTACTATTAAGATAGATGATAAAGAATATAAAGCGTTTAAATATAATAATGGTGATAGATATTATGTAGTGTATGGTAAGAATATTGAAACTGGTGAAGAAGATTTTTACTTATATGATAGTAAGAATAAAACATTTAGTAGTTATGATCAAAAATATATAAGTGATTTAATAAATAAAGTATCTCAAGGTAAAGTATATTTTAAAGTTATTATTGCTTTTGCAATAGCGTTATTATTATCTATTGTGTGTATGTTATATTTAAATTCTAGTAAAAAGAAAATAATTAAAAGAATAAAAGAAGATAAAAAAGAAAAAATAGAAGAAGAAGAGAATATTTTAAAAGATGATAAATAAAGATAAAAGGCTTTTCAAAAAAGGCATTTTAATATATAATCTTTAAAGAAGGAGTAATAGTTATGGATTTTAGAATTGGTAGTCATAATATGGTTGAAATAGTTTTAGTAACTTTTTTAGTATCAGTTATTTTAGTTCCTATTTCAAAAAGAATTGCTAATCATGTTAATGCAATAGATATTCCAAATGAAAGAAAAGTTCATAAGACACCAATACCTAGATTAGGTGGACTAGCAATATTTATGTCATTTCTTATAGGATATATTCTATATGGAGATGTTACTACTCAAATGTTATCTATATTGATAGGCTCATTCATTATATTCTTAATTGGAGTATTTGATGATATTAAACCTATTGGTGCTAAATATAAATTTCTAGTTCAATTAATTGCTGCTTCTATAGTTGTTATATATGGTCAAGTATATTTTAGTGAAATAACTTTGTTTGGGCTTAGTATTGGTTTAAGTACTGTTTCAAGTCGTATTTTATCAATATTATTTATTGTGGCTATTTCTAATGCTATTAATTTAATCGATGGATTAGATGGATTATCTAGTGGTGTTAGTTCAATATATTTTGTTACAATAATAGTAATTTGTATGTATCTTGGAAGATTAACTGGATTAGATATAATACTATCTTTAATAATGCTTGGTGCAACATTAGGTTTTCTTGTTTATAATTTTCCACCTGCTACAATTTTTATGGGAGATTCAGGTAGTCTATTCTTAGGATTTATGATTTCAATTGTATCGTTAATGAGCTTTAAAGTAGCAACATTTACGTCTTTAATTATTCCAATTGTTATTTTATCAATTCCTATATTTGATACTCTTTTAGCAATATGTAGAAGACTTTTAAAGGGAGAAAGTATAGGAACACCTGATAAAGAGCATTTCCATCATCAATTATTAAAGATGAAATTTTCTACTAAAGCAAGTGTATTAATTATATATTTAATTAATATAGTGTTCTCTGTAGTATCAATATTCTATGTTTTAGGTAATTATAAAGAAGCAATTATTATTTATGTAACACTTATGATTGCTTTACTATTCGTTATATTAAAAACAGACATATTGTATAGTCATAGCAAGAAGGATAAGTGAGTTTTATGAAAAAAAGAAAAAGAATTGTATATATTATAGTAGGTATTATTTTATTAATAGCTGTTGCTTTAAACACCTACTTATTATTGAAGTATAAAGTATTACCACCTAAGTTTTTAAAAGCATATATTATTATATGCGTAATAATACCTGTTTTAATGGTGTTATTCACAATATTTAAAAAGAGAAAAAGCAAAATAAAAAATACATTTTTAGGTATAGAAGTATTTTTAATAATTATATTCTTTATTGTATTTTTCTATTTAAATAGTACTTTTAATTTCTTAGATAATTTTACTAATACATTAGATTATGAAACAAAGAATTATTTTGTAGTGTCTTTAATAGATAGTAATTATAAAGATATAAGTGATTATAAAAACAAGAAATTGGGATATACAAAAGGATTAGATGAAAGTATTGATAAAGCAGTTAAAGAACTAAATACTATAGTAAAAATAAATAATGAAGAATATGATGGCTATGGAGAATTATTAAGTAAGGTAGATAATAAGGAATTAGATGGTTTCTTAATATTAAGTAGTTATTATAGTATGATTACTGAAACAGAAGATGAAGAAGCTGGGCCTAAATATAAAATAGTTTATGAATTTGCAATAAAAGAAAAATCTAAAGACATTGACTTTAAAGAAGTAGATGTTACAAAAGAAGCATTTAATATTTATCTATCTGGAATAGATACTTATGGTGGTATAAGTGATAATACAAGAAGCGATGTTAATATGCTTGTAAGTATTAATCCAAAAACAAATAAGATATTATTAATAAATATTCCAAGAGATTATTATGTAGAATTACATGATATAGGTGCTAAAGATAAACTAACACATGCTGGTATTTATGGAATAGATATGAGTGTTAAAACTATTGAAGATTTGTTAGATACAGAAATTAATTATTATGTTAAAGTCAATTATAATGCTCTTATTAATTTAGTTGATGCTTTAGGTGGAGTAGATGTATATTCAGAGTATACATTCTCAAGTTATGAATTACATCATAGGTTCAAAGCTAACGAATATAACCATGTTAATGGTAAACAAGCACTTGATTTTGCTAGAACTAGAAAAGCATTTCAAGGTGGAGATCGTGTAAGAGGAGAGAATCAACAAAGATTAATTGAGGCAATTGTTAAAAAGGCATCATCTGCTTCAATACTTGTAAAATATGATGATATATTAAATGCATTAAAAGGTAATTTCGTAACTAATATGTCAACAAATAGTATTATGAGTTTGATTAATATGCAGCTTGATAAAATGCCCTCATGGTCTTTTGAAACATATAGTCTAAATGGAAAAGATTCATATCAAATTACATATTCTTATGCTGGAAGTGAACTATATGTTATGATTCCTGATGAAGAAACAGTAAATGAAGCTAAGAATTTACTAAAAGAAAATAAATAAAAAAGCAAAGTTTATTTGCTTTTTTTTGTAATAATATTTTATAGTGGATAAATATTTATATAAAAAATAATTTCATATTATGATTAAATGAATATTCGTGATATAATGAATAGGAAATGAAATAAATGAAGAAAGGTTTATTATGAGAACAAAAAAATCTTTAAAAAACATTTTATCTGTTGTTATTTTTAATGTTATTATTGGAATAATTGGATTTGCAAAAGTAAAAGTTTTTGTTCACTACTTAAGTAACGACATTTATTCACTAAATCAATTATTTTATCAAATATTTAGCTATATTGTTATAGCTGATATAGGATTTGGTTTAGTATTAAATAAGCAATTGTATAAAGCATTTGCTAATGATGATAAAAAAGAAATAATAAATATATATAGTACTTCAAGAAAGTTTTATAAATATATAGGAATAGTAATGCTTGCAGCATCTTTTATAATTAGTTTCTTTGTTCATTATTTAACAAAAGCAGATGTTCCAAATAATTATATTCAATTAGTATGTATAATTTTCTTAATTAGAAATATTTTAGATTACTTCTTTGTGGCTCCAAGATATATAATGGATACTAATCAAAACAATTATCGTATTAATTATCTAGTTAAAGGTATAAAAATAGCTGAAATGATCATAGAAATGCTATTAGTATATCTTGGTGTAGATTATATTTTTGTTCTTCTTCCAGGAATAGTCATTACTGTAGTAGTAGATATTTATATTAATAGACTAGTATTTAAAGAATATCCGTGGTTAAAAGATAATAAAACTTTTAACAAGAAATATTTAGAAGGCACTAAAGATTTAGTGTATTTAAAACTATCAGGTATTATGAATTCAAATACTGATATTATATTATTATCTACATTTGTTAATCCTTTTACAGTAGTAGTATACACATCTTATTGTTATGTCACTAAGTTTATTTCAGATACTATATATGTAGCCGCTACTTCAATTACTCCTAGCTTTGCTAATTTATTATGTAAAGAAAATGAAGAGAAAAAATATTCAGTGTTTTGTGAATTAAATATATTATTTTTATTAATTGCATCTTTTTGTTTTATAATGTTATATGCATTTTTAAATCCATTAGTACACTTTTGGATTGGTGATGAATACTTAGTAGGTAAATTCACATTATTTTTATTCTGCTTTATTATTTTTCAAGCAGTATCTGTTAGAGCAGTTGCTATTACAGTTAATTCTTTAGGATTATTTAAAGAAACTAAATTAGCCACTATTTTTGAAGCAATTATTAATCTTATAATATCTATTATTTTAGTTAATAAATATAAAATAATTGGAGTATTATTAGGAACGGTAATTGCGACTTTATTTACTTCATTTATTCAAAATGCCGTTTTAATATATAAAAAGGTTTTCAATAAGAGCTTTATGCATTATTTTGGAACATATTTTTTGATTGTACTTATTAATATAGGATTTATATTCTTATTCAATATAATTAATATGAATATAACTACTATTATGTTATGGATACTATTAGTATTAGGATATGCTTTATTAGTTACTGTTTGCTTATTTGGGCTTTATTATCTAATGTTTAAATCATTTAGGCTTTTAGTTAAAAGAGCTGTGGAGTATATAAAAGTAAGAGGAAAATATACAGAGTAGAAAGGTGATAATATGATAATAAATGTATTGATGCCAACATATAATGATGAAAAAACTATAGTAGAGACATTGGATTCATTAAAAAAACAAACATATAAGAATTGGCATTTAACTATAATTAATGATGGTAGTATGGATAATACTGAAAAGATAGTTAAAGATTATATAAAAAATAATAAATTAGATGAAAAAATCACTTATATATATGAAGATAATTCCGATCAACTTAATGCACTAAAAAAAGGGTTTGAAAGTATTAATAAAAAAGAAGGATTAGTTTATGTATTACATTCAGATGATTTAATGAATGATGAAAATGTTTTTCAAAATTCAGTAAATTATTTTAAAGATCATGAAGATGTTGATGCAATTATTTCTGATTATAATATAATTGATGAAAACTCTGATTTAATTGGTTATCAAAAAGTAAAAAAATATAATAAGTCTTTTGCAAATGTTGCATTAATGGGATTATGGCTTGGAAGAAACTTATTTGTAGATGTAGCTTTTTGGAAATACGATGTATATAAAAGTAGTGTTTATTATAATTATCTAACTTGGAATATTCCTTTTTGGATTAATAGTAATGATGATCTTAATACATTAAATGTTAAGAATGTTGATTTTCCTTTCTTTAAATATAGAGTATTTGAAGGAAATTATATTAATAATGAAATTGGATTATTAAATGTTTTAAATGGTGAAATTAGAACATTATTATTAATATTAAATAAAATTAATATACCATGTTATAAATTACAATATTTATTATTTAGATTATTTAATAAAACTCATTTAAATTATAGAGTTATTTATACAAGAAAAAGAAGTAAAAATATCTATAGTATTCTTAAGTTTGTTATTAATAAAAGAATAAGTGATAATGATATAGTTAAATATCCATATTATAATTCCATATTAAACTTTTTTAAGAACTATTGTGATAAGAGTATTATTATTGATAGTGTAAATGAAAAAGATGTATACTTAGGATCTGATGTTAGATTTTTTAACAAAAAAATGCTTGATGATAAACTACCAAAGATATACTATGATTTATTTAATTA
>JAEEGL011241216.1_pt1 | contig 12103 bp, 8 predicted proteins | sample 9134231 | NCBI WGS metagenome assembly JAEEGL01 (sample SAMN16246548, study PRJNA631951) | gut metagenome | biome: gut microbiome; feature: rumen; material: fiber-attached | host: Bos | place: Iran: Karaj | collected 2018-10
CATTCTTCAGCTTGTCAACAAGCAGCATGAATACCTGTTCCTCGACGACTGGCTCATCTACATGGCCGATATCGAGACACGCTGGGGCTACGCGCTGAATGATTACGATATCCAGATGGCCGAGCCCGCCGCGTATGCGATGGATGCTTTCCTGAACGATTTCTGCGAGGAGACCGGCAGTTGGGATCTGTACATGATGAACGGGTTCCGCTCCGCCGAGGAGGCTGACTGGCTTTTCAACCGGAGCGCGGAGCAGAATGGTTACGAGCACGCGCTGATGTATGTCATGCGTGCCGGCTTCAGCGAGCACCACACCGGCCTTGCGTCGGACTTCGGGCTGTTCTCCGGGGTCTACTTTGACGCGGAAAATGATGACCGCAACAACTGGATCTACGATCATGCGGCCGACTACGGGTTTGTGCTTCGCTACCCCGAGGACAAGATCGATATCACCGAGATCGGCTACGAGTCCTGGCACTTCCGCTACGTCAGCATACCGGTCGCGGTCTCTATGGTTCAGCTGGATTACTGCCTTGAGGAGTGGCTCGCGTTCATTCAGGACTACTCCGTCGACAACCCGTACCAGATCAACGCCTACGGCACGAACTACGCGATCTATTACACCAAAGGCACAAGCGTGGAGATCCCGACCGACATGGACTACACGATCTCCGGCGACAACATGGAAGGGTTCATCGTGATCGTGACCCTGCCGTGAGTTTTCTAAGCATTTACGGTAATTTGCAGATACTCATTGCCAACGCTCCATGGTTTATGATATAGTGAGCGAAACAAGGAGCATGAAAGCTTCATCATCTGACGCTTTCCATGGAAAGGAGTAAACTATGAGATACGTTTGCAGCATTTGCGGTTATGTTTACGATCCCGAGATCGGCGATCCGGACAACGGCATCGAGCCCGGCACCGCATTTGAAGATATTCCGGACGAATGGGTCTGCCCGCTCTGCGCTCAGCCCAAAGAAGCTTTCGAGCCGGAAGAATAATTTCCAGTAACACAAAAAGGCTTGTGAAAAAGAGAAATCACTTTTTTGCAAGCCTTTTTACTGATTGCGATATCGCAGAAAAGAGCGATGTAGGACTAAAGGGCGGAATTCAGATGCTTTAATCCACCTTTTAGGGAAGCGGCTTGAGGGTGTTCAGACTATGGCTCATATTTTTATATATTTAGTCCTAACATCTTCCTTCCCAAAATCATGCAAGTAGGACTGCAGTGTGCTTTTTACACTGAATCGTCCTACCTAGGTATCCAAAACATCTGAGACACTAGGACGAACGATTCATTTTTGATTATTGACGTCCTATTCATTAACAATTGTGTTGACAAGATCTCGGACTCATTTGTTTATATGCGGTAATTCAGTCCTACAAGATCTTCTCCGGACACCTCCGTTGTCGGACTAAACGGACTGTTTAAGCTAGTTCAGTCCTATGCCTTAGCGGTTCGCGCATTTTTGCATGCCTTTTGAGCGATTCACCGGCCGATACCAAGCACTTCAAACTGTTCTTACAGCCTTTAAAGGAGTCATTATGATCCTTTTATTTAATCTTGAAAGCCATCCGTCCCGCGCATCGCTTGAGCGTGTTTTTCACCTCAAGAAGGCGGAGTTTCGCTATGTTCCGGAGAGCGAGTTTATGCTTCCGCTCTTTCAGCTTGTGATTCCCGAAGCGCTTCGCAAGGCGGGTCCGCTCGGCGCGAATGCCCTCGGCGCACCCGGCAAGCTGTCTGCCAGTGTCACCGGCAAGCTGCCTGCTTCTCCCGTCTCCGCAGTCTCGGCCTTCACCGATCCGATGATCATTTTTGCCGGTCTTTCGAATCAGGAGGTCAGCGATCTCATCGACCGCATGAATCAGGCCGGCGTTCGGATTCCTCTCAAGGCCGTGCTGACTCCGACCTCGAAGGACTGGACCCCCGTCTACCTTCATGATCATCTCAAAGAAGAGCACGAAGCCTACGAGGCCTGGCGAAAGCAGAAGGCCAAAGGCAACTAAGAAGCTGCCACAGGCCGAAAAACTATTAAAAAAGAGGTATACACCTTGATTTACATCGATCCTTCGAAGCAGTGGTTTCATCTGTACTGTGAAACCTTCAGCTATGTTTTATATAACGCGGACGGAACGCTTTTGAACCTGTACTGGGGCGCTCCGCTCGCTCATACCGCGGAAGAGGCCGCTCGCTGCGACCTTTCCTATCTTCTCAGCAGCTTCCCCTCTGGCTCGTCCTTCGAGCTTGAGAACCGGCCGTTTGAGGTTCCCGCAGTCGGCACCGGCTGGTTCGGTGATCCGGCCGTTCGGGCTGTGAACGAGGCCGGGGATGACCTGACGCAGCTCACTTTCGAGAGTGCTGCGATCGTTCCTGGGAAGCCTGCGCTTCCGGGGCTCCCTTCAGTCTCCGCAGAAAATGAGACCGCTGAAACCTTGGAACTCACTCTCCGCGATTCCCTGACCGGCCTTCAGGCTGTCCTTTCCTATACGATCACGGCCGGAACGCTGGAACGCCACATGGTGCTGACCAATAACGGTACGGCGCCGCTCACGCTGACGCACATGGCTTCGGCCTCCGCGCCGGTTCCGTTTAAAACCGGCACGGCCGGCAATCCGTCCGGCGCGCTTTCGTTTGCCGGCGAGGGGCTCGATGTCATTCATCTGCGAGGCGCTTGGGCCAGAGAACGCCGCCCGGTGCGTACGTCGGTCGGTCTTTCCACTTACAAGATCGAAAGCCAGCGCGGTGCCAGCGGTCATGAAGAAAATCCGTTTATCGCACTTGCCGCACCCACCGCGACCGAAACGAGCGGTGAGGTCTGGGCGATGAACCTTGTCTATTCCGGCTCGTTCGCAGCCGAAGCGCAGGTCAAAGACGCTCCCTTCGCCTACCTTTCGATCGGTCTCAATCCGATGACCCACCGCTGGTGTCTGGCGCCGGGTGAGTCGTTTGTGACGCCTGAGGCAGTCCTTGTCTATTCCGCGGAAGGCCTTGGCGGTATGTCGCATCTGTACCATAAGCTCTACCGCAATTATCTCGGCCACAGCCCGTGGCGTTTCCGTGAGCGTCCGGTTCTGATCAACAACTGGGAGGCTACCTACTTCAACCTCAGCGAGGAAAAGATCCTCGCGATCGCCGGCGAGGCGAAGAAGCTTGGTGTCGAGCTCATGGTCATGGATGACGGATGGTTCGGCAACCGGTTTGATGACCATCGCGCGCTGGGCGACTGGGTCGAAAACCGCGAAAAACTGCCGAACGGGCTGAAGGGTCTTGCCGAAAAGGTCAATGCGCTTGGGATGATGTTCGGGCTTTGGTTCGAGCCGGAAATGATCTCGCCGGATTCCGACCTTTACCGTGCGCATCCGGACTGGTGCCTCCACGTTAACGGCCGGCGCCGCACCGAGGGCCGCAATCAGCTGATCCTCGACGTTTCCCGGAAGGACGTGCAGGACTTCATGATCGCCATGATGAAGCGTGTCCTCTCTTCCGCGAACATTCAGTACGTCAAGTGGGATATGAACCGCAACATGACCGAGGCGTTCTCGTCCGTTTTGCCAGCCGCGCAAAAGATGGAGACGCAGCACCGTTACATGCTTGGTCTTTACCGCGTGCTTCAAGAGGTCACGGACGCGTTCCCCGAGGTTCTGTTCGAGTCCTGCTCGGGCGGCGGCGGACGGTTCGACGCCGGCATGCTTTACTACATGCCGCAGACCTGGACGAGTGATGACACCGATGCGGTGGAGCGTCTCAAGATCCAGTACGGTACTTCCTACGTTTATCCCGCGTCCGCGATGGGCGCTCACATTTCGATCGTGCCAAACCATCAGGTCGGCCGCGTAACGCCGATGAAGACGCGCGGTGAGGTCGCTCTTGGCGGCAATTTCGGGCTTGAACTCGACCCCGCCCAGCTGTCCGAGGAAGACAAGAAGGAAGCCGCCGCGCTGATCGCACGGGCCAAAACGGTCCGCAGCCTCACTGCAAACGGCCGTTTCGACCGCCTGATCTCTCCCTTTGTTTCGAACTACTGTGCATGGCAGTTCTCGGATGATGACCGGGTACTCTTGCTTTTTGCGCAGGTTCTTGCCCAGCCGAACTACATTCCGCAGCGCGTTTATTTAACCGGGCTTTACCCCGCCGCACTTTACGAGGATGAGGACGGCCGTCTATATTCGGGAGCGGCTTTGATGCAGGCCGGCCTTCCGATGGAATTTGCCCGCGGCGATTACCAGAGCCGCACGATCCTGCTGACCAAAAGAAAGGACTGACCATGAAAGAGATCGGCATTTTGGCAAACTATCTGACCCCGGCCCACACGGCCCAGATCGAGGAGACCGCTGCGAAGGGCGGCTACACCATCCGGTATTACAAGGACGCTGAGGACGCGGCCGCAAACATCGGCACCGCAGAGATCCTCTACGGCTACTTCCCCGCTCCACTCCTGAAAAAGGCGGACTCCCTGAAGTGGTTCCACACCGCTTCCGCCGGGGTCGATCCGTTCCTCGCGGACGATGTCTACCCGCATCCGGGCGTGATCTTAACGAACTCCAACGGCTCCTACGGCGCCACGATCTCCGAGCACATGATCATGGTGACGTTGATGATGATGCGCCGCATGCCGGCTTATTTTGAAGTCACCAAGGAGCGGAAATGGGTGAATCTCGGAAGCATGCGCTCGATCCAGGGCTCCACATTTGCGGTGCTCGGGACCGGCGATATTGGAACCACCTTTGCCCGCAAGATCAAGGCGCTCGGCGCCGCGAAGGTCATCGGTGTGCGCCGCGATCTCTCCAAACCCAGCGACCCGGCTTTTGATGAAGTCTACGCGTTCACGGACGTAAAAAAAGCCATCGCAGACGTGGATGTTGTCGCGATGGCGATGCCCTCTACCAAACAGACAGTGGGCTTGATTTCTGAAGATGTTTTAGCCGCGATGAGCCCACGCACACTGATTGTAAACGTTGGGCGCGGCTCCGCGATCGATCAGGATGCCCTGATCCGTGCACTAAACGAGGATCGCCTCGCCGGTGCCGCTTTAGACGTCATGACGCCTGAGCCGCTTCCGGCGGACTCCCCGCTCTATGACGCGAAGAACCTGCTGTTGACCCCGCATGTGTCCGGCAACATGTCCCTTGCCTACACCTGCGATGTCAACGTCGCGGCTTTCTGCCGCAACCTTGTCCGTTACTTCAACGGCGAAAAGCTGCATCACCTTGTCGATCGGGTGATCGGGTATTAATCCTTAAAGAAATCCCGCTTGTTGAATCCGGCGGTCATAAATCTTCCGAACGCGCGCGCATTGGTAAGCCACATGATGCGCGCGTCATTTTTTGTATTCTCCGCCATGCGCGGCACGCAGTAGTCGACGATCGTCTCCGGGTAGTCGCCGAGAATGTTGTAGACCTTCTTGGTTTTCTCCGGCAGCTCGATCTTGGTCGCGCCGCCGTTGGCGGTCTTGATGAAATCCGTGATCATGATGCCCGGCGTGAGGCGGCAGACCTTGACCTTGTCGCTGGTCACGTCATGGCTTTCCTTGGCAAGCGAACGCGTGAAATACGTGACCGCACGCTTTGCGGTGCCGTACATGGTCAGTCCCGTCATCATCGCATCGTTCGAGCCATAGCCTTCCACGTTGTAGATCTGGCCGTAACCCTGCTCCTTCATGCCGGCGAACGCGACCTTCGAGCCGTAGATCGCGCCCTTCAGGTCGATATCGAGAATGAACGCGATCTCCTTCGCGCTCAGTTCACAGACCGGCTTGTCGGGAGAATTGACACCGGCGTTGTTGACCCAGATATCGACACCGCCGAAGGCCTTGTAAGCCGTCTCCCAGAGATTCTGAACGTCCTCGATCTTGGTAACATCGCACTTTACCTTCAGCACCTGCGTGCCTTCCGCGCCCATGTTAGCGAGCTCGGCCGCAGCTTTTTCAAGGTTCTCTTCGTTGATATCCGAGATCACCGTGTTGAACCCAAGCTCCTTGAACTTTCTTGCCTGGCACAGTCCGAAGCCTCGTGCCGATCCTGTGATGACGACTGTTTTCATGATGCTTCTCCTTTATTTCATCGTCTCAGCCCAGACTTGGAGCCTGGGCTGAACGATTTTTACAGTAATTATTTTGTTTTACCGAAATTTTATTGTTCCGTCTTCGCAACCAGTTTCTCGCCGTCGTAATCGATCACGATCGTGGTATCGGGAGCGATATCGTCGGCGATGATCTTGCGGGCGAGCAGGGTTTCGACCTTGGCCTGAATGAAGCGCTTCAGCGGACGTGCACCGTAAACCGGATCGTAGCCGCCATCCACCACGTAGGTGCGGGCTGCATCCGTCAGTTTCAGGGTCAGGCGCTTGTCATCAAGGCGCTTCTGGAGCTCCGCGATCTGCAGGTCGACAATGTGATCGATGTTGTCGCGGGTCAGCGGCTTGTAGAAGACGATCTCATCGAGACGGTTCAGGAATTCAGGACGGAAGGACTCTTTCAGCAGATCCTCGACTTCTTCCCTCGCTTCCTGAGAGATCTCGCCGCTTTCCTCATCGATGCCTTCCAGGATCGTCTGCGAGCCAAGGTTCGAGGTCAGGATAATGATCGTGTTCTTGAAATCGACCGTGCGGCCCTGCGAATCGGTGATACGGCCATCGTCGAGCACCTGCAGCAGGACGTTGAACACGTCCGGGTGAGCCTTTTCGACCTCATCGAACAGCACGACACTGTACGGGCTGCGGCGCACCGCCTCGGTCAGCTGACCGCCTTCATCGTAGCCGACATATCCCGGAGGCGCTCCGATAAGACGAGAGACGGAGTATTTCTCCATGTACTCGGACATATCGATACGCATAAGGTTCTTTTCATTGTCAAACAAGGCCTCAGCGAGTGCTTTTGCCAGCTTGGTCTTACCGACACTGGTCGGACCCATGAACAGGAACGAGCCGATCGGGCGGTTCGGATCCTTGATGCCCGCGCGGGAGCGAAGGATCGCATCGCAGACCCGCTGCACGGCCTCATCCTGACCAATGACACGCTTGTGAAGCTGATCATCCAGATGGAGCAGCTTCTCACGCTCCGACTCGACAAGCTTGCTGACCGGGATGCCGGTCCAGCGGCCGACGATCTTTGCAATCTCTTCCTCGGTCACACGGTCACGCAGGAGCGAATTCTCACTCTCCTCCTCAACCTGCTTCTCGGCCTCCTCGACCTCCTTCTGCAGCTGAGGCAGCTTGCCGTAACGCAACTCCGCCAGCTTGTTCAGGTCATATTCATGCTCCGCCTTCTCGATCTCCGCGTGGATCTCCTCGATCTTCTCACGCAGCCGCTGCACATGGCCAATGGAGTCCTTCTCATTGTCCCATTTCGCCTTCATCTCGTTGAAATGGTCACGTTCCTCAGCCAGCTCCTTGCGGATCTCCGCCAGGTGCTCCAGCGCGATCTTATCGGTCTCCTTCTTCAGTGCAGCCTCCTCGATCTCCAGCTGCATGATCTTGCGCTGGATCTCATCGAGCTCGGTCGGAAGCGAGTCGATCTCGGTCCGGATCATCGAACAGGCCTCATCCACGCGGTCGATGGCCTTATCAGGCAGGAATCGGTCCGTAATGTAACGGTTCGACAGCGTTGCTGCCGCGACGAGGGCTGAATCCTGAATCTTAACGCCGTGGAAGACCTCGTAGCGCTGCTTCAGACCACGCAGAATCGCGATCGTATCCTCGACCGACGGTTCCGGAACGAGAACCGGCTGGAAACGACGCTCGAGCGCTGCATCCTTTTCGATATACTGACGATACTCATTCAGCGTTGTTGCACCGATGCAGTGCAGCTCACCGCGCGCGAGCATCGGCTTTAAGATATTGCCGGCATCCATCGAGCCCTCGCCCTTGCCGGCCCCGACGATCGTGTGAAGCTCATCGATGAAGAGGATGATCTCGCCGTCGGAGTGCTTTACTTCATTCAGCACCGCTTTCAGACGTTCTTCAAACTCACCGCGGTACTTCGCGCCTGCGATGAGCGCGCCCATGTCAAGCGAAAACAGCTTACGGTTCTTCAGGCTGTCCGGCACGTCCCCGCGGACGATACGCTGCGCCAGGCCTTCCGCGATCGCGGTTTTACCGACACCCGGCTCACCGATCAGGACCGGGTTGTTTTTGGTTTTACGAGACAGAATACGGATCACGCTTCGGATCTCGTTATCACGGCCGATGACCGGATCGAGCTTCTGCGCCCTCGCCTTTTCGACAAGGTCGGTACCGTATTTCTTCAGCGAATCGTAGGTATCCTCCGGGCTGTCCGTCGTGACACGCACATTGCCGCGCGTATCCTTCAGCACGCCGAGGAACTTCGTGACGTTGATCCCGTAGCGGTTCAGCAGCTCGCGCACGTCCCTTGTCGGACGCATCAGGATACCGAGGAACAGATGCTCGACCGAGGTGTAGTCGTCCTTCATGTTCTCGGCCTGCTTTTCCGCCTCGTTCAGCGCGTCATCGAGCGTCTGCGCGATGTAGATCTCATCCGCCTTGCGCGCGCCGCCGGTGACCTTCGGGAAACGGTCGATCCGGTTCTCAAGATCACGCATGAACGCATCGCGGTCAACGTTCATCTTCGTGAGCATGCTGCCGATCAGGCCATCCTCCTGTCTTGCGAGCGCAAGCAGCAGATGCTCCTGATTCAGCTCCTGGTTATGGTTTTCGTTCAGGACCCGCTGTGCGTCCTGAATCGCTTCAATGCTTTTTTGTGTTAATTTCTGGGCATTCATTCAAGATCCCCCCTTTTTATATGTTACGGTTCTTCCGTTCGTTACAGTTCATAATCGATCGATTGCTGGTACTTAGCGAAGTGCAGTGCCACATCCTCCACCGCTCTCTCCGGGTCTTCGATCTCGCCGAAGAACGTCTTCATGGCTTCATCGACCGCTCGGATATACACCGCGATCCGCTCACCGAACTCCTCATCGCTCACATCCTCAGAGGGAGCGCGCAGAACCCGGTAGTACTTCGCCGCGTCCGTCTCGGTTTTCCAGCCATAATCGGTTTCCGGCTTTGCCTCGTTCGCACCGCCATGAGCAGGCTTCTTCTCCTCTGCCTTGGATCTTTTTTCCTCAGCCTGCTTCTCGAGCTTGTTCCAGAGAATGAAGAAGCGATCCATGTATTCGATCAGCGTCCGGCTCTGCGTACGGAGAATGACTTTCAGGCGGATCTGCTGATCCTCACCCGCGCGCACCATCTCAACGCTGTAGCGTACCGTGGGATTGTATTTATACCGAAGGGCTGAGCGAAGCGACATCATTGAATCCGACGGCTGCATCAGCAGCTGGAAGTTTCCGGTCGGTGTCAGCATCTGTTCGATCTCGTTGAAGACCTGGCGCATACGCTGCTGCGGTGTCATGAAGCTGACAGACTCCGCAAGGATCCGGTCGATCATGTTGCTGCGGCTCGTACCACGCTGATAGGCGAGGCGATCCACGGCCTCAACGACTTCATCGGTCAAAACGATCGAATACACACTCTTACTCATCCCGTCACCGTCCTTTCCTTGTTTCTGGGTGCAGTATAGTCCCGCCGAAATAATTTGTCAAGCGTTTTATATAATTCGCTTTGCAATTTAATGTTCTGTTCACAATTTTACATTGCACCCGCCCCGAATGCCAAAGCCGCTCTTTCCGTCCCTCGCCCATGTTCACAGAACCGTAACTTGTTATTCCAGAGTGTGAATGCTACAATGATTTTATTCGGATCAAACCGCTTTCTTTCTTACAACAGCGGTTTCCAAAGGAGTATGCTTTGAGCCTTACACTGATCAAGCGGACCGGCAGCCCTGAGCCCTTAACGCAGGCGCTGACCGATCTGGATATGACTAAAATTCTGATGCTGATCGATCCGCGGATGGACGAAAAGAAATCGATCGCTTTCGCGGAGACTTATTTTTGCGGCGAGGCGGAGGAACTGTCGCTTCGGTTTTCGGTCCTCTCGGAGCTGAAAACCCTGACCAATGCGGCCGAGATGCAGGAAGCGATCGACCTCATCCGACAGATCAAGAAGGAACAGGATTCCCTTCGCAGCGCGGTTACCAAACTGCCGATGCTCTTATATCGCTGGCGGCTGATGAGCGCTTACGTCAAGGCCGTCCGTTTTTGGTGCGATCTTCTTGGCACGCGAAGCGCCGAGAACCCTTCCGAGCGGGTCGCGGACCTGCGGACATTTTTCCGGAAGCACTATGAGAGCGATCTCTACGCTTCCTGCGTTCAGACACTGTCCGAACTCAATGAGACACTTCCGCTTCCGCGCTACATTCATGTCGGCATGAACCTCCGCGATGACGGTTATCCGGTCGATCTCGGCATTCTCTCCGCGGAAGGCCATATCGACCTGATGAAGGAAGAAGATCCCGCCTCCGAGCCTTCCCTTAACGCGCTTTTATCCAGCGATGATCCTGCGCAGCCTTCCTTGAGCCTTGGGCCTGAGTTTGTCTATAACCGCGCGCTCTACGGCTCGCATTTTGATGAATATATCGAGCGTTCTCTTGAACATGAATGGCGCGGCAAGATCGCGAAGGCCGGCAAAATCGCTGAAAAGGTGAAGCTTGAAGGCCTCGACGAGATCACCGCGCTCGCGGACGATCTGCAGTTCTATCAGGTCGCTCTTCTCGCGGCGGAAGCGTTCGAATCCCGCGGCTACGCCCTCTGTGAGCCGCTTCCCGCCGAGAACGCTTCGCTTGACATCAAAGGCGCGCTTTACCCGGATTTCATCCTTCACAACGAGGGCATCCGCGGCAACGACCTGCTGCTGCAAAAGGGCAACGCCGTCATCATTACCGGTCCCAACCATTCCGGTAAAACCTCTTACCTGAAAACCATCGGCCAATGCTATCTTCTCGCGCAGCTTGGCTTTTTCGTGCCCGCCGAGTCGATGGTCTTTGAGCCGGTCCGCCACATTTTCACCCTGTTCTCGGCCGGTGAGGACTCCTCGATGACCGCGTCCCGCATGGGCGTTGAGGTCAAAAAGCTGACGGAGATCCTGAAGAAATCGACAAGCCGTGATCTGATCCTTCTGAACGAGCCGATGACTTCCACCAACCCGGTCGAAGCCGTTTCGATCTGTGCGGATCTGACCCGGCACTTTATCGAAAAAGGCATCACGCACCTTCTGGTCACGCATCTGTACGATATCTATTTCCTGCTGCGGGCGCAGCTTGGTGCGGGCGAGCTTGAGAAGCTCGAGAGCCTTATCACGCAGTCACATTATGATGAATCCGCCGGGGTCATGGTCCACAGCTACCGCTTGATCAAGCATGATCCGCTTGGCAACTCCTACGCGCGCGAAACGGCCGCGGCCTACGGAATCACGCTTCCGAGCATGCTGAGCGATGAGGGCATGCTTGCGGCGGCGCAGCAGTACTGCGAGACTCACAATATCGATTCTATTTACGAAGGAGATGATCCGCATGGGATTTCTGACAACAACGGACACCGCTAAAGAGCCGCGGCGTCTTGAAATGACAAGCCAGGCCATGACGGATCTGATGCTCGATACGTATCTTGGCCGCATTTTCGAGGGCCATCACGGCTCCAAACCGCTCGACTGGGCCGCGTTTCTGACCTGCGACACGGAGGACCTTCTCTACCGCCGCGAGGTGCTAACCGAGCTTGAGAAGGATCCCGCGCTGGTTCAGGACATCGATGAGGTCTGCAAGACCATCGCCCAGATCCGTCAGCTGCAGGATATGCCGGCAGCGGGCGAGTTTTATGCGGAGAGCATCCGTGAATTCTCGGTCCTTCAGCTTGCCCATTCGACCATGTCGAAGCTGTCCACTACGCTTGACCGCAAGATCGCAAACGGCGAGATCACCTCGCGCGGACTCAAAACGCTAGCCGGCGTGATCGAGGAAAAGGTTCAGTCCAACTTCACCAAGGACTTTGAAAAGCAATGGAAGACCTACGCGAGCGGCCTTGAGCAGCTTGGCAGCCTGCGTGTCCGCTTCACGCTCGACAACGAGCTTCACATTGCGGGATGCGCCCTGACTGCGATCCAAAAAGAAAAATTTGTCAAAAACACCCTGACGACCCACATCATGAAGGAGAACCGTCAGGAGGATAAGCCGTGGGACCTCTCCCCGCTGAAGGA
>JAEEGL011439784.1_pt1 | contig 12103 bp, 5 predicted proteins | sample 9134231 | NCBI WGS metagenome assembly JAEEGL01 (sample SAMN16246548, study PRJNA631951) | gut metagenome | biome: gut microbiome; feature: rumen; material: fiber-attached | host: Bos | place: Iran: Karaj | collected 2018-10
CTCCTAAAAGAGTCAATACAGGGGCATTTCCTATTACTTCTTCCCCTATAACTATTCTTTTTAACTCTCCTAAGTTTTTACCATTATCATTGATATAGTAAGTAACTATATTTAAGCCATCTCCAATATCATTACCTTTAACATTTACTTGATAGTCTGTCTTTACTCCAGCATCTTGATATTTGTCATTTACTACAAAGTACAAACTATCCCCATTTAGTTCTCCATACTCTTTACTCTTATCATTTTCTTCTATTAAATCATTTATCTTTTTTGATTTATAATCTTGACAAACTAAGTATGGATAATAACTATCATTATCTTTATATACTCCACTTAAATTATTACATTTTAAGCTTTCATCTATTTTTATATTTAAATTATTTAGTGATACATAATAATTTTCATTTATATTATTATTCTTAATATAATTTTGAGCATTTATTATCATTATTCTTTCTATATCTTGATATCTATTACCTTTATCTTTTTTATTAAAGATAACAAACACTACTACCAATACTATAATTAGACAAACTGAAAGAATGATATATTTATTATATCTATACCATGTTTCTTTTAACTTATCCTTTGAACTAATCATATTATCTTCTCTCATATTATCTACCTATTTTATTATAACATTAATAATATAAAAAACATATAAGCAATTATATGTTTTTTACTGTTAATCATCCAAATGACTCATAATATAATTATAAACTTTTTTATATGTATTAACACTATAATGTAAACCATCTGGAGAATAATAACCATATTCCATCATATATGTATGAGTATCGATATATTTTAATCCATCTATCTTTTGAATTCTTTCATTAAATTCTTTTATTTTTTTATTACGGAAATTATGCGCACCATTACATGGCATAACTGAAACATAGTATAATCTTATTCCTTTTTTATGCCACTCAGGTAATTTTTTTTCAACATAACTAGCATAATTATCAATATCTAGCCCATTTACGCCCATTAAAATTATAAGTGCGCTATTTTGATCAAGCTGACTTTCAATATTAGGTATACCCGTGCTTACCATCCAACTATAACCCATAGCACTCTTACAAGACCATGTATCCATTCCAATAGTAACTTCTCCTCTTGCTAACTGATCTTGAGTATATGAACTTCCACTATTGACCGCCCTAAACATTCCAACAGTTCTAGAATCACCAATTATAAATCTTTTTGTTATCGGACGAGCACTATCGTAAACTGGATTCCAATTAACCTTAATTGTAGCTGTGCAATCTTCTTTTGTTAAATCGCATCCAATTGCCTTCGCTATATCCTCAGCTTTTAATGTCGTATCACTCTGACTATAATATGTTTTAACTCCATTACTTTCAACATACCATTCTTTTTCTTTTAATACATAATGTGCAGTCTTTCCGAAATTAAAGTATGAACCATCATAATCACTTAAACCAGATGAAGAATTAATTGCTTTCTCATATTTTATAACTTCTTTATATAATTCTCCATTATCTAAAACATTACCATTTTGATCTAAACTAAAGTTGTGTTTTGCATCTTCTGATGAAAAACTTGTTTGACCATTTCCATTATATATTAATGTTAACTTATATGGATCTAGTCCTGTTATTTTAACACTATATGTCTCACCATTACCATTTGTATCATAAATTACAAAGTCATATGTACCATTCTTATATACTACATAACTTACTTCTCTATTGGTGCTTTTACTATTATCTGGTAATAATGTGGACTTATATCCACTACCTTGTATTAATAATTTCATAGTTGCACTCTTTGGAATATTATTATTTCTATCAACAGTATGACTTATTTCTAACTTTATATCCTGATCATTTACAATAATTGTTCGCTGTTCTTTTGTAGTTTTTCCTCTCGAATTAGTAACACTATAAGTTAAAACATAAGTACCAGGTTTAGTAGTATCTACATTACCATTTATTTTTACTTTATCTGTAATATTACCATCTTTTTCATCAATAGCTTTATATCCTTGATCATTATACACACTATCTTTTAGTATTGTTCTTGTCTTATCCCCTAAAAGTGTTAGTGTAGGCAAATTGCCAACTACATCTTCGCCTATTACTATTCTTTTTAATTCTCCTAAATTTTTACCTTTATTATTAATATAATAAGTAACAATATTTAGTCCATTATCTATATCGTTATCTTTAATATTTACTTGATAATCAGTCTTTACACCTTTTTCTTCGTATTTTTCACCTACTACAAAATGCAAAACATCTCCATTTAGCTCTCCATATTCCTTACTATTATCATTTTCTTCTATTAAATCATTTATCTTTTTTGATTTATAATCTTTACACACTAAATATGGGTAATAACTATCATTATCTTTATATACACCACTTAAAATATTACAATTTAATTTACTATCTATGCTAATATTTAAACTATTAAGGGAGACATAATAATTACTATTAATATTATTATTTTTAATATAGTTTTGAGCATTTATTATCATTATTCTTTCTATATCTTGATATTTATTATTACTACTTGATTTTCTATTTATAACAACAATAATTGCTACCACTAAAATAACACACACTGAAATAAGAATATAGCCATTATATTTATACCATATTCCCTTTATCTTATCTTTAATACCAGAAATATTCCTTATATTATACTCATCCATATTAGTCTCCATTTTCATTATACCATTATTAATCAAAAAAAAGAATCATTAAACTGATTCTTTTTATTTATAATATCCTACATCAACTTTTCTGCTTCCGTTTATAGCATATGTTGACAAAATATAAATTGTATCATTATATATTTTTATTCCTTCAACTTCTCTAGTATTTGCCGAACTATAACCATTTTCTAATTTTGTTTTATAAAGTGACTCCCCATTCAAATCAAAAGCTTCAATATATGCTGCGCCACCATATGCTCCACTTAATTCATATAAACATCCTTCATAAAGAGCAAACCCTTGACTTGGAATTGATGTATCTCTTGGTGTAGACCTTTTAATTGTAAAAGTCTTTTTAGGATTAGCAAAGTTGAATTTGCCATTAACAAACGTATTATAATTGTAATCATATAATTTTACAGTTGTTCCTGTTACTGTACCAAACAATTTATTATTACTATCGATTATTGGTGCAGGATGACTTGAATTTAAATTGTATGACCCCAACTTAATATACGTACCACCGCGATCAACTTTAGTAAATTTAACACCCATTAAGCCGGTACTACTTCCATACCTCCTATTTCCAGTTATATAATCAGTCTTGTAGTCGTTAGTAATAATTAACTCATTAATCGTATCATAGTCAAATGGTTGAGCGTGCCCAGTATCTTTTAAATACATTCTTTCCTTAAATACTGCTGTTTTATTATCTTTAATCTCATATTTATTGATAATTGAAGTATTTAATAATTCCAACTCATTTTTATCAGTACTGCCCTTAGCTATATTGCCAATACCAGAAGCTGATACATAAAGAATTTCATTTGATTTTCCAAAATTAGCAATTGCAAAATTTTGCGGATATCCTTTAAATCCTCCAATGTTCTTATACCTAGTAGTATAAGTTTTGCCAGCTATAGTAATGACCTTACTATTAACAGTTACAGAAACAGTCGCCGTTTTATTTCCATCTTGGCTTGTGGCAGTGATATTAACCTTTCCTTTAGATGCACCTTTTACCACACATGAAGCATTCTTAGCTGATACTGTTGCTATACTATTATTACTGCTTGAACAACTTATTACTTGATTACTGGCATTTGTTGGATTAAACTTAACATTTAACGTTTTGCTCGCTCCAGCATTAATTGAATAACTTATGCTTTCGAAGCTTATACTGGTCACTGCTATTGGTAATACCGTAACTTCTGTTGTCGCTTTTTTGTTTCCATCTACAGAATATGCTTCAATTGTTGTAGTTCCTACTTTTACTCCTTTGATAGTGCATATATTACCACTATACGTTACTGTTGCTATACCTGTATTTAAACTCTTACAAGTGATTGCCTTATTCGTTGCATTTGTTGGAGTTACTCCCACTACTGCTGCTATCGTTTGATTTAATGATACTGAATAACTTGACTTTTCAAATTTAACGCTTGTAACACTTACTGTTGGTGTAGGCTTTTTACTTACTGTGACTTTTATAGTACTAGTTTTGCCTCCATCTTTCGTTGTTACTGTTATTGTTGCAATACCTACTGCTACTCCTTTCACTACACAAGAATTCCCACTTACACTTACTGTTGCTATACTATTATCACTGCTTGTACATGTAATTGCTTTGTTGGTAGCATTGGCTGGTGAGATTGTTGCTGTTAGACTCTTACTTTCTCCAACATAAACACTTTCACTTGTTTTATCAAATTTTATTCCTGTTACACTTATAGTTGTCACTGGTTTTTTAGATACTGTAACGCTTGCTGTTGCATTCTTGGCCCCATCTTTCGTTGTTACTGTTATTGTTGCAGTACCTACTGCTGCTCCTTTTACTAGGCATGAATTATTACTTACACTTACTTTCACTATACTATCATTACTACTTGAACAGGTTATTGCCTTATTTGTCGCATTACTTGGCATTATCGTTGTACTTAGTGTTTTGCTTTCTCCTTCATACATTGTTTCACTCGCTTTATTAAATTTAATACTAGTTACTCTTACTGTAGTTGGAGGATTTACTACTGGTGTCTCTGGCTTATATACTTTAACTTTTATTGTATCAGTTTTACTATTTTCTTCTGTTGTTACTGTTATGATTGCTACCCCAGTACTTATTCCTTTTACTTTACCACCAGCTGTTACTGTTGCAACACTAGGATTACTACTTTCATATGTTACTTTTTTATTCGTTGCATCACTTGGTTTTACTGATACTGATAAACTCTTTGTTTTTCCTATTGCTAAGTTAAATGCTTTGGTATTTATCTTTACTCCTGTTACATTTACCTTTAGTGGTCTAACGTTTAAAGTATATTTTATCGTCTTACTTCCTTTTAATACTAATGTTGTCTTTCCACTCTTCTTAGCATTTAATACATAGTTATTATCTATATCCGCTATCTTATCATTTTCTACATAAATTTCATATCCACCCAAACATTTATTATCAACATTAAACTTTAGTTGTAAACTAGTATCTTCTTTCATTGATAGTGTTTTATCTGTCGTATTTAATAGTTTAGGCTCTTCACAGATTAATACTTTTACCTCTTCTACCTTTTCCTTTTTACCTTCTCTATTTCCAACTTCAATTATTAAAGTATCTTCTCCACTTTCTTTAGCGATTATCTTTGTCTCTACTTCTTTTCCTTGCTGCATATCAGAACTAACTGTAAATTTACCATTTTTACTTCTAAACTTTACTACTGGTGCAAATTCATTATTAGTATTTACTTTGACTTTTACTACTTCATCTTTTCCTGTATATACAATTTTATTATCTATTTTTGTCTCTACTTTTTTGACTTTATCAAATATCCCACTTACCATCATAATGTAACCTGATGCAATCAAAACAATTGAAAAAAACATTAATAGTAGTCCCTTGCTTACATCACGAGACCCATTAATGTTATTATTGCTGTTATCGTTATAATAAAAATTGTTTTTCATATCATCACCTATTATACATTAATTATACAATTCTTTTACTATTTTTACAACAAAAAAGCATATATTACTATATGCTTCATTTTTCTACAAAGTATAATATATCTCCAGATATTCTACCATCATGAGCATGGAAAGGACCAACTAGATTATTAGTTTTCCCTTTATAAAAATAACTTGTTGAACCACCGCCATCAAGATTAAATCCTGTATAACAGCCATATAAAACCATCATATTTGCCATTTCTTCAAGAGATAATCCTCTTGAATCACTATTCTTTTTATCAGGATTTCTAATACTGCTAATTAAAATAAATCTATTTTTATCAATTTGACAAATAGCTTGTCTAGCATGAGCATGATCAGTCCAACTCAATTTAGTATTTATTCCTTTCTGAGATTTACCTTTTTTAACTAATACAGGCACAAACCCAAAAACATCTTGTACTTTGTCTACCTTTTCAATATAATCTTTGATTAAATCTTTTTTATTACCAATAACATTTGAATCACTAGTAGAATTTGAATCGTAATATGCCTTCAAATGCCCATCTTTTGTAAGACCATATTGTATCTTGGCACTAAACCAAGTACCAGCACTTCTAATAGTCGTTCCTTTATTTCTAAAGATATCAACCTGAGGCCCTCCCCTCCATCCTTTATGAGCACTAGTTGCCCATTTTTGTCCAATCATTGCTGATGCATTTATACCAACTAATCCTTTATTGGCATAGCCATATGTATTAATTTCATGAGTTATAATATCTCTACCTAGTGACTCTTTCAATATATTGTTTATACTATTACCTAAATTATCATTCTTTTTCTCTTGTGGTGGATTAGGATCCCTCTCCGCTATTGCAACTTTTAACTGTTTATATGCATTTTCTACCCATATATGAGTTACAAGGTAATCACTACCTTTACCTTTTATAATATAGTATTTCAATGTCTCGCTTTCAAAACTACAATAACTATGTGAATTCATTTCCATAGCATCTGTTTTTTTACTTATTTTAGAATCATCACAAGCACCAGCATAAGTAATAGTTGATTTTTTTCCATTATAATCAATAATACTCGTTGGCCTTTGAAAAGATTTAGCATTTGTTGTTCCCAATTCCTTATCCCAGGCCGCTTTTAATACAAAAATATTATTTTGAACACCATTCGTACCATTTTTAAAAGTCATCTTTGACACAGGATTAATTGTCCAATCTTTTCCATTCGCATCATACCAACCATCAAAAACATATTTCTGACTATTCTTTATCATTGTTGTACAATTTTTATTGACAGCAGGAACAAATTTATCACCATTTTTAATATATTGATCAGCTGGAGGAGTCCCTTTGCCACCATTACAATCATATTTAACTATGAAAGTATCCTGTGGTATCCAACCTGCATATAAAGTCATATCAGACTTAACATCATATTTATTTATTCCTTCCCCATTTGCATTATAATATTGTTTACCTTTTTTAAAATCTTTATTATTATACCAACCAAGGAACACATAGCCATCATATTGTGGAGTTGGAGTACTCAATTTAGGTAAATTGGAGTCATACTTCATAGTCAAATTATTAGGTTTTGTACCTTTACCATCATTTAAATCAAATTTTAGTGTATATTCTATTGTTGATTGGGATTGACTAACAGTTACTTTAGTTGTAGCACTTAAACCACTTCCATCTTGAGCTTTAGCAGTTATTTTTGCTGTCCCAGCTGCTAATCCTTTTATTACACAGACATTTCCATTTACACTCACTGCTGCTATTTTAGTGCTATCACTTGTACATGTTATTTTCTTATTTGTGGCACTACTTGGAGTTATGTTAACATTTGCGGTAACTTGAGCATTAACCGCAACAGTATAATTATCTTTTTCAAATTTTAAACCTGTTATTTTTATTGGATCTACAGTAATTGTGGTTGTAGCCTTTTTATTGCCATCTGCTGAATAGGCTTCAATTGTCGCTGTTCCAACTTTTACTCCTGTTATAGTACATTTATTACCACTATATTTTACAGTCACAATACCTGTATTTAAACTTTTACATGTAATGGCTTTATTTGTGGCATTAGTTGGTGTAATTCCTACTACTGCTACTATTGTTTGATTTAATGCTACATTATAATTTTCTTTTTCAAATTTAATACTTGTAACGCTTACTACCGGATCAGGTTTTTTTGTTACTTTTACATCTATTGTACTTGTCTTATTACCATCAGCAGTTTTCGCCGTTATTTTTACAGATCCTTCTTTTACTCCTTTTACTACACAAGCATTTCCATTTACACTTACTGTTGCAATACTAGTATTACTACTTGTACATGTTATTTTCTTATTTGTAGCATTACTTGGACTTATTGTAGTTGCTAAGCTTATATTTTCTCCTACATACATGCCTGCACTTGTTTTATCAAATTTAATACTTGTTACACTTACTACCGGATCAGGTTTTTTTGTTACTTTTACATCTATCGTACTGGTCTTATTACCATCAGAAGTTTTCGCTGTTATTTTTGCTGTTCCTTCCTTCACTCCTTTTACTACACAAGCATTTCCATTTACACTTACTGTTGCAACACTAGTATTACTACTTGTACATGTAATCGTTTTATTTGTAGCATTACTTGGGCTTATTGCCGTTGCTAAATTTGTGCTTTCTCCTGCATATATACTTCCACTTGTTTTATCAAACTTAATTCCTGTTACTTTTACTTTAGTAGCTGGTTTCTTCGATACTTTTACATCTATCGTACTGGTCTTATTACCATCAGAAGTTTTCGCTGTTATTTTTGCTGTTCCTTCTTTTACTCCTTTTACTATACAAGCATTTCCATTTACACTCACTGTTGCAACACTAGTATCTCCACTTGTACATGTAATCGTTTTATTTGTTGCATTACTTGGACTTATTGTCGTTGTTAAACTTATACTTTCTCCTACATATACACTTTCACTTACTTTATCAAACTTTATTCCTGTTGCTGATATTGTAGTTGATGGATTATTATCTACTTTTACACTTGCTGTTGCTTTCTTGTTCCCATCTTTAGTTATTACAGTTATTGTTGCAGTACCTACTGCTACTCCTTTTACTAGGCATGAATTATTACTTACACTTACTTTCACTATACTATCATTATTACTTTTACATGTTATTTTCTTATTTGTCGCATTACTTGGACTTATAGTTGTTACTAAACTCTTACTTTCACCAACATACATCGTTTCACTGGTTTTATTAAATTTAATACTTGTTACTTTTGTAGTTGATACTGGATTGGTTGACTTATAAACTTTTACTATTACTGTATCAGTTTTAGAATTTTCTTCTGTTGTTACTGTTATGATTGCTACCCCAGTACTTATTCCTTTTACTTTACCACCAGATGTTACTGTTGCAACACCAGGATTACTACTTTCATATGTTACTTTTTTATTCGTTGCATCACTTGGTTTTACTGTTACTGATAAGTTCTTTGTTTTTCCTATCGCCAAGTTAAATGCTTTGGTATTTATCTTAACTCCTGTTACATTTACTTTTGTTGGTTTAACATTTAAAGTATACTTTATTGTATCACTACCATCTAATACTAAAGTGGTTCTTCCAGACACATTTGCAATTAGAACATAATTATCATCAATATCTGCAACACTACTATCCTCTACATATATTTTATACCCTTCTAGGCATTTATCATCAACATTAAACTTTAGTTGTAAACTAGTATCTTCTTTCATTGATAGTGTTTTATCTGTCGTATTTAATAGTTTAGGTTCTTCACAGATTAATACTTTTACCTCTTCTACTTTCTCCTTTTTGCCTTCTTCACGACCAACTTCTACTATTAAAGCATCTTCTCCGCTTTCTTTTGCAATTATTTTAGTTTCTACTTCTTTTCCTTGTTGAATATCAGAACTAACCGTAAATTTACCATTTTTACTTCTAAATTTTACCACTGGTTCAAATTCATTATTAGTATTTACTTTAATTTTGACCACTTCATCTTTTCCTGTATATACAATTTTATTATCTATTTTTGTCTCTACTTTTTTGACTTTATCAAATATTCCACTTACCATCATAATGTAACCTGATGCAATCAAGACAATTGAAAAAAACATTAATAGTAATCCCTTGTTTACATTATGAGACTCATTAATGCTATTAATATTATTATTGTTGTTATCGCTATAATAAAAATTGTTGTTCATATTATCACCTACTATACATTAATTATACAATTCTTTTACTATTTTTTTCAACAAAAAAAGCATATATTACTCTATATGCTCATTAACTCTTGTTCTTTTTCTTTAACCATAGCATCAATATTCTTATTATATTCATCAACTACAGTTTGTAAACGATCTATTATTGATTTTTCTGTATCTTCAGACTCAATATTAGCCTTTATCTCATCAATTATATCCCTTCTAATATTTCTGATTGATATTCTTCCTTCTTCTGCATATTCTTTTATTTGCTTTACTAACTCTTTTCTTCTTTCTTCAGTTAGTGGTGGAATTGTAATAAATATCATTTCACCATTATTATTAGGTGTAACTCCTAAATTGGCTTCAAATATAGCTTTCTCTATACTTGATAAAACTGTTCTATCAAAAGGTTTAATATTGATTTGTCTAGCTTCTGGAACTGATATAGTTGCAAGTGATTTAATATCAGTATCAACTCCATAATAATTTACCATAACTCCATCCAACATCTTAGGATTGGCTCTTCCTGCTCTTACAGATACAAATCTATCTGTTAAGGCAAGTATTGATTTATCCATTTTTTCTCTTGCGCTTTTTATATAATCTTCGTTCATAAACATCACCCTTTCATTTACATTTTACTACATTTTATTGTTAAAACCAATATTTATTTTCTTCTAACGCGCGTTAAATTAGAATTTTTTACTGATTCACTTTTCCAAGCATTCCAATCATTAGAATAATTTCTAGCATAATAAAGCGTGTTTGGATACTCTCTTGCTAAGTAACAATAATCATGATTGACTTTATCAACAGACCAGCCTCTTGTCCAACTTAAATCTTTTGATAAATAGCTGTCTTTATTTTCCACATATTTGATTATAGCATCTCTATTATAATAATCGCCTGTTGTTAAAACTTTCATATATTTTGCATACTTAGAAATCAAATCAGAATCTGCAAATAAAACTTCTCCATAAATAAGTGGTAACCATCTAGACATAGAGTATGTGATACTAGGAAAGAAATCACAACCTTCTTCTGGAAGCGCTATGCTTTTAGCAGCATCAAATCTAAAGCCTGTTACTCCCAATCTAATATATTCATTTAACATATCAATTACTTTTGATTGTACTAACTTATTATTGGGATTTAGTCCTGGTAAGCCCATGCAAAAATGTGTAACTTCATATCTGCTGCCCCAATTGTGAATTTGTCTTTGTTCTTTAAAGCAAGAAGGATTATTTCTTATTTCAGGGTCACAATTAGGATGCGGTGTTAAAAAATTATAATCATCCAAATTGGCAAAATGATTAATAACAACATCCGCAACAATTAATAAATCATTTTTTTTAGCTTCATCACATAAACTTCTTAAACTATCTTTACTCCCAATTCTATTACCTAAGTTAAAATTAATTGGTTGATACAACATCCACCATTCATGCGAACTATCATCTTTAGTATTTTGTAAAGGACTTATTTGAACTGCATCAAACCCTTGGCTTTTAACAAGCCTCAAATTATCTTTAATATTATCTAGTGAACAATCAAACATACTAAGTATTCTCATATACTACCTCTATAATAAAAGTTTATCATAAATAAAAAAAAGACACAATGTGTCTTTAATAATAACTTGGAAATGCTGAACGTGGAATATGGCAACTTCCAGGATATGGGCGGTATGATTGAGTATTTCCACAATACATCCCGTTGTTGTTAAAAACAGCATCCATATTATATGCATAATATCCACCTTGCCTTATATTTTCAAAAGTATAATACATCATTCTAACATAACCTGCTCCATTCGATTCAGCAATTGTATATCCATTAGCATCCTTCGATATAATCAACATAATATGCCTCAAATCACTATGATCTAAAACATCACCTGGTCTACCATCTTGAATGTTAGAATATTTATTATCAACATCACGATCCTTTGATCCTTCATATCCAAATCCCCTAACTAGCGAAAGCCCTGCTTGTTTATAAACCCAAATAACAAAATTTCTACAATCAAGTCCAACTCTAGGATATCTGGCATTAGAAGGATCATATTGGCCCCAATTAGGATTAAGTCCCCACTCCTTATCACCTACAGAGTATCTTCCGCCCAATTGATAAGGAATGCGATAATTATAACTTTGTAATGTATTAATTAGAGTAGTAGCTACATTGACTACCGCACTTCTTGTATACAATCCACTTGATTTAGC
>JAEEGL013156109.1_pt1 | contig 12103 bp, 9 predicted proteins | sample 9134231 | NCBI WGS metagenome assembly JAEEGL01 (sample SAMN16246548, study PRJNA631951) | gut metagenome | biome: gut microbiome; feature: rumen; material: fiber-attached | host: Bos | place: Iran: Karaj | collected 2018-10
GTTCTCCTTCACTTATCTAATAAGGTTGAGGAGTATAGTCCCTTTATGAGCATATACATTGAGATTAACAAGAACCAGGGACTGAAGAAGATCACAAAGGTGTTTGCTGATCAGAGCTTTACTGTCAGCAGCATGACCAAGAGTAAGGAAAAGCCCTTGCAATCCACTGATGCAGCGCTTATCATAGACCTTGACCTCGATAGAAAACGCTCACATACGGATATTCTTAAGATGCTGAGTGACCTTGAGTATGTCAGTTATGTTGAAGAGGTTTAATAAACAGTATCAGGCAATGTTTGAAGAATTAGTCTGGATACTGCGTTAGGAAAGCGCTGACTATGGCTCTTTATGCATTAGGAGACCTGCATCTGTCTTTTCAGACTGAGAAGAGGATGGACAGATTTGGAAAGGTGTGGGTTAATCACGAAAAGAAAATAGAGAAGAATTGCAATAAGCTGGTAACAGACAGCGATACCCTTGTACTGGTGGGAGACCACAGCTGGGGTAAGAAGCTGGACAAGTGCCAGCTTGATCTGCAGTTTATTGCAGATCTCCCCGGAAGAAAGATTTTAATTCGAGGCAACCACGACACTTTTTGGAATCCCAAGAAGACTCAGGCCCTCAACGATCTTTATCAGGGGAGACTTTTCTTTTTACAAAATAATTTCTATCCCTATGGGGAGTATGCTCTGGTGGGAACCAAGGGATACTGCTATGAAGGCTTTGACTCCAGAGCTCATGCTGAAATGCTGGTGGAGAGGGAGGCCAGGAGATTAAAGCTCTCCTTTGAGGCAGCAAGGGCAGAAGGATTTGAAAAATTCATCATGTTCCTTCACTATCCGCCGACTGAGATCGGTGAGAGCGTAAGCCGCTTTACGCTTATGGCACAGGCTTATGGAGTGAGCCAGGTTATTTACGCCCACTGCCACGGCCAGGAAAGATTTCATGACAGCCTTCTGGGGACGTTTAATGGGGTGAAGTACTCTTTGGTTTCAGGTGATTATCTTGATTTTAAACCTATGAGGATTATGTGATATAATGATATTTACCACAAAATATACAAAGGTTATGATTAGCTTTTGAAGTGGACCTGGCCAAAGGGGGCAGTTATATGAATCAGCGAGAAGCTTTGCAATCAAAGCAGTCTGGTAATAACAAGTATCTGTTCTTTCAAATGGTATTCTTTGCAGGATGTGTTCTTATCAATTTCATCCTGCCTCGCACGGCATCTTATTTTAACCTGCCATTGTATCTGGATAATGTTGGCACGCTGCTGGCTGCCGTTCTTGGGGGATATCTCCCCGGAATCTTTGTAGGTTATCTCAATAACATAATCAATATGAGGGGGAATCCCGGAAACGCATATTATGTAGTGCTTTCTACCATGATCGCTGCCTGCGGCAGCTGGTTTGGCAAGAAGGGCTATTTTAATAAGCTTTATACTGCTATTATGACAATTCCGGTGTTCGCTTTTATTGGAGGAGTGCTGGGTTCTATTCTGACATATCTGCTCTATGGTTATGGAATGGGAGAGGGAATATCAGCGCCTTTTGCAAAAGCTCTTTTGGAAAATGGCGAGCTCAGTGTGTTCTGGGCACAGATGCTCTCCGATATTGCCATTGATCTGGTGGACAAGGGGCTCACTGTTTTAGCGGTGTTCTTTCTCATAAAGCTGATTCCTGAGAGAAATAAGAAAGAGCTTTTGCTTACGGGATGGAGACAGACTCCTATGACCAGGGATGCTCTTTTTGATGTTAAGCAAAGCGCCACCAGGTCTTTTTCGCTTCGTGGCAAGATCATCGCCATCATTACTATTATCATGGTATGCGTTGCGCTGGTAACCACCATGATCAGTTACATTCTTTTCCAGAGCTTTGCCATGAGGCAGTACAAATACAATTGTTCCACCACAGCCACCATGTCGGCCAATGTTGTGGACGGCGACAGGGTAGATGAATTCCTTGAGCAGGGCAGATCGGCGCCGGGGTACAGTGAGATTGAGCAGAAGCTGGAGGAACTTCGGGCTGCCAACCCTGAAATAGAATTTATGTATGTTTACAAATTTGAAGAAGACGGCGTGCATGTGCTTTTTGACCTTGATACGCCTGAGGTTGAAGGCCAGGAACCTGGAACTGTAATCGAGATGGAGGAGTATCTTCAGCCCCACAGAGAGGAGTTCCTTGCCGGTGAAGAGGTTGAACCTCTTTTGGATGATACTATTTACGGAAGGCTTCTGTCAGTATTTGTACCAGTGTATGATTCTGCAGGGAATACTGCCTGCTATGCGGCTGCAGATATAAGAGTTGAGGATATCTGGCTTTCGACCCTGAATTTTATGACCAAGATATTCTCTCTATTCATGGGATTTTATGTGTTTATTCTGGCGCTGTGCATCTGGCTTGTGGACTATCATTTAATCTTTCCTATAGTTTCCATGACCATGTCAGCCAGGAAATTTGCATATGATACTGAGGAAGGCCGTGATGTCAGCGTTGAGAGGCTTCAGCAGCTGAACATTTCCACCGGTGATGAGATTGAGAATCTCTATGAGTCGCTTTCCAAGACTATTTCAGAGACTGTTGGTTATCTGGAGGATGTGAAGGCCAAGGGTGAGGAAATAGCCCATATGCAGACCGGTCTAATCTTCGTTCTGGCTGACCTGGTGGAAAGCCGCGACAAGTGCACCGGCGACCACATCCGCAAGACAGCAGCCTACGTGCGCCTGATCATGATCAAGATGAGAGAAAGAGGCATTCATACAGATATCCTCACAGATGAGTATATCGAAGACGTGACCAATTCTGCTCCGCTTCACGATGTGGGCAAGATCATTGTCTCAGATGTCATCCTCAACAAGCGTGAGCGACTTACCGACGAGGACTATGAAATGATGAAGAATCACACCACCGCCGGCAGCAGCATCATTAATAAAGCCATGTCCCTTGTATCCGATACCGGTTACCTCAAGGAGGCCAGTAACCTCGCCAACTATCATCACGAGAGATGGGACGGCAAGGGTTATCCCAACGGTCTTGCCGGAGAAGAGATCCCTCTCTCAGCCCGCATCATGGCCGTAGCGGACGTCTTCGACGCCCTTGTCTCCAAGCGCAGCTACAAGGAACCCTTCACCCTGGACGAAGCCATGGAGATAATCAAAAAGGGCTCCGGAACCCAGTTCGATCCCACGATCGCAGAAGTGTTCATGGACTGCAAGGATGATGTTCGGGAGATCCTCCATGCTCACGAGACCCTGTTTGGACATTGAGGGGACTTAGTCTATCGTAATGTATCGCAATGCTCTTTTTCCGAGGTACTGGGTTGCTGGTTAGCTAGGGGGTGGTTAGCTAGGGGCTGTGGTTTGCTAGGGGGTGGTTAGCTAGGGGCTGTGGTTTGCTAGGGGGAGTTTGCTGGGGGGGGGTTTGCTAAGGGGGAGTTTGCTAGGGCGACAGTTTTAAGGTCTGTTTACTGTCATTTTTTGTTTTATTCAATTTATGGCAGAGTGTAATACTCGATTGGACTGCATATCATTTATAAGAATATAAATTTACGATATTACAATTATAATTTACTGTTAAAAATGAAAAATTGAATTTTCGTACGTAGCCCGTTTTTTTTCTTACTGTTGAAATTGAAAAAACTCAATTATAGGGGTAAGAATGTACCGCAATCCTGGTTTTGAGCATACGTTAGTCAATCGATAAGTCAGATAATTTGTATAAAGTTCGACTTATTGATTGGCTATTTTGTATTTACGTGGATATAGAAAGAAAATTTGATAAATAGTCATCACATTTGTTACTGCTGAAATCTGACTTTTCCAAAATCACAAGTAATAATTTTCAACATATACCTCCCAAATTTAAAAAATCTATCATATAAGAATGACCAACATGCGTGCTGTGAGGATATGCCGTGAAAGGCGCTTGACAGCTGAAGAACGGAGCGAACCATTTTAGAATTTATGATTTCAAAAATCAAAATTTTCTTAGATGATAATTCAATATTTTATAAAAACTTGATTAGCATATTCAAAAGATTTCATTTTTGGTCTATTATTAACGTTATGTGATAATGATAAAAGAAGGTTCTGTTGTATACAGAAACCAAAAGGAGTAGTAATTGCAAAAGATTGTTGAGAGTTTTAAAAAATTTAATGAAAAACATAGGAATTTTCTTCCGTTCATAATATATCTGGAAATGGTTGTAATAGTATTTGCATCTATTCTTGGATATCTCAGAAAAAGACGAAAGATTGTTATACCAGTATTGTTGGCAATATTGTTGGTTATATTTTTAATTAGCCGCGCGGTTTCTTCCGACAGGCATGTTGAAAATGATAATGCAACAATAATAGAAACAGATGTGGCAGATATAAATGATCAGGACACAGGAAAGTCCGAGAAATCTAACCAGGACACAACAAAGAAAACTGAAGAATCCAATCAGGACACAACAAAGAAAACTGAAGAATCCAATCAGGACACAGCAAAGAAAACTGAAGAATCCAATCAGGACACAACAAAGAAAACTGAAGAATCCAATCAGGACGCAACAGAGAAAACTGAAGAATCTAACCAGGATACAACAGAGGAAGCAAAAGAATCCATAACTGAGAAACCAGCAGAGGCTAAGCAGAATACATCAGAATCTACCGAAGCTGAAAAAGGCACAACAAGCGAATCATCGGACAGTGGCGTTCAGAAACCTCAAGAAACCGAAAGCGAATCACAAAACAATGAAGTATCTGCCAGCGAATCACAAAACAATGAAGTATCTGCCAGCGACTCACAGAATAGTGATACTCAAAACAATAATTCCCGGAGTGACACAGCACATGTAATAAAACCCACTAAAGTTTCTGAAGCAGATATCAACAAGGTCTTTGAGGATTATCCAGAGTCTGTGGCATGGATTCGTTTTGAGGACGATCTCATAAGCTACCCTGTAATGAAATCAGATGACAACATCAAGTACACCATCAAAGATTACACCGGAAATGATTCCGATACAGGTGCGATTTTCATGGATTACAGATCATCTGAGAATCTTGCCGACCCCAATACTATAATCTATGGCCACAATATGCGTGATTATTCAATGTTTGGGGCATTTAAGTATTACAAGAATGACCTGACCTTCCTCAAGGATCATAAATACTTCCAAATCATTACACCAAGCGGAACTTCCAGGTACATGATCTTTGCTTATATGAACGTTCCGAAGAATTCAGATATTTATAACATAGTGGGTGACAGCTCAGATAAGATGAGAGGATTCCTCGACACAATAGAGTACAGAACCTTTATTGATACGGGAATTGAACCAACTGTGGACGACAAGATCATAACATTGTCCACCTGCACTGAGTCTGATGATCTCAACTTTGTGATGTTTGCCGTGAAGGTGGACAACTGATCTGAAAAGAAGTAAAGATAGCTTGGCATTATATCCGGACTCCCAGCCCTCTGTGATTGACAGCTGACTATAAATACTGTTTGTTCCCTGGTTGTCGATATAGGTGCCTGTCAGTGCGCCTTGTTACTGTTCAGGGTGTGACAAATTTGTTGTCAATGACAAAGAATATGTCACACCTTTTTGATTCACAAGTATTGATAAAATAAAATTAAGAGTATGCAATTTATTCTGTTTAGGAGGTTTTGCTATGCGCGACAAATCATCTTTACAGGGAAAATTATGTGGCATTGTTATTTCTTTGGGAACAATCCTGATCTTAGGTGGATGTGGTTCTATGCTTGCCGGAAGTGAAAAAATATCGGAGGTTCCGACTGCTCAGAAAAGTATTGCGTCTCCATTCAGCCAGAATGAAGGAAAAACACAAGAGACCAATAAGTCTCAGGAGGATGATAAACCACAGGATACTGATAAACCACAAGATACCGATAAATCACAAGAAACAGAGAAGCCACAAGAGACCGAGAAACTACAAGAGACAGAGAAAACTCAGGATATAGAGAAACTGCAGGATACAGAGAATACACAGAATTCAGAAAAATCACAGCAGTCAGAAAGCCAGGGAAGTCCGGCAATCTTTGCCGTAAAGGGCGGAACCTGGGATATCCTTGAGTCCGGCGAAAAAGTTTATACAATGGCTGATGGAAATTCTGCCAAGAACATATGGGTTGAAGATGGTGGCAAATACTATTATGTTGACTACACTGGCTGTCTTATGAAAAACAATTATTCTCCCGACGGCTTCTGGGCAACTGAAGATGGCAGCTGGGATAGTAGCGTAAAGCAGCGAAACGATGATGTGGAGCCCCTAAGCGGCCAGCCCTATGCATTTGGGGATGGGGGCACTGTGTTGACCATTGATGTCCTCAATTATTCAGATAATGCGAACTATGCCAAGGCAACTATTTCTTATAGTTGGGGTTCAAAAGAGGAATTTAACGTGATGCCTCTTGGCAAAAGCGTATATCTTCTGGAATACACGTATGATTTTTATTCCGGATATCTAATGTCTGTATCTGAGGATCAGAAGACTCTGATAGTTTCAGGCCTTGGCTGTACAGACATCTATACAATCGGATCCGGTGATACAGTGAATTCATCTTCAACATCCACAGGTCTCAATATATCTGATGCTGATAAGGATGTGGTTATACAGGATTTCCTTCGTGGAAAAGAATGGATTTGACTATGCACTTGGCACAGTATATAACGGCGATAACGAAATCGGCCAGGTTGTAATGATAAGAAAAACACCTTGAGGCGAACCATGAATTACAGGAACCGCGCCTCCAGCATTTTGCGAAGAGAGTTCCTGTCAGTTTTGTTCTTCTCCATCAGAGTTCTGGCGTAGGCTTTGAATGCTACACACATAGATGGATTATTGAGCGCAAACGATAACCCTTGCCCTGTGGCGGGGGTTATTTTTGTTGTGTTATCAGAAATGAGAAGATCGATGTTGTTAAAGGGCGTTTCCGGAATAGGGTAGAACCTGTAATTTTCGTACTTCTCAGACAGTGAAATGATGTTTCTGATATGCAGGGAGTACTGCTCCGGCGTGTAGGAGACAGGAGCATCACCAAAGGACTGGTCAATGGCTATTTTGCCATCGACAAGGTCTTCGTTAAAAGATAACGGTATACATTCATAAACTGAATTGGTCTCAAGCTTTTTTAGTAAAAGAGAATTTGCAATCTTCCAGTTTTCATATAGCTGTGGGGCGTTGAAGCTCTTTACAAGTTCCTCTGACATGGTGCTCAGGGACAATACATTTTTGATGATGATTGCATCAGAAATAACAGGAATCGAATCCTGAGGAAGAGGGTGTATCAGTGGTGATGAGCTCTTTAAAAGAGCATCATACTCTTTTTCAAAAATGCTAAGGCTCTGCAGATCGGTGTGGTAATGATAGATTGCATCCGAATCAGCGCTGGAGACTTGAAATGCCCTTATGCACGCAACGCCGGGAATAAGGAATATGGTATGTGAGAACCTGGGATTTCTCTGCTTCCGGCAGTAGTAGGAGTCGATCATTCCGGACATATACAGAGGAAGCCAGCTCTTTATTGCGTCGGTCATTTCGTCAAGGCTTCTGTCCAGATTGTGGATGATGCTTATGTGGGTCTGGTTTTTGACGCATGAAAACATCAGAGTTGCCCATTTTAACAGGAATTCGACATCCTGGGTCATCCAACTCTGGTCCATATCTGAGTACAGGTACATACTTTGAACTCGTTCTTTTACCGCGGTAGAAAGAAATCGAAGAACAGCACTCCTAAGTCCTTCTACACCGCAGAAAACCGCTTCGGTGTGGTCGTCTTTAATAAGAACATCTTCAATTGCCGGAAGTTTTAGCGAATCATCTGAAGGCATGGAATCGAAGATTCCAAGGATCGTCTCCGCTGCCTGAACGTTGTCTTCCTGTTCATCCTTTCCGTAAAGCCAGTAAGCAAAAAGTTCCTCCTCCAGCTCAGATTCAGGGATTTTCATCAGGTCACAGAGCTCAGCTTCTTTACCGTTTTTTATGATGCGGTCGAAAAGAACAGAGCTTAACTGTACTGACAGCTCAGAGTTGGATACAGGGGTTCTGACGCCACTTCTGTATCTGCTTATAAGTGATGCATCGGCGTGGACGAGTTTGCTTAGGCGCACGTTGGAGAGGTCGGCAAGAAGCATGGAAGAGTTAAGTCTTTCGCCGAAATGATGGGCGGCATTTGCCATAGACGAATGTTTCCTGCCTGAGGTACCATTTGAGCCGTCTGACATAGCCTTGTCATAGCCCTCATATAGCCAGTTCTTCAGGGCAGTCTTTATCTCTTTTGCCGAACTGCCTTGATCAGCTCCAATCACTGAGCAGAGCTTTGGAAGGTTATTCTTGTTATCTGCAAAAAGATATATGCCATTAACCAGCTTATCTGCCGTGACACTATCGGGATGAGGAACTCTTTTTCCACTCTTTATACGGCTGATATTGGTTCTGTCAAAGCCCACTTTCTTGGCGATTTCCGCCCCGGTGGCATCTATTTTTTCAAACAGTTCATTGAGCCTATCGGTTAGCATCTTTGGCCTCCTGACTATGTTTAATATTTAAAAAGAGAAGTAATAGCTGGTAATTGCCAATTACTTCTCTTATTTATGATCTGGATCAGACTTCATGCTCCTTCATATGTGCCTTTATAGCTTCAAAGCTCTTATCACTGATGTAATGTTCAATTCGGCAGGCGTCCTCAGTGGCGGTTTCTTCGTCGACACCCAAGCCCATGAGCAGCTTTGTGAGAACAGTGTGGCGCTCGTAGATGCGCTTTGCAACATCCTCCCCGGATTTTGTGAGTTTGATACTACCCTCAGAATCTTTTTCCACAAATCCATTTTCCCTAAGGACGCTCAACGCGCGGCTTACTGAGGGCCTTGAAAATCCCATATAGTCGCCTATATCGATTCCACGGACTCTGTCTGATTCCTGGGAAAGAACATAAATTGTCTCAAGATACATTTCTCCTGATTCCAGTAGTGCCATATGAATAGCCCCCTTTTGAGTGGTGATTGCAGAAAAAATACTATAAATAGCGTACCATATAATAATGTGCCATTCAATCAGCTTTCATGGGACTTTTTGAGGCCAAAGGTTAACCAATGCTAATTTTTGTTGGAATGGATTATATCTAATCTTGGAACGATTGTTGTTTCGCTTATTCTGATACTGATCGTGACAGGAATTATCTTTTCAATGATAAAGAATAAGAAAGAGGGAAAGTCCACGTGTGGCTGTAGTTGCGCAAACTGCAATATGTGCGCGACCGGCAAGCATACATAAGAGTTTAGAGGTGCAGATTTACTTGGGTCTGCACCTTTTTTGTGCATGTTAGTGGAATTGTCTTTTTCTCGTGATACCAGAGAGCTTTTTTGGGGAAAAGACATGAAAGTCGTTTTGAAATGTTGTAAAATGGTGGGGCTATACTTTAGGAAAGCGTGGTAAACCTATGGAAAAGAGATACAGACTACAATTTTATGGCATGGTTCAGGGAGTGGGATTCAGGTATACGGCGCTCCATGCTGCCAATAGGTTTAGGCTGACAGGCTATGTTCGAAATGAATACGACGGTTCGGTGACCTGTGAGGTGCAGGGGCGTGATGAGGATATAGAGCAATTCATCGCCACCTTTTATCGTGGAAGATTTATCAACATCGACAGAATTGATAGGACTCCTATGGAAGTTGATGAATATGAGAGAAGTTTTGATGTGAGATACTAGATATTTTACTGAAAGTAGTTGATGTCTGGATTTAAGACAAGTCTTTTGTAAAGGTAAAAGCAGGATAGCGAGAAGAATTGTGAAATGATAAATACCTGGTCAGAGAGATGAACTGGGAAAAAGACAGAGAATAGCGGCGGAAGGAAATGAATACGAAATGATTTATATTGGTTGTCACCTGACAGTTACAAACGGATATGAAGCCATGGGACATCAGATGGTGGGATTTGGCGGAAGCACATTTGCATGGTTCACCAGAAACCCGAGAGGCGGCAAGTCGAAAGACGTTGTGCCGGATGATGTAAAGGGTCTTTTAGATATTCTTTTGGAAAAGAAATTTGGCAAGCTGGTAGCTCATGCCAGCTATACCATGAATCTGTGCTCTGCAAATCCTGAGACCAGGGCAAACGGGCTTGACATGCTGAAAAAGGATATTGAGAAGATGGAGATGCTGCCCGGGCACTATTACAACTTTCATCCCGGTTCACATACCGGCCAGGGAGCAGAAGTTGGTATAGAGATGATTGCTGAAGGGCTGAATAAAGCTCTTTTCCCTGAAATGAAGACAACTGTTCTCCTGGAAACCATGGCGGGCAAGGGATCCGAGGTGGGACGAAACTTTGAAGAGCTCAGGGGCATCATTGATCTGGTGGATTGTAAGGAGAAGCTCGGAGTATGCTTTGACACTTGTCATACCTGGGACGGTGGATATGATATCGTAAACGACCTGGACGGCGTGCTGGAGCAGTTTGACAGGATAATTGGACTGGACAGGCTTAAGGCGGTGCATTTCAATGATAGCAAGAATGACCGTGGATCTCATAAAGACCGCCACGAAAAGCTGGGGCAAGGAATGATAGGCATGGAGGCCATGAAGAGAATAGCGATGCATCCGGCTTTTGAAGGACTTCCCTTTATTCTGGAGACGCCAAATGATGATGAGGGCTATATTCAGGAGATAGCAACGGTAAAAAGCTGGTTTGAATGATCTTCATAAAATCTATGATTACTAATATAGATTTATTTAAAACTTTTGGTGAATATGGGCGTGGATAATGGCCTAATTCATACAGCCTTTTGGTCAGATGGATGCGGAATCCATAATCCGAACTTTTATTTGATTGTGGAAGCATTCGTTTGTTTGGATATTACGTCTAAAATTCAGATTTGTTCAAAATAAGGGTAGCTCGTTTCTGGAGCTACCTCTCAAATCCTTTTTTTAATATTGTTGGTAGTCAGAATGGCCTCTTTTTTCGAATTCATTTATTTTAGGTTTTACGCTGCAATTAAGATTGTCATGTCAAGTTAAATGAATCAAATAGTCCTTGACATCCTTCAGATACATCTCGCCAGGTGGCATCGAAATTACCGGTGTACCATGGATCTGCCACATCGCCGTCTCTATCTGTATAGTCCAGCATTTTGTGAACTTTACCTTCGGGATCACCACCAAAGAGTCTGGTAAGGTTCCTGATATTAGCGCTATCCATTCCTATGATATAGTCAAACTTATCATAGTCTGTTCTTGAGGTGAGCCGGGCTCTCTTTTGGCTTACACCTAGTTCGTTGTCTCTAGTGCCGATGCCATGCTCCTTGAGCTTGGCGACTGCTGGGGGATATACGGGGCTTCCAATCCCGTTCCAAATTTCATCTGTGTGGGTAGCAGAGGATTCTATATGAAAATTTTCGGCTACACCATTTTTATTTACGATATCCTTCATAACAAATTCAGCCATGGTTGAGCGGCAGATGTTGCCGTGGCAGACGAATAGTATTCTGATCATTGGAAAATCTCCTTATATTTTTGGTGCTATTGGTTTTGTATTAGTAAGTGATTTTGAATATTGGTTTATAACAGAACAATAATATCATATTTGATGGGTAGATTATTTCAGTTTACATTTATATTTGCATTATTTTCATAAAACTATTATTGTGCGATGATAATCTATGCCTATATTTTCCGCTCCGTTCTGCGGTAGTCAAGAGGCTTTCGCGGCATATTCTCGTAGCACGCATATTCTTTATTGGTTATTCATAAACAGTGAGCGTGCTACTGCGATATTCCACGATCCTCTTGACTACCTTGTCCTCCTGCGTATGGACATCGTGCCGATAACGGGGAACTGAACAGAACTAATAGATTCTCCATTATCGCAAATCCATCGTACGCAGGAGGACCACTCCGCTAGGTATTGGTGATTAGCAGTTTCTGCGGGGCTCTGCCCCTGCACCCCGGCCTCCAACAAGGAACTGAATGTGCCCCCGGACAGTATTTTCTGCTAAATCTATGCCGTGGCCGGCGGTAGAATTTCAAACTTTCTTTTCCTCTACCGCCGGATTTTCTCTGTTTATGGTAGCGCTTCTTTGTTTCGGCGGTA
>JAEEGL014644350.1_pt1 | contig 12103 bp, 9 predicted proteins | sample 9134231 | NCBI WGS metagenome assembly JAEEGL01 (sample SAMN16246548, study PRJNA631951) | gut metagenome | biome: gut microbiome; feature: rumen; material: fiber-attached | host: Bos | place: Iran: Karaj | collected 2018-10
GCTTGATCTGCAATAGCTCTTGTTATAGCTTGTCTAATCCACCAAGTTGCATATGTACTAAATTTGTATCCTTTAGTAGGATCAAATTTATCTACAGCTTTCATTAGACCAATATTACCTTCTTGAATTAAATCTAAGAATAACATTCCACGTCCAACATATCTTTTAGCAATACTAACTACTAAACGTAAATTAGATTCTGCTAACATCTTTTTAGCATACTCATCGCCTTCAACAGCACGACCAGCATATTCAAATTCTTCATCAGTAGTTAATAAGTTAATTCTACCAATTTCTTTAAGATACATTCTAACAGGATCGTTAATCTTAATATCTTTAGACATAGTAAGTTCTTCAACTTCTAAGTCTTCTGGATTTTCTTCTATTGAAATATTATTGTCAGTTGTTTCACTTATAACTTCGATGTTATTATCAACAAGTGTGTTATATAAATCATCAAGGGTATCACTATCTACTTCTAAACCTTTTAATTCTTTAGCAAGCATCTCATATGTAATAAAACCTTCTTTTTTACCAGTTTCAATTAATTCTTTTTTTATAGTTTCGACACTCTTAATTTCTTCTATCATTTTATTTCTCCCCTACTCTAAGTAACCTTATTCTTTCAGCTATCTCAATTTTCTCTTTATCAGTAGTTGCCTTCCTCATATCCTTTTCTAACTTTTTTATTTCTTCCATCACATTGTAATCATTAATAACTTTGATATATTCATCGAGTGTTTCTTCATTAATATCATTAGTTAAATTTAAATTTACAATCTCTTCAAAAGTAGGTATGAGTTCTCTTTTGTCATTTAAGTAAGTATAAAAGTCAGCTACTACAATCTCTCCATAGTTATGGTAATAATAACTTATCTCTCCTGCTAAATTTCTAATATCAGAATTTATAAAATAGATTTTTTTACTATCATATACTTTAATAACCTCTGGATTATTAAGCATATAATAAACAAATTCTAAAGAAGCACGAGTATATTTATCATATTTTTTATTCTTCTCTTTAGTAACTAAATTATTTTCTTTTTTATTTCCTTTTATCTCACTCAATTTCTTGTCTAGGGTATTATAACTCAAAGACGTTTCTGTTGCAAGTTTTTTTAGTATTATTTCACATCTAATTTCATCATTTATTAAAGCAGTTTCTCTTAATACATCATTAACATATTTAGATACTTCTATATCACTAGAAAAATCTATTCCATTTCTTAATCTTTCTATACGAAAATCACTATAATTAAGTGCATTTTCAATTAAATCATTAAAACTATCTTTTCCATATTTTAGAATATAACTATCTGGATCTTCATCATCTTTTAGATATATTACTTTTACTTCTAATCCAGCCTTTTCTAATAATTCTCCATTATGAAGTGCAGCAGTTAATCCCGGAGTATCACCATCTAAACATAAATAAATAGTATTAGATAATTTTTTTAATAATGATATTTGTTCTTCAGTTAGAGCTGTTCCCATTAAAGCAACAGTATTTTTTATACCAATCGTACTAGCTCTAATAACATCCATAAAGCCTTCCATTACGATAGCATATTTCTTTTCTCTTACTTCTTCTTTAGAGGCATTATAGTGATATAAACACGTTCCTTTTCTAAAGATTGGAGTTTCTTTAGTATTCATATATTTAGCAAAATCTTCTCCATGATAAATTCTTCCACTAAATCCTACTATTCTTCCATTTCTATCATCTAAAGGAAAGATTATTCTATTAATAAAAGTATCATTATCATTATTTGCTAATCCTAAATCATTTAAAGTATTAATATCTATTTTCTTTTCTTTAAAATATTTAACTAATTTATCTTTATCATTAGAAGCAAGACCAATACCAAATTCTTTAATTGTCTCTTCTGTAAATCCTCTCTTCTTTAGATAATCTCTAGCTTCTTTACCACTACTAGTAGTAAGCATTAAACTATAAAATTTACTAGTTAAATCATATATTTCAAAATATTTATCATATTTACTATTACTTTTTCTAACACTTCCAACAGATATTCCTACTCTATCACCTAATCTTTTTAGTGCTTCAGGAAAGGAGATGTTTTCTATTTGTTCATAAAAATTAAAAACATTACCACTATTATGGCAACTCCAACATCTATATATCTGTCTATTTTGATCTACACTCATGGATGGATTATTATCATTATGAAAAGGGCATTTTCCCCAATAGTATTGCCCTTTTTTAGTAAGTGGAACATATTCACTAATTAAATCCACAATATTAATTTTATTTCTAATATCATTTATCGTATTTTGATTATCCATGAAAACCACCAAACTATATATAGTATATAACATTTTACGTCCATTTACAAAATACTATTTTAATATTATTTTAGTTATTTTTTATATATGTTATTATTCATATAGAGGTGGTAGTGTGAAAAACAAAATATTTCCAATTATTATAGCAACAATTGCATCTGTTTTTTTTGCAACTGCTATTATAATACTAATACTAGATAAAAACTCTTATGTAAAAGAATGTAATAATAAAATAAGTAGTTTAAATGAAAAAATGGAATCTATTAATAATGAAAAAAAAGATAAAATAGAGTATGATAAACAAGTAATTGATTCTTGTTCTTTATCTCTTAAAAATATTAAAGATTTATATATTAATAGAAATATATCTAATAGTGCTAAAGATAATTTAAAGAATTTTATTACTCAAAATATGTTTAATAAAATGCTACCTAATGCAACTTACTATGATGTTAATGGTAATATTATTACTGATGGTAATTTAGCTACTACTGTAGCATATATATTTCAAAATAAATCTGATGGTTTATTTTATACAAATAATGTTACTTATGGAAACCTAGAATTAATCGTAGCTAATGAAAATTATGCATTAACTAGTATTGAACAAAAAGATGGTCAAATAATTAAAAAGTTCTATCCAGTATTTATTAAAGAAGGAGATAACTGGAAATTAGAAGCATTTTAAAACAAGTCTAATGACTTGTTTTTTTATTTATATCTAATACTATCCATTAAATAATCCATCTTGTTTAAAAGTAGTTCTGTAACATCTTCATCATTTTTCTTATCGTTACAAGGAAAAGAACCTGCTGATATAGATAATTCATAAAAATCATCATACTTAGGATCAACAAAAAAGGCATTTATCGTTTTTATATATCTATTTTGTGTTTTTATTACTACATTTTGAAAATATACTTTAAACATAAAATTTCTTTTATAATCTTTAACATACTTTAAATCTTTCATACTATCCAGTATTAATTTCAATCTACTATCAAACGTTTCCATATAACTAAGTGTTCCTGTAGTATTTAAAGATTCTATTACACCTTTTCCATTAGAATAAGAAAATATTACATAAGAATTATTCTTATCTTTAATATCTTCATTTAACCCTTCTAATATAGGAATATAAAGATCTTTAGCATGTTCTCTAATAATTTCTAATTCTTTATCTAAATCTATTTTAGGAGCATCATTTAAATTACTTTCAATACTCTTAGTTAACATATTAATTGAATATTCATCATAAATAAGTGCTCTTCGATCAGAATTAGTTATTTCTTTAATAAATTTCTTATATAATTTCTTATCAATAATTAAGTTACTCAAGAACTCTATCTTATCATTATCAGTTTCATCTATTTCTTTAAAAAAATCTAATAATAGTTTTTCATTATCATTATCTACTTCTTTTATATATTTAATTAATTTCTTCATAATTCTCCTCAATTTAATTATAAACTAAAAAGACCCGTAGGTCTTTAAATAATTATTTATTTTGATATTTTTCTTCTTAATCTTTTTGCTCTTGTTAGAAAACATTCTTCTGCATTGTCAAAATCAACATTTCTAGTACTTTCTTCTGCAATACCAGCAGAATTTAAAATATTATGTTCAAGCCATTCTTGTACTAGAGAAAATCTTGTTCTTTCCCAAGGAGAAGGATATTCTTCTTCATACTTTAATAGTACATCAACTACTCTATTAATATCAGTAATACTTCTTATTTTATATGAATCAAGTACTTGCATATCTGGATTATCATCATTTCGATAATCGATAATATATAAATCATCTGAATCTTCAACTATTCTTTTAATTGTATCTTCATCGGCAATATAGATATTTCCTTTGCTATAAGTAGCATATGGTTTAATATCATCTTTTCCCTGTTCTGCTTCACTATTAACCGTAAATAATAAAAAATATGTAGATAATAAACAAATTGTTTTCTTAAATTTATTATTCATAGTTATCTCCTTTTTGATTTTTAATTATATCAAATATTTACAAAAACAAAAGTTTTTTTATTAAAAAAAACCTATAATTAGGTTTTTTCTACTATATATCTTCCATTTCTTCAATATTTTTAGGACCTTTAGTAACAAGTAATAAAATTACTAGAATAGTTATTATGAGTAATGATATTAATCCTATTGTTAAAATACTATTAAATGAATAAGTCTTTTTGTATAAAATAAATCCAGCTATTATTAATATTGTAAATATAAATATTGCTATTCCCATAACTAAGAAGTTATTAGTATTTTCTCTTAAAGCTGATAATTCATCATCCCATACTATTTTAGGATATACAGAATCTATTAATATTCCTAAAGCAGATACTATTGATATACATAATAAACTAATTAAAATAAATGATAATATGTATACAAATGGTATTCCAAATGCTATGTAAAGAATTAATCCTAAAACATTTATTCCTAGGAATGAAAATACAAATGATACTAAGAATTTAGCAACAATTTGTTCTTTATAACTATATGGTATATATTTAATAAAACTAAAATGTTTTCCTTCTCTAGAAAATGAACTTGAAGCAATACTGCTAATCGCAGGTACTAAAGTAGATACTCCTACTACATATAATAGTATAATTATTAAAGTATTATCACTATTATTACCTGAAACAAGATTTCTAATATCAGTTAAACTAGCATTTGAAGTAAATACATATATTAAATAAACAAATAATGGCCATAAGAAGTTAATAACAACACAATTAATCATATATGATGGTGTTCTTAATAAAGTATAAACTTCTTTCATAAAATATGATTTTAATTTACTCTTTTGTTTAATATTTTTATATTCATCATGAGCTTTCTTTAATCCACTAGTATTCTTAGAACTTAAATCAATTACACCTCTATAATATAATTTTTCACCTACAAATAGAAATACTACTATATAAGCTATATTAACTAATATGTATTCAAGCATATCTATAATTGAAGCATTATTTAAAGAATTAATAAATAAATTAATATGTGGAAAAATAATTCTTAATACTTCAAGGAATCCTTGATCACCATTAACGAAATTTTCAATCCAAACATCTAAATTAAAGTTTCTTAAATTTACTACTAATAATATACTTACAATTACAATTAGTATTAAAAACATTGATCCAATATTTCTTACTGATTCTTTATTTTTAATAAATTTAGTAAAACTCATTATAATTACACTAATAAGAGCACAGTATATCATAGGTACTATTGGTATTGTTAATATACCAATTAAACTAACTAATAGATTAACTAGTCCTATTTTTTCTGCAAAGAAGAATCCTAATGTACTAAATAGAATTACTCCTACTAACATTACATTTTCAGCAAAAAAAGTTGAAGTAAATTTAGCAGCTACTATTTTATAAGGTCTAACCGGTAACGGTAAAAGATTTTCGACATTTTCACTGAAATAAAATTCATTTAAAATTACACTAAAACTAAAAATAAACGAACATATACAGACGAGCATCAAAGCCATTTCAAGTCCTATTGTTTGATAATCATATTCTGCTAATTTATGAGTCATAAACATAACAAAATACATACAGATAAATAGAAATGGAATAAATATAAAGAGTACGACTAAGAATAGTAGTAGATTTATGGTTACCCTTTGACTTTTCTTTCCACTTTTATTCATCTTTAGAGATCTTAAAAAGACTTTAACTAAAGATAAATACTTAGTCATTAACTACCTCCATAAATAATTTTTCTAAATCATTCTTCTTATATTTAGCTTTTAATTCATCAAGTGTTCCAATAAAAGCAACTTTTCCTTTATCAATAATTGCAACTTTATCACATAATTTTTCAGCTATTTCTAATACGTGAGTTGAGAAGAATACTGCATTACCCTTGTCAGCATGTTCTCTCATCATCTTTTTAAGTTCAGTTTGACTTTTTGGATCAAGACCTATTAAAGGTTCATCTAAAATCCATACTTTAGGATCATGTACTAAAGCACCAACTACCATCATTTTTTGTCTATTACCATGCGAATAACCTTGCATTGGTTTATCTAAAAGTCCATCTAAATCAAATCTCTTACTAAGATCTTTAATTCTTTCTTTTCTAGTTTTTGTATCAACATCATAAATGTCTGATACGAAATTAAGGTATTCCATACCTGTTAATTTTAGGAACATATCTGGGGAGTCAGAAATATAACCAATAATACTTTTTGCTTCTAAGCTATCTTTTACTATGTCAAATCCATTTATTTTAATTGTACCTGAATCTGGTTTTAAAATTCCTGTCATCATTTTTATCGCAGTTGTCTTTCCTGCTCCATTAAGACCTATAAACCCAACTATTTCACCGTCATTAATATCTAAGCTAAGATTTCTAATTGCTTTTACAGTACCATTGTATGTTTTATTAACATTTTTAATCTCTATCATTTTTACTCCTTCTAATTGTAATAATTATATCATACTGATATAAAAGAATATGAAAGTTTACACATAATTATACAAAAAAACAAGTTTTACTTGTTTATAAGGGTTCCACCCCATTCAACTACAGTAAATCCTTGTCTTTCTTCTTTAATTAATACTTGTTCTTGAACATCAATATATTTATTTAATGGTTTATAATCCATTCTAACTCTTATTATTTTATCTGGTTTAGGTTCAATATTTAAACTCATATCTTGTTCTATCTCATCCATAGTTTCAAAATAAATATAATTATAATTATTTACTTCTAATTTAGGAAGCCAGTACATAATAAATTCATTTTTTTCTTTATCATTTAAACCTAATATAGATAACTTTTCTTCTAAGAAGTTAATAGAATCTTCTCCTTTAATTACAAATCCAGTATCTCTAATATTTTTTTCTAAAGTAGTAAATCCTTCCCAATATAAAGCATAATAATATTTACCATCATTATCTAATAAATCCCCATTAGGATAAGCAATAACTTCCCATCCATTATCATATTTTGGATAAGTAGTAGTTAATTTATTAGGTCTACCTAAATTAACTTTAATAGATGTTTCTCCTAAAGGATATAAATATATTATTGGCTTATATGCTACATTTGGATCACAATCAGGATCATTTACAGTTATATAATCTTTATCAATATTAAATTTTTCATTAACTTTATTTTTATTAAATCTAACTAAAAATGGATAATATTCTACTGGGCATGGACCACAAGTAGCTTCCATTTCAATAGATAAATATATTTTATTATTTTCTATTTTCTTTACTTTTATACCTTTAACATTTCCACCACAATAATCTTGTTCTGTTAATACTGTTAAATAATCATAATCAGTAAAATTATCTTTAGTTAATATTTCAGTAAAATTATATTCATCTATTAATTTTTTATAATCATCATAACTAGTTAATAATTTACCTTCAAAATCTTTTAATTCATCTTCATCCATATAATAAGAATCTTCATTCTTTAATAATAATGATTCATAACTTTTAACTTTTATTGGCTTTTTAACAGAACCAAAATTTAATGCTATTAAAACACCTATTATAATTAATAAAACTATAACTATTGGAATAATTATTATTAATGGATTAATCTTTTTATTTTTCATATTTAACTCCTAAATTATTTTAATCTATATGGATTACTTGCTGTTCCTTCTGTACCTTCGGCTATTTCAATATTTCTATTTAGTACAATAGATGGTCTTATTCCATCAATATTTCCTGAATGAGCATACATTGATCCATCTGCTAAAACAACAAATACACTAGGATATACATTATTCATTCTACTTGGAGTCATTGTCCACCAAGGCGTTCCAGTATTTAAATAATATGTTCCTGCTTGATTCCATATACCTCCAGCTAAAGATACTTCATCAGCAGTAACTAAAGCAACTGGATATGTTAATTTACCATTTCCAATTGATGAACTAACTGTATATCTATCGTTAGCATTTGCACAATTAACACTTGGTTTTTTATTAACATTTAATCTATATCTACCATTATAATTTGTTGCATTAGATCCAAATCCACCTCCAGGACTATCAGGAGCAATAGATCTATCATTACAAAATACACTATCTTCAATATAACTTGAATATCCACTTAAATGTGCAGAATACCAAGCATCTACTATTGTTTTCATATTAGAATCAGTTGAATTATTATGAGCATCATTATAATTACTAGCTCCTGGAGTTCCATGCTTATAACCCATATAAGCATTATCATTATTAAATGAACTATATTTATCTGCTCCTATTTGAGAAGCTGTTCCTGTATTATTACAAGAACTACCTGATGGTACTCCGTTATAAATAAGTTTAATTCCACCAGTATTTGTAGTTCGAACTATTTTCCAACAATAATTAGCAAATAATAGATTATTTTTATTACCTGAACTACCTCTATAATAATAGATTGGATAACTATCATTCTTAGTAGCAGCTACTTCAAATAATCCTTCTCCATTAGTATTACTAGCTCCTAAACCAAAATTTATACCACTACAACTAGTAACCGTAGGACTTTTTCCATTATCTAGATAAGCACCTTCTGCCATAATTTTATATATTCCTTTGGCATTAGTTGGCACAGTATTTGTTATTTCATTATTGTCACAATCAACAACATTATTTGTTCCATCTCCAACATCATCTACTGGAACTACTTGTCCATTATCATTTATTTTGTTATCTGCATCACTAGCATCTCCAAAAGAAACACACTCATCTTCATCAAGAACTTTGATATATGCTCTTGATCCAATTCCTATATTTGGTTCAATTGTTTCTATATTTGCTTTAACATCATCTCTAGTTAATTTATTATATTCTTTTATCTCTATTCCTTGGTGAGCTGTATCAACACTAGCCCAGTAATAAACATAACCTTCACCAGTATATCCTACTATTACATAAGCATCTTGAAATTCTCCAAAAGGACTAGACAAAGCATTTTCAGTTGAAACACATGCTGCAGGAATATAATATGTTGTATCTGTATCATAAACATCAAGTTCTCCACTGTTTACTAAAGGAATTGCTCCTTTTACTATTTGTCTAGCTGTATCTACATAAGTATCTTTTCTAGAATCATTAATGTATCTAGTAACACTAGGTATTGCTATTAACATTATTACTCCTAATATTATGATTACAGCTAATAATTCAATTAAAGTAAAACCCTTTTCTTTTCTCATTTTAGACCTCTCTACAATAAATATTATATCATAGTCTAAAAAAAAGATTGCTCAATTACAATCTTTTATTTTTGACATTTAGGACAGTAATAAGTACCTCTTCCACCTACTCTTATTTTTTTAATAATAGTACCACAGTTAGGACACATTTCTCCTTCTTTAGTATGTACTCTTAAATTAGTTTGATAATTACCTTTAACACCTAAAGAACTAGTATATGATCTAATCGTAGTTCCTCCCATTAAAGTAGCATTAGTAATTATTTCTTTAGAATTATCTACTATTTTTTGACACTCACTTTTTTTAATAGTATTACCTATTCTAGTAGGATTAATTTTAGAAGCAAATAATACTTCATCAACATAAATATTACCTAGTCCATTAACTATTTCTTGATCAAGTAATAACTCTTTTATAGGTTTATTAGAATCTTTAAAATTATTTAGTAAATATTCACTAGTTAATTTATCACTATCAGGTTCAATTCCAAGTTTACTTATCTCTGGAACATTATTTATTTCACTAGTTTTAGTTAATATCATTACACCAAACTTTCTAACATCATGATATCTTAAATCTTTACCATTATCTAAATGAAATATAATATGTTCATGTTTAACTGTTTCTTCTTTAGAATCTTTAATAAAATATTTACCTTCCATTCTAAGATGACTTAAAAATGAATATTCACCCATATTAAATATTAACCATTTACCAATATTAGATACTTCTTTAAAAGTAGCATTTTTTAAAGTATTAACAAATTCTTCTTTATTAGATTTAATAATCTTATCATAGATAGTATCTATACCTATTATCTTAGAACCTACAATAGATTTATTAAGAGTTCTTGCAACTGTTCTAACTTCAGCTATCTCAGGCATTTTATCACCTACTTAGCGTCATACCAGTCATTACCTTTATTAACATCTACTAATAAAGGAACTTCTAGTTTATAAGCATTTTCCATAGTATCTTTAACTAACTCTTCTACTTCTTTTTCTTCTTCTTTAATTACATTTAATACAAGTTCATCATGTACTTGAATTAACATTTTACTTTTTAAATTCTTTTCTTTTAATTTCTTGTATAAAGATACCATTGCTATCTTAAGAATATCTGCAGCTGTTCCTTGAATTGGTGTATTAAGTGCCATTCTTTCTCCTTGTTGTCTAATCATATAATTCTTATTCTTTAATTCATCAATATATCTTTTTCTATTAAGTAATGTTTCAACATAACCATTTCTATGAGCATCACTAATAGTCTTTTCTCTAAATTCTCTAATACCAGGAAAAGCATCTAAATAATTATCAATAAATTCTTTAGCATCAGTAAAATCTATTCCTAAATCTTCAGATAAACCAAAACTAGATATACCATAGATAATACCAAAGTTAACTGCTTTAGCATTTCTTCTTTCATCTTTAGTAACTTCCTCTATTGGTTTATGATAGATATCACTAGCTGTTTTAGCATGAATATCTTTTCCTTCTTTAAAAGCTTCAATTAAGTTTTGTTCTTTACACATAGATGCAAATACTCTTAATTCAATCTGTGAATAATCAGAAGACATAATAATAGAATCTTTTTCTGGTACAAATGCTTTTCTAATTAATTTACCATACTCAAGTCTCGCAGGTATATTTTGTAAATTAGGTTCTTGACTAGATAATCTACCAGTTCTAGTAAGAGTTTGATTATAAATAGTATGACATTTATTATCTGGATAAACTTCTTCTAATAAACCAACTATATAACCACTATAAAGTTTTGATAACATACGATATTCTTCTATTTTTTCAATAATAGGACTATATGGAGCTATCTTATCTAATATTTCTTTACTAGTAGAATAACTACCATCTTTTATTTTCTTAGGATAAGGTAATTCCATCTTAACAAAAAGTATTTCTGCTAATTGTTTAGGACTAGATATATTAAATTCTTCTCCTGCTATCTCATATATTTCTTTTTCTAAAGATATCATCTTATCTTTTATTTCAATACCCATATTATTTAAATATTCTTTATTAACACTAATACCTGTTTCTTCCATGTCAGCAAGAACATATACTAAAGGCATTTCAACTTCATTAAATAGATAAGTACAATTCTCTTCTTCTAACTTTTTAATATTTTCTTCATATGTTTCATATATATATTTAGCTTTCTTGCAAGCGTTTTCTGCTACTACTTCTATACCTGGATCATGAAGTTTTGCAAGAGATCCAAACTCTGTTTCATATAATTCTACATTAATACCATCATTCTTCATAAGATAACTAATATCATCTTTAACATTCTTATTAAGTAGATAACTAGATATCATTAAGTCATAATTACAATTATTTATTTCTAAATTATTTCTTTTCAAAAGTACTAATACTTTCTTCAAATCATATGTATATTTTTTATACTTATTAAATAATAATTGATAATTATCTTTTAATAATTCAAATGGTACATAATAAGCTTCATCACCATTATAAATAGAAGCTCCTAGTAATTCACTTTTATGATAATTGTATCCTAACATTTCTAAATAAATAGAATAATTACCAGTTAATTTAACTTCTTCTATTTTA
>JAEEGL015994221.1_pt1 | contig 12103 bp, 8 predicted proteins | sample 9134231 | NCBI WGS metagenome assembly JAEEGL01 (sample SAMN16246548, study PRJNA631951) | gut metagenome | biome: gut microbiome; feature: rumen; material: fiber-attached | host: Bos | place: Iran: Karaj | collected 2018-10
CACGGCCCACGTGCCGATACGCCAGATAGCCACGGACCGGATCATTCAGGCCCTCCAGTGTCTGTGTCGTACCATCATCCGCTGTCCACCGCCGCAGATACAACACCATCATCTTCCATACCTTGTCGGGCAGTGTCATGCCGGCCAGGATCTTCTCCGGCAGATCTTCCTTTCCGGCCATAGCCGTAAGCGGTACAGCCTGTATCAGCAGCGTCAGTATCAGCAAGATCGCCAGTCCTTTTTTCGCTTGTCTTTTCATTCCTTACCCTCCTGCTCATATTTTTTTCTAACAGGATCTTCTGCTTTGGATACCGCATCGGGACACCGCACTGACGTTTTCCCATAATGCTCCTCTGCACAAATATCCTTATTATCAATTATACGCTCAAAAGTGCAAGCAAAGTGCAAGCGCAGTCAAAAAAACCTGTCGCGGATAATCCGCAACAGGGCTTATAATTCAATCCTATGTTTTTATGCCGATTTTTTAACTTTATAGTTCCTTATCCATCACATCCTTAAGGATTTTTTCTGCATCTGCTCCTGCGATATCCAAACCGGTTGCCTTGATCTGCCGGACATGTTCTATCCCGTAAAAATTCTGCGCCAGAGCTTTGATATATCCATATCCGAACTCCTCCGGGCAATAATTCCCACCCGCAGTCGTAATGTAACACAATTCTTTCGCCTTGCATAATCCTCTGGGATAGCCTTCCGGGGTATACTCAAATGTAATCCCCAAAACATTGATATGCTCAAAATACTGCTTTAGCACTGCCGGAAAAGACAGATCCCAATAGGGTGCTGCTATAACGATACTATCCGCTTCGGCAAACTGCCTTGCAAACGAAAACATTGCATCCGAAAACCGGCCACCGGCGATCAGCTCATCCCGTTTTCTCAAATATGTCTCATCCGTCATTGGCAGCTCTGCATTTTCCAGTCTCACTTCCGTAACCGGTTCACCTTTCTTTGAAAGATACGCATCTGCTATCCTCTTTGTTCTGGATCCCGCCCTGACACAGGCATTGATATAAAGTATCATTCTCTGCCTCTCCTTTTCTTTTCCGTTCTGTCATTTTCTGTTTCTTCCTTAACCGTCCGAAGGAAAGCTGAACTGACAACAGAATAAATACCATATGTGATCAGTGTTCCGAAACACACATCCGAAAGGAAGTGGTTTGTCATATGAATTCTGTTATAACCATAAATGATGACAAAGCACAGTGCTATAGCAAAACAGATCCTGTTCTTCTTCTCGGAACGTTTTTTCAGAACATCCGAGAGCATCGGCAGTGAAAACATCATGCTTGCTATTGTCATATTGCCGCTGGGCCAGCTCTTAAAACTATCATTCGAACCGGCAAGATTCGGAACCATCTGCCACCAGTTTCTGAATTCCGACATAGGATCCTCAAGGGTGAGAAGATACTTATATCTTGGTCTTGAAGCCACTTGTTTCAGCCAGAGATTGACATTATCAGAGACGATACCTGCTGCCAGTATCGCAGTTCCGGTCATGATCAGTTTGTCCGGGTCTGCATCATCAAAAACACGGAAGCACACAATAGGAACCCAGGCATATAACACTACCCAGAAGCCCCAGCTCATGAAAGATAACAATGGTGATGACTCTCCTGCAGCATATCCAAACAGTTCTCTTACCTTTGCTCCGTTATAGCTGTTGCTGTAATATACCGCCATAAAATAGGAAAGGATCATGATCACGACAGCCAGCATCCTGAAACGGTCTCCCTTCCTGACCAGTCCCTTATAAATACACATCCCGGCTGCCGGATATAAACAATAAGAAAAATACGAACCATAAGTTGCAAAGAAAGCGCCGATGTCGGTTTTGTTTGCAAGCGCCACATTAATGCTGTAATCAAAAAACGATCCGACAATGATTCCCAGTATACAGATTGCTATGACCGCATACGCATATCCCTTAGGAACCGCCATGATTCTTTTGTTATCCATATCCAACCTCCTGCTTATTCATTTCCGCACATGATGTTTATGCTTTCTTCTGTCCCGTCTCTTCCGACCCGTTGTACTTAAAACACAGCATTGTAAGATCATCAAACTGATCTGCCCCCGCCACAAATGCATCTACCCCTTCGCTGACATGGGTCAGGACATCTTTCGGCGCAGCATCGGGATCGCAATTCAACGCCTCCAGCATACGCTCCGATCCAAACAGTTTCTTATCCGCATTGGTCGCTTCCGCTACACCGTCCGTATACACAAACAGGCTGTCTCCAGGATGCAGTTCAAAACTCTGTTCCCGGAAAGCCATCCCCTCCATAAGTGCTACTGCCGGGGAATGCTTGTAGGTCACCAGTTCATACTGCTGTCCGGCTCTGCGCAACGCCGGGTGTTCGTGACCGGCATTTGCCGAGACCCCTTTTCCGCTGGAGATCTGTATGACGGCTGCCCATACTGTCACAAACAATCCCGCTTCATTTCCCTCACATAACTGGTCATTCACATTGGCCAGAGCCTCTGCCGGAGACTCCCCGTTTTGCAGATGTGACTTGATCAGCACTCTCGAAACCATCATAAACAACGCCGCAGGAACACCTTTGCCGGATACATCTGCCATGACCAGTCCGATATGATCGTCATCGATCAGGAAAAAATCGTAAAAATCACCGCCGACCTCTTTGGCCGGTGTCATGCTGGCATAGATATCAAATTCCGGCCGTTGCGGAAACGCAGGAAACAGTTTTGGCAGCTGGCTGGTCTGTATATCCGTTGCCATGTTCAGTTCTGCTCCGATCCGTTCCTTCTCCGCCGTAGCGCGCTTCACCTGATCTACATACTGCAGTGTTTTGGCAGACAATGCCGCAAAGGACTCCGCCAGTACCTCGATCTCATCACCGGTACGATACGTATCTTCCATACAGAACTGCAGGTCTTCCCCGCCCAGTGCACCCACGCGGTTCGTGATCGCCTCTAACGGCCTGACCATCCGCTTGGAGAGTATGAGCGAAGCGCCAAATCCAAGCACGGAAGCAATGATCAGCAAAACAGCTATTATGAGCTTTGCATTGGATACGTTTTTATCATAAACATCCCTTGCCCCGTTCAGGATACCGTCATATTGTGTCTCCATCGCTAGTGTCGGGCTATCCACCAGCGATTTCGGTACGATAGACAGGATCGCCCATCCGACGTTTGCGATCGGTGCGCCGACTGCATAATACTGCTCATCTCCGGCATCTATGATCTGAAGACCAGTGTTTTCGCCCAAAGCATCCCGTACAAGCGATGCAACCTCCGGGTTCTCCGCTTCTCTCAGATCCATTGCCGCCACCTCGGGTGTTAATTTAAATGCCCCCTCTGTTCGCGGCGAATAGATCAGATGTCCGTTTTGATTGACGATCACTACTATGCTGCCATTTCCGGACATATTCTTTGCCGCATCTGCCATATCGTTTAAGAAAAGATCCGCTCCGACAACGGCGATCAGCTTTCCGTTGTGATATACCGGCATCGAGCACATGATACTGATCTCGCCGGTAAACAGATCGTTTGTCACATCCGTAAAATACAATCCTCCGGTTTCAATTGCACCGGTATACCATACACGTTCACGGATCGGGATGGTGACGATCTTTCCGTTTTCGTCAAATTTGGACCCGGAGTGATCATCCACCAGCAGCATCACGCCGTCCGGCAGTGCCACGTAAACCGAATCCACCTTCGCATTTCCGTAAAGTGCCATCATCATATCCGACAGATTCCCGAGTAATCCCAGTTTCTGCGCCAGTACAGGATCCGCAGGATCGACACCGCCTTCCGTAAGGAGCTGGACACTCGAGACACCGTCATTTTTCCGATCCGGCAGCGGAATATCCTTCGCAGTGTAATCTTCCGGCGCCGCAAAAACCCGTTCCGTATAATAAGCGATAGATTCTACTACTCCGGCAGTATCGCCGAACAGATTGTCGGCCAGTTCCGCCTGAAGCTGCGTGCTGCTGACCAGATTGGCGTCCACCACCGCCCCCATCGTCGTCTGCGAGATCTGCAGGATCGATTCCTTCTGCTGTTCATTCGTTTCCGTGACCAGCTCATTCAGATCCGTCATCTGATGCAGAATGACCACCGAATACACGATCATGACCAGCAACATGGAGTAAAGCACCAGGTTAAATACTTTCTGCCGGATGCCGCCGATAACAAATTTTCCGTATTTTTTCATATCACTTCACCTTCTCATCTGCGTTCAGCTTTTTTCTTTTCCCCGACCGTAAAGATTGTTCTTCATCTTTCCCCTCCAAAAAGCGTATGTGAACTCTATACTTAAATATACATCATAAAGTGCAAGTAAAGTGCAAGCGCCTCCCCCGCAAGCTTTCATAAAAAGAAGCCCCAAAACAGCAATATTTATTACTACAACGGGGCTTATAATCCAATCTTATGTTTTTATGCTAATCTCCACCCTGTTCTTCCGTTCTGCTTCATCATAGGAATAGCGGATCTCTTCTGCAGTTCCGCTCAGCATTGCCAGAGACAGCTCATTTTCCGTGTACCGGATATCAAAAGGTTCTCCTCCGTAACACAGTACGATCCGTGTACCACCGTCCTGCATAGAATACTCCACCACGATATGGATCTGCGGATCCGCAAGCTGCGGGAGCAGGATCTGCTGTACCGTTTCCTCGATTGCCAGCCGGATCCGGTTTCTCTCTGCTGACGGCACATCATTCTTCAGCAGATAATTATCCAGTTCCGCATTGAATGCGATAAAATCATAATCCCGGCTGGCCACCTCCATCTGAAAGACTTTCAGTCTTCGGATGAAACGGCGTGTCCGTTCCTGCTTCGGATGCTCAAAGATCTCTTCCGGTGTTCCCTCCTCACAGATGCCCCCGTCATCCATATAGATAACGCGGTTCGAAATGGCTCTTGCAAAACCCATCTCATGGGTCACGATCATCATGGTCTTACCTGACTTTGCAAGACCCCGGATCACGGCCTGCACCTCAGAGACCATCGTGGGATCAAGTGCGCTCGTCGGCTCATCCAGAAGGATCACCTCCGGATCCATACAAAGGGTTCTCGCGATCGCCACACGCTGCTTCTGCCCGCCCGACAGTTCATCAGGATAGGACAGCGCCTTATCCGCCAGCCCGACGCGTTTTAACAGTTCCATGCCTTTGTCATAGGCTTCCTGCCGGTTCTTATTCAAAAGGTCCATTGGGGCGATCATCAGATTTTCGATCACCGTCAGATGTCCGAATAGATTGAAGGATTGAAAGACCATCCCCATCTTCTGCCTTGCCTTTTTTACATCATACCCCTTTGCCGTGATGTCTTCACCATTTACCAGGATCTGTCCGTCGGTTGGTTTTTCCAGCAGATTAATGCAACGGATCAGCGTGGACTTTCCCGTTCCCGACGGTCCGATCACAGAGATCACATCACCGTCCCTGACCGTAAGGGATACATCCTTTAAGGGTGTCACACTGTCGTATTCCTTTTTCAGATGTCTGATCTCAATCATCGGTACGCACCCCCTTTAACACTTCTTCCCGCTCCCGCCTTTTCGGGTTGATGAACTTTTCTGCCAGACCGGTCAGGAAGGTGAACAGCCCGCCAAGGATAAAGTAGATCACAGCTACTGCGATCAGCGGGAAAAAGGCTTCATATGTACGTCCGCGAACGATATCGCCCATCTTGGTCAGGTCCTGTACCGCGATATATCCGACAATGGCTGTCGCTTTCAGCAGCGCCACGATCTCCCCCTTATAGGCCGGCAGAAAATGCGGTATCGCCTGCGGCAGGATGATACGGAAGAAGGCATAGGTATCCCCGTACCCCAATGCCAGCGCTGCCTCCTGCTGTCCTTTATCAACGGCTCCCACGCCCATTTTTAACATTCCGTACACCCCCGAACCAAACACCAGGGTAAACGCTATGACCGCTACAACCGTTCCGCTGACCTCCACTTTGGCAAAGATCACATAATACAGGATCATCAGAAGCACTACCACCGGCATCCCCTGTACCAGCCATACGTAGAAGCCCGCGAACTTATTCGCCGCCGGATTGCCGTTCCGGCATCCCATATAGATTAAAAAGCCCAGTGCCGTTCCGAACAGAACGGAGAGCAATGTGATGACCAGTGTCGTGGCGATTCCCTGCAGGAACAGTTTATATCGGTCTTCCCTTAAAAATGTCTTGCGAAAGCTGTCTTTCAATCTGCCCGGGAATGTCTGATCCACCGTTTCTTCCGTCTGTGAGCGCACGATCAGCACATACGAAGCCGGAAGGTATTCCACAAAGTCCATCGTCTCTTTCCGTTCATCAGTGATCACGATGGAACCGCAGCCGATATCCGCCTTGTCGGAACCTACTGAAGACAATACCGCTGAAAAATCCATCGGCGTAAACTCTACATGAACATCCAGCTCACGAGCGATCAGCAGGATCGTCTCGACATCCAGTCCCAGAAGCTTGCCATCCTGTCCGACGTAACTCATCGGTTCCAGCGCATCACAGGCAGCCACTCTTACAGTACCGTTGGATCCCTGCCAATCCTGCTGCAGCAGCGTTTTCGCACTGTCATCCGCACTGGTCCATTTTTCCCAAAGGGCATTCTTCGTCTCCTCCGGGATACGGTCGTATGCCGCCTGCCATTCCGTACAGCGTCCGTCACCTTTGGCAAATGCCAATCCGAAAGACGTCTCTCCCAGACTTTCCGGAAAAACGGCCAGTTCCGGATTGCGGTTTGCCGCAAGCACCGCTACCGCATTGTTCATAAGACCGGCATCACTTTTGCCGGTTTTCACCGCAAGCATCATATCCGGCATGGTTGTAAAATAGGTGAATTCTTTTACATCCGAAACTTTGGAAGAGATCAGTTCCTCAAACGGCGCCCCGGTCAGCATAGATATGGTCTTTCCGTTCAGCTCCTCAAAAGTCTTATACTCCGGAATCCCCGAGCCGGATACCTCATCACTGTTTTGTCCGTTCACGGCAAGATCTTCCGAAAGCACCGCCAGCACGATCCCGCCGGTGCATACCGGATCGCTGAAGAGCACTTCTTCCGAGCGTTCCGGTGTTACGTTCATATCCGTGGTAAAGTCGTATTTACCGGACTGGATTGCCGGGATACGTCCTGCATAATCCACATCCCCGATCTTAAGGGCATAACCCTTGTCCCCACAGAAACGCACGATCAGATCAATATCATAACCGACATTTTTCCCTTCCTTGATGTAGGACCACGGCATATCCACAGAGGTGGTCACCACGCGGATCGTCCCGTTCTCTCCGGTCAGGCCGGACATGTCCACAACCTTTTTGTCTTCGTCAATCCCCATCCAGATATCATCGATTTCCTGCAGGGTACCGTCCGCACGGATCTTCGCAAGAAATTCATTTAATTCTTCGCACAGGGCCGCACTCTGCGGGTCATTCTTCCGGAATGCGAAACTGTACTCCTGGCTCGTAATGCGGTCATGGATATAATCGATCTCCGGCTGTTCAAAATGCACCGACTTGCACATCGGCTCATCTCCCAGATAAGCATCGATCCTGCCGGCCAGCAGCGCAGCATTGCAGTCCTGATAACTGTTGAAATAGAAATACTCACTGTCCGGAAAATAAGTGGTTGCGGCATCCTCCATCAACGTCCCGGTAAGCACACCGATCCGTTTCCCATTGTAGTCTTCCCAGCCGACCTCCGTTCCGGTATTCTCCGTTGTATCATCCTGTCCTGCCGCATATACGCTCCCGGTACATATGATCATCAGCGCCAGGAAAACCACCAATGCAAGTTTCTTCATTTCTCATTCTCCCCTGTCCATTTATGGCAGATACGGCACCAGCACCGTATGAACGCTTTCCAGCCATGTCTTTCCGTTTGCGCGTCTGGTATCCAGCGTATTGATCACCACACCACGGACACGCAGTTTCTGCGTACCGGAAGCATCCATCATGGAACTCACGGAACTGATCACATAATAGTTTCCATTCTCCTGTCCCAGATACATCATCGCGTGACCGGAAAAGTATAACAGTGTTCCCGGCGGACACACATCCAGCACCGCCTCCTTCATTTCCGGAGTATAAGCCGATACATCCACGCCTGTCACCGGCATTTTGCTCTGCCATGTGGTATTGCGCGGCAGCTCCAGCCCGAAACATTTATAGATATTCTGCACATATAATGAACAGTCCATAGACGAAAGCATACCGCCCCAGCCATAGGTATCACCCAGCATACTGTATGCTACCTTCAGGATATTGTTCTCTGTCAGCGGCAGGTATCCTTCACTGACACTGTGATGCATTGAGATGAGTCCGAGCGCCTTGCTGTAGCGTCCGTCTGCTGTTCTTACCGGTATCCATACCGGATAGTTGTAATATGCGCTGCGGTTTTCGATCCGTGTACCATAGTCTGACCGGTCTGCTTTGCGCAATACCGTTCCCATAGTCAGCGCCAGTCCGGAAAGTTGCGGGCTGGTCTGGGATTGTTCCAGACAGAACCGTCCCTCCGTAACCACGATTGCATTTTCCGAAGGGATCTTCCAGGCATCCAGCCATTCCGCCTTATCCGCACATACCGCAATATCGGAAGTCAATGCCCAACCGCTGCAGGAGCTTGTATCCACAAGATAATACAGTCCGTCTGCCGATACGGAGCGGATCACTACCGGTTCATTCACGCGGATATTGGAATTCTGCAGATAATCAAAATCGTTATCTCCCGGATCGTCCGTGATCAGGTACTCGGTTGGCAGCACACGCAGATCAGTAAATGTCGTACAGATACCATAATGGATATACTGTTGTTCCGAAGCATTCGGATTGATCACATTACCAGCCATTGCTGCCGCTTCCTCCGCGCTCAGCCTTTCACCGTACATATTGAAATAGCCTTTATTGATAAAGCCTGTCAGATCTTCAACAGCCTGCTGATATAACACCTGATTCAGCGCCAGCCCATCCGTATACGGCTTCTCGTTCTCCAGATCATTCATACAGCATTCTTTTGTCGACGCTATTCGCGCATTGATCGCCTGTATCGCTGCCGCATCCAGAAGCACCTGATCTGCCTCTTCCCGCCCTGCCGTAAAATAGCCTTCTTCCGTCATCTCCGGGCTTACCTCCGGCAGTTCTTCCGGAGCGGCCAGCACATTCACCACACTCAACTGTGCTACGGTTACCGCTGTGATCATCGCTGGTATCAGTTTTTTTCTCATGGCTCTGCCTCCTTTTTTCATTCATCCTCTGTTGATCCGGATCCCTCAAAAGTGCATTATTTCCAATCAAATGTTATAAGCCCGTAGACATATAAACACAAAATCAGTATCGGAACAAGATATTGAAATACGGGCTTCATCCATCTTTGTATCTTCAGACCTTTTCCGCTGTTTGCTTCCGCCACAAAAGCATCCCATCCCCATCCGGCTTTATAACAGCAGAAAATGCTGAAAACAAACGCCCCGAGCGGAAGAAGATTGGTACTGACTATAAAATCCCAGAAATCCAGCCATGCACTTCCCTGCGCAAAAGGCTGAAAATGCAATACACTATATCCCAAAGCCGTAGTCGAAGAGAGCAATGCTATTACCAGGCCACAGACAATACATCCCTTCGGCCGCTTCCAGCCGGTTACTTCACGCACACTCGCAAGTATTCCTTCAAAAACACCCAGCTCGGTTGAAAATGCGGCAAATACCATAAACAAGAAGAATAAACTGCCCCATATTCTTCCTCCCTTCATGTTGTTGAAGACATTTGCCATAGTATCAAAGAGTAAAGACGGCCCCGCATTTACCTCTATGTCAAATGTGAAGCATGCCGGAAAGATTATGAAGCCTGCTATGATCGCAACAAAAGTATCCAGAAGAATAACATTTAACGATTCTCCCAAAAGACTTCTTTCTTTACCGATATAACTTCCGAAGATCGCCATCGCGCCAATGCCTATGCTAAGTGAGAAAAAAGCCTGATTCATGGCGGAAACGATTACATTGCCGTTAATCTTTGAAAAATCCGGAATAAGATAGAAACGCAATCCTTCCCCGGCCCCCGGAAGAAAGAAACTATGCCCTGCCAGAACCAGCATAAGGATCAAAAGGATGACCATCAGATATTTCGTAACCCTTTCCAATCCTTTCTGAAGCTGAAAGCACAATACTCCATATCCGATAATAACAGCTATCACCATGTATACGACATTAACCACCGGATCCGATATCATTTTTCCGAAGCCAAGCTCAGATGATCTTCCCGTAACAAATTGTATAAAATAATAGATCATCCATCCGGTAACAACCGTATAAAAAGACATCAGCGCAACATTTCCCGCCAAAGCAAAATAACCATGGATACTCCATTTACTTCCCGGTTTTTGCAGTTTTTTATACATTCCGACTGCACTTGCCTGAGATGCTCTTCCTATCGCAAATTCCATGGTCATTGTCGGAAGCCCTAACAGGATCAGAAAAATGATATATATAAGAACGAAACTTCCGCCGCCGTTTTCACCTGTCATCCATGGAAATTTCCAGACATTCCCACAGCCGATCGCGCATCCCGCACTCAGCATAATGAATCCGAGCCGGCTTCCCAGGTGTTCTCTTTTTTCATTCATCCTTTTGACCTCCCACGGCAATGATCGTCAGCCCTTTTTTTCCGTTGTTTCTTCATCCCTCGCCCTCCTTGTGCCCACATTCACAAAATAACCCTGATTATCATTATACCTGATAAAGTGCAAGCAAAGTGCAAGCGGAAATCTTTATTTGACTGCCGTGATCATAAACATCCGGTCAGGGATATAGAACTCATCTTTTTCCGAAAAGATCCGGTCCGCAAATCCCCTGTCACATTCGATCGTTGCAAAACCGATATTCTTCAGGATCTCTTCATCCCACGCCGGCCGGTCCAGCGCACTGATCGTCAGCATATGATAGATCTCATGGCATTCTTCTTTCATGGCGTCGCTGAGATCCTTATGTGCCAGATTTTCCGTACTCATCAGATTATGCGCGCCTTTGGCATATTCCGCATCAAAGTTCAGCAGCACGCCGCCTTTTTTCAAAACCCGGAACCACTCCCGGTAGGCATCCATGGGATGCGGAAGTGTCCACGTCAGATTTCTTGTAACGATCACTTCAAACGCCGCATCCGGAAACGCCAAATGTTCTGCATCCATCTGCAGGATCCTTACCGGCTTCGCATACGGTCCATTTTCCCGCACCAGTTCTTCAGCCCCCCGTACCATCTCTTCCGTCAGGTCGATACCGGTCACCGCATATCCTTCCCGGCCAAGCAGCACCGGAAAGTACCCGGTCCCGCAGCCGATATCCAGGATCTTTGCCTCCTGGGGTATACTGTATTTTTTCAGCTGTCCCCTGATCTCCTCCAGCCATTTGGCGGCCTTGGGACTGCTCAGCTCATGCTGTCTCTGCACCAGAAAACTATCTGCCCGTTTGCTCCAGTATCCCGTCACTTTTTCCTTGATATCTTCCGCTTCCTCTTCAAACGGGATCCTTCTCAGTTCGCCCATTTATTTTACCCCCTTTATCATAAACAGCGGCGTTGACGCATAGTTCACCTTCTCCTTCTCCGAATACACGATGCTGCCGATATCCTCTATCGTCTGTACCTCCGATATCCCAAGCCCGGTCAGCGCCTGTACATCCCAGGACGGCCGCCGCTCCCCCGTCAGCGGCAGCTGCATCGCGATCGCATCCATCACTTCAAAGTTCTCCCCGATATTGTAATCCTCCATCCCCCTGGCTGCCACATTTTCCCGGTCCCGGTCGAATGCCGCCTTTTTCTCATCATCTACCAGAAAGTCATACCAGTTGGCATCAAATACCAGCATAAGTCCTCCGGTTTTCAAGACCCGGATCCACTCCGCGTACGCCGCCTTCGGATCCGGTAGATTCCAGGTCAGATTCCGCGAAAGCGCCACATCAAAACTTTCCTGCGCAAAACTTAGCTGCATCGCATCCTCTTTTTGAAAGCAGATTGCAGATGCCAGTTCGCCGGCATTACGTCCGGCTTCCGCGATCATCTCTTCCGAAAGATCCACGGCTGTGACGCGATAGCCCAGTTCTGCCAGGATAATGGAAAGAAA
>JAEEGL016664816.1_pt1 | contig 12103 bp, 6 predicted proteins | sample 9134231 | NCBI WGS metagenome assembly JAEEGL01 (sample SAMN16246548, study PRJNA631951) | gut metagenome | biome: gut microbiome; feature: rumen; material: fiber-attached | host: Bos | place: Iran: Karaj | collected 2018-10
AGGATAATCATACTCAACCGTGCAGAGGAATTCATCCACACTAATCTCCGTCGAAAGCTCCTCGCGGATCTCGCGCTTCAAAGCTTCTTCTGGCGTTTCCCCAGCTTCCATCTTTCCGCCAGGGAATTCCCACCAGTCCTTCCATTCGCCATATCCTCGCTGAGTGGCGAAAATCTTATCTTCTTTGCGAATAATTGCTGCTACAACTTCTATCTGTTTCATCACATTATGCTATTTCTCTCATTCTTGCAAAATGCAATACGCTACCAGGAATCGGTTCTACCATATTCCAACGTATCTGCATTTGCATTCGTGTTCCTAAATTTTTGTAAGTCCAGTCACTCAATGTGACTCGCCCTAGATAGACATATCCCAACGTGCGATTTTTGTCTTCAGGAAAACTTGCTTGCTCGCGAACGAACAATAACATCGTTTGTGTTTGATTTATATATGCCTGACCAACTGGAGAATCTGGTTTGGTCTTGTTCTGCGTATCCCATTGGAACAAATACGGCGATAGGGCCTTGTCATCATAATCTGTAGTAGAGCCATCTTCGCGATTCTTGATGATGTCGACAAACATGGCCTCTAAATTCATCTGTTTATTACGTTCTACGCCTTCACGGGCTGACGATTTATTAGAAATTGTTGACTTTCCGATAGCTACTTTTATTTGATCTCTAGTATAAACCCCATGTAATCTTAACGGGAAATTTGGCAGCATAGAATTGTCAGCCTTTTCATATGCTTTGTTATCTTTAAGCAATAATGGCATCACTTCCTTCAGTTCCTCACAAAAAAGAGCATCTCTCGAAAGCGAGTCAACCATTTCCTGAAGACTTTGGAAACGTCCAGCATTCTCAAACAAGTCATAATACAACATCAGCAACCGCTTTTGGTCTATAGCATTCATCTCGTTAACCTTGATTCTGAATGACAGACTTGCCAACTTTTCTATGAAGGATAAGTATGAATAAGAATCTGTAGCCAGCCATTTACGGAATACCGCACGGCTCAATTCTTCGTTGTAAGCAGATTGCTCAAGTTTGAGTCCTGCTTCAAACAACAACTGATTCCACGTTCTGCCTTTATAGAGTTTATCCAACGGTAGTTGGTAGATTCTGATGAAATTGGAAAGGGTGAGTGGTACAGAGTGATGTCTCTCGAAGTTCTGTACCAATGCTATGACTTTTCGCGCCGTGAAACGCTGAATAGCCCCCTTAATATTGCTCATTATATACTCCTTAGCCTTAGGCTCCAGAATAATCCGACAACCTAAAGGCAAGTGAGGACAATCGCGTTCCATTTCCTCAGATACACTCATTGAGGTTCTGCCCAACATCACACGCATACGGTCGGTATAGTTGAACTCAGCCCGGCAGTTTCCCACGAAATCGAGGATATTCACATGCGTCTTCCCTTCTGCTTTACGCAAACCTCGTCCAAACTGCTGAATAAACACCGTGAGACTCTCCGTAGGACGAAGAAACAAAATGGTATCCACTTCTGGAATGTCCACACCTTCATTGAACATATCCACCACAAACAGATAGTTAATTTCCTTATTCTTTAGCCGTCTGTAAAGCGGTGCACGCATCTGAGCATTTTCGCTGGTCAGCACATCGGATTTCAACCCACACAGCGTAAATTTGGAAGCCATATATTTAGCATGTTGTTGGTCAACACAGAAGCACAACGCCCTAACATCTCGAATACTGGTCAGATACTTCTGCAAGGACTGCAAGATCACAGCGGTACGATCGTCATTGTAGCTATAGATGCGCGAAAGTTCTGATGCTACGTAATGACCTTTATCCCAGGCAACCTCAGAATAATCAACAGAATCCGTAATGCCATAGTAATAAAATGGTGCCAGTAAACCTTTGTTCAATGCATCATCCAGACGAATTTCTGCCGAGATAGTCCCATCGAAATCCTGAGTAATATCTTCGCCATCCATACGCTCAGGGGTTGCCGTCAGTCCCAACAACACTTTAGGCGTAAAGTGGTTGATAATTTTTCGATAAGAAGATGCTGCCACATGATGAACTTCATCAATCACGATGTAATCGTAATAATCTGAAGGCAGTGGTAAACTATCCAAGCGGTTATTCAGTGTATCTTTCGAGGCGAATACATATTCATAGTTAGCAGGCTCCTCGCCGCCATACCATTTCTCGCCAAAGTTATAGTCAGAGAGCACTAGCCGGAAAGTCTGAAGACTTTGTCGTAAGATTTCTTCTCGATGAGCCACAAACAACAGACGAGCTCGTTCATGTTTCGTTGTAAATGCCTTATAGTCACTGGCAGCCATCACAGTCTTACCAGTTCCCGTTGCAGCTACCACCAGGTTTCGCCAGTGTCCGCGCACCTCGCGTTCCACCTGCAAACGCTCCAATATCTCCTGTTGGTAATCGAATGGACGGATGAGGCCCTTTAGCGTAGAAAAATCTATTTCATTATCCACCTCTTTGTTAAGGGCCGCTTTCAATCTCTCGTTATCTTCACCGTTCACAAACGTCTCATAACCATCTGCCCACCATGATGCATCAAAAGCGCCAAGAATGGTTTTCATCATTCGTGGCTGTTCCATTTGTGTCACCTTTACATTCCATTCTGCGCCGGTATCAAGTGCCTGTTCGGAGATATTCGAAGAACCGATGTAAGCCGTATTAAAACCAGTCTGACGAAGGAAGATATAAGCTTTAGCATGTAGGCGCTCAGAGGTCACATCGTAAGTAATTTTGATTTCCGTATTTTTCAAAGACGCCAATTGGATGACAGCCTCATAATCGGTAGCCTGCATATAGGTTGTGGTGATAACCTTTAGCAAACCTCCTCTATTTGTAAACTCCTTCAATTGTGGAAGTATCAGAGCAAGTCCGCGTTTCTTGATGAAAGACACCATCAATCGGATTTCATTAGCTGAAGCAATCTCTTTCTGCAGTTCTGTGTACATCTTCATGCCCTTGCCCGTAAACAGTGCACCGTTAACCAGACCTTTCATGGGCATCATCTCTTCCAGACGCTTCGCCAAATCAGGATAATCCGATTGTGTCTTGTCAATCACTGCCGTCAGAATCTTGGCTTGAGCAGATACCAAGTTGCCGGAATCCAGATGGAATTCATTGACCAGTTTACGAATAATTGAATTGGCTAACTCCAGCCCCTTCTTGACAGATGAATCTTTCTGTTCGTCTTCTTCCTCAGACTCATCATTTGTATCAACCATATCCGACAGCACCTGCTCAAAGATGCTCGTCAAATACATCGACAGCAACTTCGCCACCTCATTCTTCTTGATGACCCGTTCCCCGATATAAAACCGCTTCTGGTCAATCGAAGAAATCTTCTCTTCGAACAATTGATTGATTATCTGCTCGTATATTCCAATCTTCATAAGCTTGCTGTATTATTCGAATTATTGTTTTTCTCTTCTGTTCTTGTCAAAACTACATTCGCCAAGCAAACAGCGTATTCTGTTTCAGAATCTTGAGGTTTCCAAGCCAAAGTATAGCTAACCTTTGCACTTGTCACTTCATAACCTTTATCAGTCCATGCCTTCAATTTGTCTTTTCCTGAAGCAGATAGTGCAATGATGTTGATTCCTTGATCATTAAGCAAATAGCCATTTTCGTATTGTAGGTTATCGCCACTTCTAAGGCGAAGCACAATATCTTTGCGCCCTTTGAAGAAATTGAGGATAACGTCATGCATATTTAATGCTATTGATATTGACAAATATTCAACGGGAGGGTTGGTAACGAGGAATAGATTTTGCTTTGCACGAGTGAGACCTACATAATAGGCTCGCATGTCATTGATATCTCTTCCGTCTGGAATAGTCGACATGAGATAAACAGTATCGAATTCACGTCCCTTTGCTTTATGAATAGTACTTACAAAGACAGACTTATCATCAGCTGCGATGAAGTCTTCAATGTTTGATTCGAAGATATATTCTCGTAAATCGCTGCGATAATATATTTGGCGAGTAGCTTCAAAATCGGCAAAGAAATGCTTCATGACGTTCAGACAAGTACTTGATGCGTATGTTTCAAGTGTGCGTTGCTTCGCATCCTGCCACCTTTCTTTTGATATGGAAATGTCGTTCTTTCCAAGTTGTTTAAGGAAATAACGGACTTCAGCAAGATTACCAAAGCGGAATCCTCCCATAGATTGAGCAATAGTAGCATGTAAGCCTCTTCGTTCTAGTTCATAGGCTACTTGCATGGTCTCTTCATTGGTGCGAGTTAGAATAGCTGTTTTTCCATTAACCTTTATTTCTACATCAAGCAATGATTTCAACGTTATTACCTTACCATCCTTTCCTGTTGCAGATTGAATGGAATTGTGTTTTATACGACCAGGTATCCGCTGAACAAAGCGATTTGCACATTCAACCACAGCTTTTGAAGAGCGATAGTTATATATCATTTCGTACAACTTGGCACCCTCTTCACTAACAAGCGATTGCATATATTTGGAATCTGAACCGCGGAATGCATAGATATTCTGGTCGTCATCGCCCACGGCTATAACGCGCATCTCCTCGTTCTGCAGCATCAGAGCCTGAACCAATCGGAAGTCATCTGCACCCATATCCTGAGCTTCGTCAATAACCAGTACACTCTTAGCTATCTTCGACTGCTCCACCTCGCCATTTTCTATCATCTCTGATGCTCGCTGCACCACATCTTTCGCTTCATCAAGATTACCCTGTTTACCGACAAGGTCAAAACTATAGGAGTGGAAAGTCTTAATCTCCACATAGTGTGCAGCGTTGCCAACCAAATCAATGAGTCGCTTCTTAAATTCGGTAGCAGCAGCTCTCGAGAATGTAAGCATCAACAACTGCTCATGCTTCACGTCTTCTAACAGCAAAAGAGAGGCAAGTTTATGGACTAATACACGCGTTTTTCCGCTACCAGGCCCTGCTGCCACCACGATATATTTCGACTCTTTATCGTCAATAATCTCGCATTGGCGATTTGAGAGTTCGCCAAAGAGTTTGTTGTATTTGGCTGGTGTGATATTCTGGTCAATCTGCGCTCGTCGTTCTTCCTTAAAGTACTGATTGATGAACTTACGGAAATCGAGGGTGAAGTAGTCGTTCACGAAACGTTGTGCTTCATCATAGTCGCGTACCATCAGATTGGCATATTCACCCACAATATGAATCTGGCGTATGCGTTGCTTGTAGAATTCATCTAACAGGCGGTATTGCTCCTTGCCGTATCGTGTGCGACGGTCTGCAATACGACCTATCTGCATGGTGTTATAGATTACAATGAAGCCACCTTCAATCTTCATCAATTCCGTCTTGGTAAGATAGAGCAATGCTTCCTCAATGGCCGCAATCGTTGGTTTCTCCTGCTCCACAAACATAGTCTCATGTCTACTACTTATAAACTGTTGTAGCAGTTCTACGATGGAGAAGTTCACAAGCGTCATGTCTTTACTTGGGTCTCGATTGACATTAAGCGTATCAACAATAAACCGGCAAATATCCATTCTTCGTTCAAAACGAGCCATCGTGACATCCTTTGAAGTTTGCAGACGAACACTTACACTATCACTAAAGCCATGTTCATGCTTATGGATATATCCCTTTAATGACAGGAAGTGGAACAGCATTCTAAGGCGCTTTACGTTTGAATATGTGAGGCCGGCTTTCTGGGCCTCCTCATTTAGTTCTTTATAGTTAATCCTTTGGGCTCCCCCTGCAAGTCGTTGTAAAAGGAATTGTTCCAACTTCAGTATGATATCAAGATTACGCGGTGAGGTGCTCTTGGATATCCATGCTTGCATATCTCGACTATCTGCCAACAAGCCATCCTGCCGCATCAGGTTAATGTTCCTGATGACTGTTGCCTTACTCATTCCAAGTATATCTGCCAGATAATCAACACGACTCTCTGCTTCAGCCCCTCGGCCTTCTGCAGTAGCGCGTGCACTGATAAGCGACTTGATGATACGGGCGGCTTCCTCACGCGACTGTTCATCAAATAGTGGTGAGATGGTCAACTTTCGACGTGCCTCATCCATGTTCTTCACAGCAATGCCTGTAGCAAAGACGTGAGGGGAATTACTGCCTCGTTGTATGAATCCTGCATCCTCAAGAGCAGCGATGGCAGCCTTTACACGAGTCTCGATGTCTTCAACATCTTCACCCCATCCTGCTTGCCGTGCGATGTCCAATGGTGAACAACTAACTTTATCGCGTTTGGCTGTAAGATCCTTAATAGCTTTCCAAACCTGTTGAATCTCACTAATACTGAGTTTGGTTTGGTTGAGAAGTATGAAATGCTTATCGAGGTCGCTGTCAGCATACAAGACATAACATTCAGCCTGCATCTCTGGGTCTCGTCCTGCACGACCAGCTTCTTGAACATAGTTCTCCAACGAATCGCTGATATTATAATGAACTACCAGTCCAACGTCTTTTTTGTCAACTCCCATGCCGAAGGCAGAAGTCGCTACAATCACCTGCGCCTCTCCGCTCATAAAGGCATTCTGGTTCTTCACCTTCTCTGCTGCCTCCATCTTGCCGTTAAAAGGCAATGCTCGTATGCCGTCGCTGACTAAATGATGTGCTAATTCACGAGTACGTCGAGTACGCGACACATAAACAATCGACGGGCAATTATGTCCAAGTATAAGGGAGCGCAGAAGGTTGTATTTCTCATCAGGCGTATCAGCATGGAGAACGGAATAGCGCAGGTTCTTTCTTTCTGCATTAGCTGCAAATGCCTTCAGCTCCAAACTAAGTTTCGATCTGAAATAGTCGCAGATATCGCTGATAACCTTTTGCTTGGCTGTTGCTGTAAAACAAGAAACGGCAATCGGTTGATTCAGATGTTGAAGATTGGTACTCACCATCTTCTTTTCTTGTAACTCACGAATGAAGTCTCCAATATATAAGTAGTCCACACGGAAATCGTGTCCCCAAGCAGAGAAGCAATGCGCCTCGTCAATCACAAAACGAACCACATTTCTGCCTAATAGCAACCGCTCAATAGTCTTACTGCGCAGCATCTCAGGAGCGATGTAGAGAATGTTTGCAGTTCCTTCAGCTACTTGCTGAATAGCTGTAGCTCGTTCTATGGGATCGAGCAATCCATTAATGGTAACCGCTTCGCTAATGCCTTTTGCTGCTATATTATCAACCTGATCTTTCATCAGTGACTGTAGTGGTGAAATTACTACTGTCAGGCCATGAGTATTCCTTCCAGCCATTAATGCTGGCAGCTGGAAAGTAAGACTCTTACCGCCACCCGTCGGAAATATGGTGAGCAGCGATTCTCCTCGAATGGCAGACTCTACAGCCAGTTGCTGCATGGGAACACCATCAAAGGTGCGAAACTCATCATAACCGAAGAATTCCTTTAATCCACTATGGGCATCCAACCGACTATGACAATAATTACAATCTCCACACGATGTATTGCACAGCAAGTCCATCACATTGACTACCTCTGGATAGTTTCGTATCACCCAAGCTGGAGTGATTGAGAATACATCATCAGCACCAATTACAGCCAAACAATATGCTAGTTCTATAGAATACTGTCTGACCAATGTGTCGAAGTCCGCATGACTACATACTTTACCATCAAACTCCTTCAGGATTAATTGTCCCCAGTCAGGTTGAACTCTCAGAAATCTACCTAATAACGATGGTTGAAAAGTCGAGGAATACCCAATATATTTAAAGAATCCTTTGAATTGATCTGTTTCATGCAGCAGTTGATAGTATATTTCCTGTCTTTCAGATGACAATTGGTTCCATGCAGCCACCTCATCATTCAGCAAATCACGCGCCTTCATGGAATCATTCACTGGATTATTCAGTTCGTCCACCTGCAACTTGTCATCTTTTACCAGATGATGATAAGGTCGCTTGGGAAACAAAAGTGGTGATAGGTATAACGTGTCAATGATAGTAGGATTACCTCTTAAAGCCGTATACTTCAGATCATGATTGATGATATTATGTCCACAAACAGTATCGCACTTTGACACAAAGGCATCGAAGTCAGCCTTGGAATGAGAGTGCAAAACCGCACCATCCTCCCTGACCGCTCCATAATCCGCCACCCTCTTCGTCTGCGGATTAACCTCCGTATCAATGAATACTATCATATCTTCATTTCTATATTGTTATACATTAAATCTATCATCATACACCATTCATAGTGTATTCATGCTCTCTTCTATCTCTCTTCTACCCCTAACGTGGCATCTTAACTTTGTTGACTTTTCTCTCACTCGGCATAGCTCAAACAAGTTTGGCTCGGCACTCGCTTACTCGAAAAGTTCGAGCCATCTCCGAGGGTATAAGCTCACTCTACGCTCTGCCTATGCTACGCCTATGCTTGCCCCTTCCATCTCCCTTCCACCTCCCTTCCAACAAAGGAACCCAAAGGAGTACTAAAGGAGTGATTCATATTCATTGCTCTTATCTTTATCGGATTTACTTTTTGTTTTTAAATGTTCGATTTTATGTTAAAACTTAACTCAAGACCTCTTGTCATGTTAAAGAATCTGGAATTTCTTAACACGTTCCTGGCGTTGTGTTACAAATTCGGAGTTTCATTAACATGAACGGACTCGATATTGATAGGGATTTCTGTGGGGTCATATCTACCAAACTCAATGAATAGGTTCATCAGGCGAGTGTTGATATAATAATTCTCCTTTCCCATCTTTTCTTTCTGTAGCAGGCCAAGTGATACTATATGGTCCAGGTATTTGGAAGCCGTCTGCCTTGACACCTGCATGTTAGCGACAACATGATCAATCTTGGTGTATGGGTGATAGAACAGACCATTTAGCAGTTCATGATTGTACTTGCTGCCAAAATCCGGACGTATGATGTTTTTGTACTCTGCCATCAATTGGCCAATACTTTTCACCAAGGAGATGGTATCGTCGGCCGTGGTCTCAACACCCTTCAACATAAAGAGAATCCATGCTTCCCATTCGGCAGCATTGTCGGTGCATTTATCTCTGATGGCTTGTATCAGGCGGTAATACTCCCCTTTGTGATGGGTAATGTAGCGGCTGAGATATAGTATGGGCAGGTCCAGCAACCCTGATATAACAAGGTAGAGTATGTTAATGATACGTCCTGTGCGCCCGTTACCGTCGTAGAATGGATGGATACTCTCAAACTGATGATGGATGATGGCCATTTTGATGAGGGGATCCAGTTGGCTCAACTGATTGTCGTTAATAAACTGCTCCAGATTAGCCATATAACGGACTATCTCTAATCCGTCCTGTGGTGGTGTGTAAATGACAGCTCCATCGCTTTCACGCTTTAGTTGTGTGCCAGGTGTGGTACGAAAGCCTGCGGAGTTTTGTTCTAGAATCTCCTGGACATGCTTGATGTCGTTAAGCGTGAGAATAGATTTGTTTCTCACCATACGGAAGCCCTGGTTTATGGCTTCGCGATAGAACAGAACTTCTTTTGTGGAAGCATTAATAAACTGATAGTTAATATCAAGGCCAGCCCGATAGAGGTCATCTTGAGTAGTAACGATGTTTTCGACAGCAGAACTATCCTTGGCTTCTTGCAAAGTCAAGCTACTTATAAGGATGCGTTCATTCGGAATAGTTTGCGCTACACCCTTTAATTCTGCAAGTTTACGTGTTGCCCGATTAACTTGCTTCAAGACTTCCTTTGTCTCTAAATCATAGGGCAACGGCAATTCAGGTATCTTATACCCTTCTTGCTGCATTGTGTGTAAGTCTTGTATACTACTCATATAGTTCTTGTCTTTATTATACTTCATTTTATCTTCATGCACTATACATGCTCTCTTCTGCCTCTCTTCTTCCATCTCCGAACCTTCTCCGAACCTTCTCCGAAGGTATAAGCCAATTGATGGGTTTAGGATTAACTTCGTTGACCTTCGTTAATTACTTCCCAATGTCCTGTCTTATCAGAGCCAACACGACGGATGCGGTTATAGGCTTGTAATGACTTGACTGTTCTGGCAATGGTTGGACGTGATACACCGCAAGTTATCGCCAGCTGTTCATAGGAGTAGTCGGGATGCAAACTAATAGCATCCAATACCGCTTGTTCGGTTTTGGACAACTGGGAGGCCTCCATACGTTTTACAGTATCATTTACAGTATCATTTACAGTATCATTCTCGTCCCTCATCAGTCGGAGCAGGTCGAGCTGGGTGGCTATCACGCGGTCAGCGATGAAGTCTGTGAATACCTCTGGACGGGTATGAGCTGTTTCGAGCGAATAGATGTATTCGTGACGAAGGATTGCCGGAATGATAGCGATGGTATATCTATTACGCAGCAGAGCGAGGTTCATCAACAGACGGGCTACACGTCCGTTACCATCGACGAAGGGGTGAATATACACAAAACGCTGATGCAACGTTGCAGCCAGTTCCACGGGGTGTAGCTTCTTCTCGTTTTCATTGTACCACTTGACGAGTTTCTGCATCTCAGCAGGAATCTTCGATACAGCAGCAACGGCATAGCGACTGCCACTGATATATACCTTCACGTTGCGGTAGTGTCCGGCTTTCTCGGAATCTATCTGCTGGTAGAACAATCGATGCAGGCTAAGGATATCTTCCTCCGACAGACTTTCCTTCTCTGTAATGTTGTAGATATAGTCGTAGGCCTTCGCATGACCAACAGCCTCAAAGTGGTCACGTAGCGGCTTGCCTTCTATTGTCAGCCCGTCCTCGATAACCACTTTGGTTTCGGATTCAGTCAGGCTGTTGCCTTCCAGGGCATTACTGGTATAGGTCAACCCCACACGATAGTATTCACGCAGCGACTTTAGCGTCTCTGGTGGCAGTGGACGATAAGCAGATAGTTTTCGGTTGTTCTCGTCTGCCTGACTGTATTTTTTTTGTAAATCTGTCATGTGTCTTTTTTCGTTTTACTTCTTTGGGAGCTTCTTTTTCTCTTCACGACAAGCTTCACTTGTCAATCGACGTTATAATCCCAAGCAAGGGAGGATTCCCCTGCGTTGAGACTCTCAGCCTGTTTTATCAGGCTCTCTACAGTTTCATGTACATCCATATATCTTGTTTAATATTATCATTCATCTTCGAGTCATCTACGAGCCATCTACGAGGGAATATGCTTGCCCCTTGCTACTCCCTTCCTACTCCCTTTCTACATTCGCAGGAGTTCGTTGACGTTAACCTCCAGACATCTTGCGATGTCCATCAGATTCTCAAGATTAGGTTGGGCTGAGTTCGTAACCCACTTGGAAACAGTGGCAGGGTCTTTGCCTAATTGCTCTGCAAGCCATTTGTTCGTGCGTTTCTTCTCCGCAAGAACAACTTTCAATCGATTCAGGTCTTTAGCTTCCATACACGTACATTTTTAATTATTGGCACAAAGATAGGAAATAATTGACTAAAAACATCATAAAAACAGAAAAATATCGTCTTTTTCATCAAAAAAAAGGCTTTTTAGTCAATTTTGCGGCAAAAAGCGCCCCAATATCGCTACGCTATCCGAACATTATACGAACGATAGCCCTACGATATAGGAACATCGTTAATATCTCTGATACCAAACCAATTTCGGTATCAAGAGTCAAAAAAGATGGGTTACAGCAGCCTGCGCGGCAGCATTGCGTGCCACACTTCGACCTTTAGGTTGAAGAAAGTTTTCCCCATTTATGCGGGTTCCAAGAGGTCCTTGTAAACTATTTGTAATGTCCCTACTCCACCAATAGCATCCTCATTTCAATATCATCGATAGGACGGTCAGCACGTCCGGTAGCTGTACCCTGAATCATTTCCACGACATCAAGCCCCTCCTCTACTTCACCAAATACGGTATATTGGCCATCAAGGTGTGGCGTACCGCCTATGGTGGAGTAAATCTTCAGCTGCTCGTCAGTCAGACCTTCGCCAGTGACCTGTGCTTCTGCCTCGGCAGCGAGTTTGTCTTGCAACTCCTGCAGTCCGGCACGGTTACGCTCGCGACGCATCTGCATAATCTCATCATGATGTTCTTTAGCCAGCTGATTAAAGGCCGACTGAATCTTCTGCATCTTCAGCTGCTTGGAGAACTGACGGAGCTGACCTTCGTTATAGACCTG
>JAEEGL016665277.1_pt1 | contig 12103 bp, 10 predicted proteins | sample 9134231 | NCBI WGS metagenome assembly JAEEGL01 (sample SAMN16246548, study PRJNA631951) | gut metagenome | biome: gut microbiome; feature: rumen; material: fiber-attached | host: Bos | place: Iran: Karaj | collected 2018-10
ATTGTTTTCCGGGGCAGTCACATGGATCTTTTCATAGACGCAGGGCAAGACATCATTATTATCAAACCGGCCTTGATTCAAACCCTGATCATGGACATCCATCACCTCCCCCGGGAAGGAAACAGTCGGATAATCCGGTCTGAGATACGCAGTCTGGCGCATCAATTCATAATCCCACTGATCTTCATGCTCATATAAGATATAGGTGGGTTCATATGTGTAAAAGGATTCACCGTTTTCATCCCTGTAGTTATAGGTGAATTCTATCTTGATAAATCGCCCGTCGCCGCCTTGATATTCTTCTCCCGGAATAATGAGGGGATATTCCTCAAAAGGGATCTCACATTCGTATTCTGCTCTTGCAGTCAGCGATGTCTGCGGTATCGCAAAAGAAAGCAGGATCGAAGCAACCGGTATCACAATGAGCAGTCCCGCCATCGTTACGGCTGACATGCTGTGGATCCGTTCCCTGATATGAAAGGGGTCTGCCTTATGATTCATTCATCGCTCCTTTCAGTCCGTTTCTTTAATTCCCTTCCTCAGCTTTCAGAAAATCCAGATACTCCCATTCGTTGTCGTAAAACTGGTACGTGATCCGGTCTGCGGTCGTGCACCCGGTCCCGGTATGATAGGAGCCGTCTTCCGTGACCTCGCCGACATCGATCACGGCACGGGTATCGTCCTTGCCGTCTCCGTCCGCATCGACCTGGATGCCGATCGCATGCGCGTAATCGTAGCGCAGTTCCATCCGTCCGGCAGGAGGCATCTCGCCTGACAGGAATTGATAGGTCCCGCTGTATTCCCCTTGAGGAAGTCCGGTCATCTTCGCCAGCTTTTCATCAAAGTCGATCGTAATGCTCTTCCCGTCTCCGTTAAAGCGCATCGTTCCGTGCTCCGACACAAACAGACCGTCATGATTTCCCGGAAAGGGTCTGTCCGGCAACTGCGGCGGTCCGTCCAGCATATCCGACTGCCCGTCGACCACATTCTGCATACCCTCGACCACACTCGGCGGCCCGTCATAATAGCAGCCGCAAAGGCCCATGACCAGGGCCCCCATCATGACCGCCATGACAACGATACGATGCGGAATCCTCTGCTGATATCTCCGTTTCATGCATTTCTCCTCTACGCGTATGTTCCTTCGGCGTCCATCAGAAACGCCTTCACAGCAGCGCCGTGAACGCTGTGACGAGGGCAAAGCCACCCGTCATGCCGGCCAAAAGCCCGGCAAGCTTTCCGTTCTGTGTGGTCCGGACGCCGTTCTGCATTTTCGAAGTCAGAGATTCCGCGAATTTATACAGAAAGCCGTCCCTGCTGCCGAGAGCGCCGAGCGAAAGCAGGATCCCGGAGATCCCTGCCATGGTGGTGATCGCGGAGGCGTTCTCAAATCCGGTGAATGCAAAGTATGCAAAGACACCGATCACAACACCGATGAGCAGAGAACCCAGACTCTTTTTCTCTCCGTTCTTCCCCTTTGAACCACTGAATACTGTTTTGAGGCCGGCGGCGATATCACGAAAACCGCCGTTGAACAAGGATGTGACGGCAACTGCCACGACGCCCTTTCCGAAGATGCCGCCGATGGTGCCTGCCGCATCGCGATCCAGGCCGCCCTCGGAGAAGGTTAGCCAACTCAACACTTTGACGATACTGTTATCCGAATCCCGCATCATTCCGAGGACGATCCAGAGGATCCCGATGATGATCGCCGGGATCGCCGCTTTGGGATTCTTAATGCAATCCTTAAGATTCCCAAAGAAGGATTTCACGCCGGAAAGCAACGTTTTTACCGGAGAGAGGATCTCCGTCACCTGGCCCTTGACCCGGTTGACCGTGCCCGTGGCGTTTCCCAACGCGCCGCCGGTCGCCTGATCGATCAGACCGGTGGCGTTGATGTTACCGAGATCAAAGTTCTCCTCCCCTGCGTTGGCTGAAGCGTTTATCTCCTGCACGCGGTTCATGACAGCACCGGCGTCGGGTACCTGTGAGAGGATCTGTCCGGCCTGATTCTGCGCAGCTCCCTCAAATCGATAACCGCAATACCGGCAGAACTTTGCGTTCGCGCCGATCTGTTTTCCACAGTTTCTGCAATATTTCATCTGTTGTGCCATGATCCGTCCTCCGTCTGTACCGTATCCCGGGCATGATGAATGCCCTCTCTACGATAGTTTCGATCTTCTTCAGATGTCGATCACGTCAATTACATCGATTGCTTCTGTTTCTCCTTCGGATCCGTCCGCAATATCTCCCGCCGTTTCTTCGGAATACGCTGTTTCAGCAGTTTCTCCCGCATCTACCGTTGTATTGACAGTTTCACGCGTTCCTTTTTCCGCAAGAAAGATCCACTCAATATTTTTACATCCGTCTGTTGTCAGGCCGATGGCGCCGTCCTCGGCAACAAGATAAAACGATCGGGAATCCGAAAGTGGCAGATATAGCCGGCTGTCCTGCAGATCCGCAAGATAAAGGAGCGCCTCGCCGTTGTCCACGATATCCTCCTCCCCTTCGAGCCGCCAGGAACCGCATCGCTGCGAAGCAAGGATTGCGGCATCATGCATCGTCTTGGCCGGTGCAAAGGTAAAACCCGGATCCGTCCCAACGATCCCGTTTGCACCGGAGAGCTTCTGCGCAGCGAATGCCGCCAGCGCTCCCGCCAGTCCGTCCAGTGCGATCGCCGCTCGCGTTTCCGCTTCACTGAGCCTTGTATTTCCCATATTCACCCATCTCCTTATATCCGTGTCCCGCACTTCGTGCAGAACTTATCTCCCGGATTGAGCTGCGCGCCGCATTTAATGCAGAATTTACCTCCGGCAGGTGTCGGTGCAGGTGCCGGTGGAACAGGGGGAGCTGAATAACCGGTTTCCGGTGTTTCGTCCTCCAGAGCGCGCTTGAGTTCCTCCAATGCAGCGATCGCACCATCGATCGCATCCATCAATTGTGCTCGTGCCATATGCGTTCCTCCTCAAAGTATTGTGGCAACACAATGCAATTTGTATGAAATTATTATACAAATCATAGGTAATACAAAACGCTTGCCAAATAACATTTCAATGAAATGTTATTTGGCAAGCGTTCTGCTTTCTCTTCCGCGGCATTTCAACTTCCCGCAAGCTGATTCATCTTCTGAAGGACAGTGATAATGTGTATGATTTGGCGATCGCACTTATGTTGTGCCTTGGCTGTCGTGTTGGAGAGGTAAAGGCGCTTCACTGGTCAGATATAGACTTTAAGAAGAAAACCATATACATCCACCGGGAGGTTGTAAACTGTGGAATAAATGCGCAGACTGAGAAAGACCACACCAAGAGCGGTATGACAGAGGGAAACCGGGAGCTTCCACTGGTCGATGAAGCACATGCGATCCTTTGCAGGGTCAGAGCCATGGGTATCGATGATGATCATGTATTCCTCGGAAAAGCGGGGCAATACCTGACAACCGGGTCGATCAACGCCCATCTCATGGCTGCCTGTGAACATGTGGGCGTGAAGTATTCTTCTTCGCACAAGATTCGGGTGTGGGCGGCGACAGCCTCCGTACAGCATGGAGCGGATGAAGTGACCGCCATGTACGCATTCGTCTGGAAGGATCGGGAAACCATGCAGAAGTACATCCGGGCAGGCAGGACAGAAATCGCCAAACAGGCAGTGTTTATGGCAACTTTTGATTCGTCAACCAATGGTGGAAGCCCTAAAACCGATGATCCGCAGAAATCAGAAATTCAGGAACCCACTTAAACACTGCTACTTACCACTCACTTACCAAATAAAAACCCCCGAAAACGTGATGTTTTCGGGGGTTCTGTCATAGCCCGTAGCGGAATCGAACCGCTGTTTCCGCCGTGAGAGGGCGGCGTCTTGACCGCTTGACCAACGAGCCACGTCACGCTTGCGCGTTGACCATGCAATCTTACAACACCCATGCGAAAAAAGCAAGAGTTTTTTTCTCTGATGCTTTTTGTATAATGATAGGCATGAACAGGGAAGTGAAAGAGAGCAGGGGCATCCTGATCGGCGCGGGCCTTGACGGGGCGGAGGATCTGGAGCGCGGACTGCGTGAGACCTGGGATCTTGCCGCCGCGGCGAACATCTTCATCCTGCAGTCCGTGTCCCAGACGCTCGCGCATCCCAATGCGGCGACACTCTTCGGCAGCGGTAAGATCGCGGAGATCCGTGAAGAGATCAGCCGTCTGGAGGAAGCTTCCGGACAGGGGATCGATGTCGTGATCTGTCACAACACGCTCTCCCCCAAACAGCACCGCAACCTGACCGAAGCGTTCGGCCGTGAGGTGATCGACCGCACGGGGCTGATCCTGCTCATCTTTGCGGAGCGGGCACGCACAAGAGAGGCGAAACTGCAGGTGGAATCCGCGCAGCTGGCCTATTTGCTCCCGCGTCTGGCCGGACTTCATGAGGGACTGAGCAGACAGGGCGGAGCGAGCGGACCGCTTTCGGGCAAAGGCGCCGGCGAGAAGCAGATCGAACTGGACCGCCGTCATATCGAGCACCGCATGTCCAGACTGCGGCGGGAACTGGAGGATGTGGAACGGGAGCGTGCCACGCAGCGCAGGCGCCGCATGCGGGAACAGATCCCGCGCGTATCGCTGATCGGCTACACCAACGCCGGCAAGTCCACGATCATGAACGGGCTGTTGCAATACAGCAGCGCGGATGCCGGGAAGCAGGTATTCGTGCAGGATATGCTTTTCGCCACACTGGACACGACCGTGCGCCGGATCGAACCATACGGCGGCCGGCCCGGATTTCTGCTCTCGGATACCGTCGGCCTGATCAGTGATCTCCCGCATACGCTGGTCAAGGCCTTTCGCTCGACGCTGGAGGAGGCCTGCTATGCGGACCTGCTGCTCATCGTCGTGGATGTTTCGGACAGGGAAGTCTTTGAGCATCATATCCGAACAACGGTCGACACACTGAATGAGATCGGCGCCGAGGATATCCCGAGGCTCTTTGTCTTTAACAAGGCCGACCTGGCGGGACTTTCCGACGGGCAGCGGATCTCCTGTGACGGGCTGCAGCCGGATGATGCGCAGATCCTGATCAGCGCGACGGACCGGGCAGGTATCGCGGCATTGTATGATAAGATCATACAGGTGATCTCATGATGCCGCAGGATAGTAACAATGATTTCGAACTGATCCTGAAGCGCTCCCGCAGAAAGACGATCGCACTGGAGGTTACGCCGGAGGGCGATCTCATCATCCGGGCGCCGCAAAGGACACCGGATGCCGAGATCCTCGCCTTTGCACGTGCAAACCGCGAATGGATCCTCAATAAGACCGCCGAGGCAAAGGCAAAACACGAAGCGCAGGCGGAATACGAGAGGACGCATCCGGAGGAATTCCTCACGGATGCCGAATTGCGGGAACTGGGGGAGATGGCGGCCGACTATATCCCCATGCGAGTCGCACATTACGCCGCGGTCATGAATCTTGATTTCGGACGGATCACGATCCGCAACCAGAGATCGCGCTGGGGGAGCTGCAGCGCGAAAGGGAATCTCAATTTCAATGTGCTGCTCATGCTCACGCCCCCGGAGGTCATCGACAGCGTGATCGTGCACGAACTGTGCCATCTGCGGCATATGGATCATTCCCCTGCATTCTATGAAGAAGTGCTGCGGTATTTCCCGGAGTACCGCAGGTGGGATAAGTGGCTTAAGAAAAACGGCGGCGCGCTCATGCGGCGGATACCGTCCGGGCGGAGGAAGAGAGGATGAAAGAGACACCCGTACGATTTGACATGCAGGCGGCGCCCCGGCGCACTGCCTGGTATCTGCACCCGTTGACCATACTGCTCAGTCTGCCGGATGTGATCAAACACGGCACGAAGATCACCTTTCGCGGGTGTGAGGGTCTGAAGCCTCCCTTTGTGCTCCTGTGCAACCACAATGCCTTTATGGATTTCAAGGTGGCGACCAAGGCGATCTGGCCGTGGCGCGCCAATTACGTGGTGGCGATCGACGGCTTTATCGGGCGGGAGAAGCTCCTGCGCGATGTGGGCTGCATCTGTAAGCGCAAATTCACGAACGATATCTCGCTGGTAAAACACTTGACCGAAACGGTCAACAACGGCGATGTGGCCGTGATCTACCCGGAAGCCCGCTATTCTCTGTGCGGGACGACGGCGGTCCTGCCGCAGTCTCTTGGGAAGCTCTGCAAGCTGCTCCGGGTTCCCGTGGTCACGCTGATCTGCCACGGGCATCATATCAATTCTCCTTTCTGGAATCTGCATGACAGGGGCGTGAAGCCCACGGAGGCGGAATTTTCCCTCCTGTACAGCGCGGAGGACTTAAAGAACGCCACCGCCGCGGAGATCAATGCCGGGATCGTGGCTGCCTTTCAGTATGACGAATATGCCTGGCAGCGGGAACGCGGGATCCGGATCGGATATCCCCGTCGCGCGGAAGGTCTGCACAAGGTGCTCTATCAGTGCGCCGCCTGCAAAACGGAATACCGCATGACCTCCGAAGGAAGCGAGCTTGTCTGTAAGGCGTGCGGCAAACGCTGGGAGATGACGCCGACCGGAGAACTGCAGGCACTCACCGGAGAGACGGAGTTTTCCCATATCCCCGACTGGTATGAATGGGAGCGCGCCAATGTGCGTGCGGAGGTGGAGGCAGGTACCTATTCCACGGGAGAGATGCCGGTCAGAGTGGATTCGCTCCCCAATGCAAAACGGTTTATCCGTCTGGGGGAGGGGACCATGATCCATGATATGCAGGGCTTCCGTGTGAGCGGGACCGACGCGGACGGGGATCCGTTCGAAATGGTCAAGAGCGTACCCAGCCTGTATTCCTGCCACATCGAGTATGAGTATCTGGGGAAGCACGGGGACTGCGTGGACTTAAACACGCTCGAGGATACCTGGTATATCTATCCGCACGACTGTGATTTCGCCGTTACCAAGATGGCGCTCGCGACGGAGGAACTCTATTTCGCCCACCGGAGAGCGATCGGGAAGCCCTGTCCGGAGGGACTTGCGTAGGGACACCGGAACGGACTTTATCGAAGAACGATTGCGGGATCGCGGATCCTGTGTTAAGGTGGATACAGCCATGGGCAGCAGGAGGGAAATGAAAAGATGAATTATACAGATGCGGGATTTCGTGCCGTTTATCACAATTTCGTCGTGGTCAGCATCAACGAAAGCGTCGAAGCGCTCCTGAAGCGTCTGCCGGGGGGCGATGAAGCCAACGGGATCCTGGCCTATGGCTACCATGACAGGGACGGCGGGATCACGCTGGAAGTCCTGGGCGCCGCGATCGTCGGACCGGACGGCTTCCGGTATGCCGAGGGGACAGAGGAGAGCATGAAGCTCAGGATCCGTACGGTGGAGGATGAGGATCTCCTCATCTGTTCGGATCAGGACGGGAGGCTCTCGGAGGCTTTTGCCGACAAACTGAAGGCGCTGAGCGTCTACGATGTCCCGGAGGAGGTCGAGCAGACCAGGGATATGGAATTCCTCGATCCCGGACGGCATGAACGTTTCATCGACGATGTCCTCGTGCTGTTTATGAAAGAAGGGATGGAGAACGAGGAGATCTGGGTACGCATCACCGGACATACGGATGAGACGATCATCGGCTATCTGATCGATGAACCGTTCCATGATATCGGCTATCATCAGGGGGACACCGTAAGCTTCCGTGTATATCAGAACGACGAGGGGAACGCCTACGTCTACTACGTCGACCTGGATGAGGAAGCACCGGAGCAGGAAGCTCCTGCAGAGGAACCCCAGGAACAGCCGGAGAAGCCGAAAAAAGCGCCGGCGGCGAAAAGAAAGAAAAAGGAAGAGACCTGAGCAGCGGCTCAGGTCTTTTTTTCCAGATACCGGACGGCGCTCGCTTTGTCTTTGACGAACACGCCCTTGCAGCCGTCGCCGAGGCGGGACTTGATCCTGCGCAGCTGATCCGAGGAATCGCTGATGGCGATCACGAGCGGTTTCTCGCTGTTCCCGGCCTCCGTTTCCGCCGCGTCCTCCTGCCGGATCAGCCCCGGATCCAGGTATTTCTGCAGGATCGCTTCCAGCGCTTCATACATGACCGGTTTGCTCAGATAGTCGGTGAAACCTTCCCGGATATAATTGTCCCGTGCCCCCACGATGGCGTCCGCGGTGAGCGCGATGAGCGGGATATCGTCCGCGAGATGCTCCTGACGGATCACGGCGAGTGTCTGCGCACCGGACATGCCGGGCATCATCTGGTCGAGGAAGATCACATCAAAGCTCTTTTCACGCAGGATCTCCAGACATTCCGGTCCGGAATCCGCCGTGGTGACCCGGATCCTGGTACCCTCCAGCAACCCCACGATCACCTCGAGGTTCATGTCATTATCGTCTACGACAAGCACACGGGCATCGGGTGCGATGAGCGCGGGGCGGTAGGATTCCGTCTGCGCCTGCATCCGGAGGAGATTTCCGGAGAAATCGCCGACGGGCGTCCGGTCGACGGCCTGCTGTTTCACGCGGGCCGTAAAGGTCGTCCCCTCGCCGTAGGTGCTTTCCACATCGATCGTGCCGTCCATCATGCGCACCAGACGCATCGTGATGTTGAGACCGAGTCCCGTTCCTTCGATACTGCGGTTCTTATCCTCTTCCAGTCGCTGGAAGGAGCCGAAGAGTTTGCCGAGATCTTCCTCTTTTATGCCGATGCCGGTATCCGCGACCGCGATCGTGAGCATTTCGTTTTCTTCGTCATAGGATACCGTTACGGACACACTGCCCTCGTTGGTGTACTTGATCGCATTGTTGATGAGATTGAGCATGATCTGACGGATCCGGATCTCATCGCCCAACAGGACGGAAGGGGTGTTCTCCGGCACGGTGATCTGATAGGAGAGACCTTTGTCCTGGGCCTTCTTCATCGTCATGTTCACCACATCGTTCATGACGGAGGCGAACCGGTATTCCACGGGGACCAGATCCATCTTGCCGGACTCGATCTTGGAGAAATCGAGGATATCATTGATGATGGACAGGAGCGTCTTGCCGGCGCTGCGGATATCCAGCGCATATTTCCGGATCGGTTCGCCGGGAGAGGAGCGCAGGATCATTTCGTCCATGCCGATGATCGCGTTCATCGGTGTCCGGATCTCATGCGACATGTTGGCGAGGAAGTCGCTCTTGGCTTTATTGGAGGCGTTGGCGGCATCCTTCTCCAGTTCGAGCACCTTTCGCTCGTAGGAAGCCTTCTGTTCCTCGAGGCGCATCTCCTCCATGCGCTTTGCGTAGCTCTGTTCATTCCGGTAACCGACATAATAGAAGGCGGCGATCATGAAGAAGATCAGGGCGCAGATGATGATGTTGGCTGCGAGCTGGCTGCGGACCTCCGAGAACAGCTCCCGGTCGCTGACCACCATCACGACATACCAGTGGTTCATGATGCTGTTGACGAAGACGGTGCTCTTCTCGCCGTCGCAGATGTAGGAAAAACTGGGGGAATCCGCATGTGTGATGGCGTTCAGGTATGCTTCGCCGCCGATGACATCACAGAGGTTGGTCCCCTTGAGTTCCTCGTCGCGGTGGGCGATGATCAGCCCGGATTCATTCACGATGAAGCCGTAGCCCTTGCCGTTTAAGGTCAGCTCCCGCACCATGTTCTGGATGCCCTTGAGCTGGACATCGAGAGAGATGACATTCTGTCTGTCGGGAAGCATGCGGCTGACGGAGATGATCATGTTGCCGGTCTGTGCGTCGATGTAGGGCGGGACGAAGACCACATCGCCGTTCCCCTGCATTGCGATGACATACCAGTCGCGTTCCCGCGGTTCATAGCCTTCCGGCGGCTCCCAGTTCAGGCCGTCCATGTACTGGCTCATGATATAGCCGTAGATCCCGTTGTAATTCTCGTCGAACTGATCCGACACGTTGTTCGTCTCCTCGACGAGGAATTCGTGGATACGGGTGGGAGTGCTGCCGCTGATCAGCATGTGGTGCACGGCATCGGCGGTGACATGGAGCACGTTTTCCGCGGTGTTGAGGTGGTTCTCGACCATGGAGGAGATGTTGAGCAGCCGGTCCTCGATGACGGCGTTGGAATTCGAAACGGCAACGCTGTACATGAGCCGCGAGGTGTAGACCACCATCACGACCATGAACAGGAATACGAGGATCAGCGGCAGGATCATGCTGTGTCTTTTGCGGCCGGTCTCCTTTGAATTGTCGTTCTTGTCGCTGCTCATCTCACTGGATCGTCAGGTATTTCTCCGGTACTTCGATCTTCGTCGCTCCCATGTAATGCCCGGGATCGCCCATGATATAGGTATCCTGATAGATCAGGAAGGTGTTGTCCGTCCGCACGCCCGTCGCGGCATCCGTATACGCGGAGCCGTTCCATTCGACGCCCGGGGAGAAGGCGCTGAGCGCCCTTGAGAGATCGTTGATATCCGAAAGGCTGCTCTCGCCCGTGATGACATTGCGCGCGTGCTCGGCCAGACCGGCCGAGACCGTATAGCCGTAGGAATAGGTCCAGGTGCCGAACCGGCCGGCGCCGCCTTTCTCCACGACCGCGTCCTCCACCGTACCCAGGATCTTCCGGAAGTCCCCGTAATCCGCGGAGAGATCGAGCCCCAGCGCACCGGGATAGCCCAGCAGGGGAGAGGGGAGATCGGCTTCGATGAAGTAGCCGCCGTGCACTAAAAGCATCCGGATCAGCGGCTCCGTATGGGCGTCATTGGTGCAGAAGAACGCGGTATCCTGTCCGTACCTGTCCACCCATTCGGGCGCGTGCTCGAGGATGTAGGACTGGGCCCCGGGGACACCCACATCGGTCGTGGGGTCGGGAGCGGTCTCCGTCGCGAACTGCATCCCGAATTCCTCGCAGGCGGCCTCCATGATGGCGACCCGGCGGGCCACCGACTCGTAGGACATGTGACGGGGGAAGGAGATGTGCACAAAGGTGTTGCAGCCGAGCTCATGCGCCGTGTGGATCATCAGATAGCCGCGGTTGACGAAGTCACTGTTCACGACCAGATCCGCCTCCGGGGAAATGTCGGAGAAATCCTCGTAAGCCTCGCCCGCGATACAGAGGAGATCGGGCCGCTTCTCGTGGATCTGCCGGAAGGCCTCCGTTGTGCCGTCGACGGCCTGATTCACGACGATCGCCTTGATCAGCGGATCATCGCTTAAGTTCACGATCGTCCGGATCGTGGTCTCGGGCTCCTCAGTGAAATTGTCCGGATAGATGGCGAGCGTCACGCTGTCCATCCCGTATTTCTCCTGAAATGCCTCGGCGCCCCGTCTGTCATCCTCGGACTGAGACAGGGATCCCGTCACGATCCCGATACGGAAAGCGGCGCTCTCCGGCTCCGCGGGAGTCTCCTCCGGTTCCTGCGCCGCGGCTTCCGGCTCCGGCTGTTCGATCCCGGTATCGCCGGCACCCGCTGCAGCAGGCACATTCTGCGCTGCGCCGCAGGCGGCGAGCGATACGGCCATAACGGATACCGCCAGGATGCGGATCATTTTTTTTACCATCATATCCCCCTCGTATTCTTCCTGTTCGTCAGTCATACAAACCCATACTAACTATACAGGGTTTTACATACGGGCACAAGAACTGTTCGGACAGGACGAACGGCAGAAAAAATAAAATAACAGGGGGTTTTAAATTGGAACGATCTGTGCTATACTCTCCAAGGTATGTTCAAAAGAGACTCCGGGGCTGCCGCATACAGATGACCATACCGGATCGGAGACCGGGGGACACCCCGCACACAGGAGAACAGGAGCCATGGGTTACGAACACAGGAAGAACCGCCGGATCGCGCTGAACGCCGAGATCACGATCAAACCGCTGGGCAGCAACCAGAAGGCAACGCCCATGCAGGTGGCCATTGAAGACGTCTCCCGCAACGGGATCGGCTTCATCTGCGACCAGATCCTGATGCCGGGCAGCACCTACGAAGCCAATCTCAAGATCTGGACCGGCGAGACCATGGATGTCTTCCTGCAGATCGTCCGCGGCAAGGAGATCCCTGAGGGCTGGCAGTACGGCGCCATCTTCATCGGCATGTCCGACGTGGACGCCAGCCGTATCGATACCTATCAGACCATTCTGGAATACCACGAGAAGCAGGCGGCAAAC
>JAEEGL016879368.1_pt1 | contig 12103 bp, 10 predicted proteins | sample 9134231 | NCBI WGS metagenome assembly JAEEGL01 (sample SAMN16246548, study PRJNA631951) | gut metagenome | biome: gut microbiome; feature: rumen; material: fiber-attached | host: Bos | place: Iran: Karaj | collected 2018-10
ATTGGGTCTTGACTGTCTTCATTCCAGCCCACCAACAACAGTCTAACAGGAGCAAAACCAGACAATTTACTCATCGCCTTGCAAAGTTCATTGATTCCTTTATCTCTGGCAATGCGCCCTACAAACACAAAAGTAAATACTCCTTCTTTCTTCAACTTCTGAGCCAAATCCATTACCCCTGGTCTACGAGAATAATGAGTCAAGTCAATACCCTTCACATTGCCATATCCCAAGACCTTCATGGGTTTCTTCGTAATTCCATTGTTCTGTAGATCCATCATGACACCCTTTCCTTCTGGAATTACGTGAGTAGCACAAGCACATGTGATGGCATCTGTCAACATCAATATCTTACGTTTCAATCCTGTTGCAGTTGGGAACACTAATCCTGTAAATGTATGCACTCTCACAGGCACTCTTGTCAACCAAGCTGCTATCATACACAACAGTCCTGCTTTGGGAGTCATAGAATGCACCATCGTTGGTCTTTCTTTTAAAAAGGTCTGAATCAGATGCCATAATGATACTACATCATGAATGGGTGATATATGTCGCTCCATAGGAACACGTTTCCCCTGAACACCATATTTCCTTTCCATATCATCCAACTCTGGTCCCGGAGACGACAGCAGAATCACTTCATACTTCTTTTGGAGTTTTGATAGAAAACTCTCCAAGAAAATGAAGGATAGTGATATAGTACATGCACGTATTATCTTTGGTTTCATTTATTATCTATCGTTTTTAAGAAATTAACTAATGTCTCTACCGATTTTTCCCATGTCAATTCCCTATCAGCATATTCCTTTGCTCGAGCGCCATATTCTTTTATTAAATTAGGATGACGATACATTCTTTCTATTTCAGTTCGAATACTAACCTCATTAGCCTCTGTCACAATTCCCATTCCTGTGGGAACTTGTTGCTGCAATGAGCCCACATTTGTTGCAATTACAGTCTTGCCTAATGCAAATGCCATTGGAATAACACCGCTTTGTGATGCTCGCAAATATGGTAATACTAAAAAATCTGATGACAATACGATTTTGACCATTTCATCATCGGGAACAAAACGGTTATACAATTCGATATCCTTATTAGACAAAATCCGCTTCTTAAGTTCCTCGCTTATTTTTCCGCCACCAGCCACAACAAGTTTCAAATTATCCACATTTAATTTCTCAAATGCCCCCACCAAGACATCCAGTCCTTTGTATGGTTCTATTCTACCAACAAATGATATTCTAAATTTTATGTCATCATCACTATGTTTTAGATTATATTGAGAATAATATGAAAATGCAGCATGTGGTATAATAGTCACAGGTTTTTTATACAGCGATTTAACAAATTCATAATCCGTTTTGTTTAAAATTACAATACCATGTGTAAACTTTATCGCCCATCTATTGACCTTGTAGAAGATGGATTCAAATATATGCTTAGGTGTATCGTGTAAATGGGGATCATGAATTGTATCAACAATCGCAGTTTTTCGATATAGGAATGGATACAATATCGGGCCCCATACGCAACCAAACGGAACATATACACATTGAGGCTTATATTTCAGTATCTTATTAGCAAGTTTATATATTTTGGGAACATTCAAAAAACTCAGTACCAAATGTAATGGTGTATGTTTATAGGTATCAACCACCACCATCTCACAGTTATTTCTTTCACGTAATAGTAGCCAGTCTTTCAAATTATATACTCTTTTAGACACTACAACTTGAAGCTCACAATCATCTCTATGCGAAAGTGTAGATATCATCTGATAAGAATACACTGCACTCGCACTTGTACTGCCAAGAAAAACGCACGTAATTCTCATTTTATCGATTTTGTTGATTGTGTTTAATTAATAAATAGCAATACAGCATTAAGCCAAAAGGAAACATAAGTACGGAAACCGATTTATTAGGAGATACCGATAAAACCGATTTCTTCGCAATTAGTGACTCTGCTATCAAATGTATCTGATGACGTAATTTCCAACTTATCGAAGTATACTTTAAAGAAATATATAATTTTCTTAATTCTATAAAACTATTCGGGCTGTTAAAATACTGATTAATTATGTTAGCAGCCATCCCATTTTCTTGATAATTAACTATACAAAGAGTTTTATCTATCAAAACAAATGGTTTCAATTGATCTATTTTGAGAATCATCCATATAGGATTAAAATTTTTTTCTCCATAAAAAGATGGTTGAGGAGCAACGGATTTAAGAAGGTCAACTCGCATTACAATTTTATTATCAGCTTGATACTTCCTATTTGATTTAAGTTGAACATAATGAATAATCTCACCCTCATTCATTGGGCCACCCAATCTCATCCCATCAGTAGTTTGGTCATATCCAACCATGCCTGAAACTTTGCCATTATTATATTTTTTCCATGAATTTACAATTATTTCGACTGCTTCATCCGGCATATAATCGTCCGAATCAATGCATACACATATTTCTGTGTTCATTACTTCTATTGCCTTATTATACCCCGTATGAAGTCCTCCATTCTCTTTATAAATATAAGTAATTGGTATTATGTTTTCTTTTATCCATGATTCTACTATATCTTTTGTATTATCGGTGGAACCATCATCTATAATTAACCAACAAAAATCCTTTAAAGTCTGGCGACACAGTGCTTCATAGCCTCGTTTCAGCAACTCAGCTCGATTATATGTTGGTGTAAATACTGTTAGCGTTACTAATTTCATAAAAATACTATTTAAACTTTACCCAATATCCATAACACTATAGTAAAGCCCAGATGTGCCAGCAATATCCAGGCTGCCTTTTGGCTATGATTATTCTTAAACACAGGAAGGTTTAATAACGGATATGCTAAAACTATTGGATAAATAAACCACGATAGATATGCAAAACGATTAGAAAAAAGGCCTCTGATTACAATTACCCAAAATGAATTTGCATATATATATGTACCCAGAAGTATCAAATAAGTATTATTATAAATCTTGCGTACAAAAAGAGTATATGCTCCTAATAATATAGGCATTGCACTATATAGCATAAAATCCCAACGAAAACGATTTTCTAGCTCTATGCCCCAGTCTTCATATACCTCATCACCAGTTTTCCCCATTTCAGCAAGACGCGCATCAATATTTAACAGTGACAATAGAGAGGTTAACGCCTCACCAAAAGCCAAACTGACAACAATAGCTGCAAGCCATACCATATACATTAATTTGGGATTTCTTACAAAATAAGTAAAAAACATACATGCCAAAGGAAGAGCTGTAGACTTATGGCAACTGATAGCAATAAAAGACAGGACAATAGGCCATATACGTGCTCCTTTGCAAACATTTGCTAAAGCTAAAATAACAAAACTACATGCGACCCCATTTCTAATTCCATTAACTGCATACCCATAGAACGACATTGCTCCTATACAAAACAGCATCAAAGTTGCTCCATGTCGCAAATCTATTTTCCTACACCCAGCAAACATCAATGACACATACAAGCAGATTACAATAACGAAAAAGGAACTTACATCTATGACTTGGGAACATAGTGCCATAAAATGATAGAACATCCAATCGCTCTCCATCTCTGCAGGAGTTTCATCTATATTGCCATATGTCTGAAATACTTTATATGTGGCATCATAATTAACTGTATCCCCAAATGCATTGGAAATTGGACGTAATCCAAAAAGTAAGATAAAAAAAAGAGAAAAGAGTATCATCGGTTTATAGTTGTCTCTTTGATAGAGGACACTATATCCTGGTAGATTCCACATTATGCTATATTTATATAATGTAAATAGCATAACTACATACATGTATATGGAAAAATAATATGGAGCATATTCTTTCATATTCTTATGCTTACTTTAATGCAATATCTTATTAATCAAATGAGCATTCTTATCCCCTATTATCCTAAAAAAACGATTTTTCAATTGATGTATTTTAAAACTTATCGTATTATGATCTATCCATGAACAATCATAATGGTGAATTGCTACCGTTCTTTGAGTTTTGGTAGTTATCCCTGTTGTGGAATCCATCGGACAAAAGTAATCCTCTGGATATATCCATATTCCAGATACTTCCTGTAAGCCCTCAGATGATTTCATGCCATAATCATACAACTCTTTAGTAGTGTATTCAACAACCGTTTTTGTATTCAATTTACCATCATTATTAATAAAAATCCGTTGATGATATCCTTTGAGCATACGTTCAAAAAAAAGATTCCCAGCCTCCACTCCTAATCCTAAACCAGGATTAACCATTGGTTTGCCACCAATAAATGCTCCTTTTTCAATCCCCATAAAAGGTCCTCTTTCAACAATGTCATCCATATTACGAACGAGTTCCACGTCAGTATCAAAATAGAGTCCTCCCTCATGATAAAGAATCCAAAAACGAGCATAGTCACTTACAAAAGCATATTTCTTTGCCTCGTATGCCTGCTGAGTGTATGGAATGCTATTCACATCAAAGTTATCCTCATTCCACTCCTTAATCTCATAATCTGGCAAATACTGCCGCCAACTATCTATGCATTGTTTTGCAGAGGCTGGCAATGGGTTTCGTCCAAACCAGCAATAATGTATTACCTTAGGTATCATTAATGTATTTCCTCTATGATATTGTTAGTATTAGGGCGAACAATACTGCAACTAGGAACATGGCCTTTTACTATACATCCCGCCCCTATTATGCAATTATCACCGATATTGGCACCTTTTAAGATTATCACATTAGATGCTATCCAACAATTATTGCCTATTTTTACAGAACCCACAGCAAGTTCTTGGTATGCGCCATCCTTGCCAAATCGATGATTATTATCAAAGAGCTTAACACTAGGTCCAAAAATACAATTGTCCCCTATTTCTACTAAGCCATGAGCGCTAATCATACAATATTTATTCATATACACATGTTGTCCAATACGAAGGTTTCCTTGATTATGCACCTGCAGATCACAACCAGATTCCATCTGACAATTATGACCAATATACAAGTTCCCATGGCCATATATTTTTATAGCACATTGGGGACTTATACGTTGTATCCAATTAATCTTTATACATTTTCCATATCTAACTTTGAGGAATAATGTTCGTATAAGATTACAAATTAATAAAAAAACAAGTCGTATCATCTAAAATCCTTTGTTATTACCACATTTCTTTAACATATCTTCTATTAACAATTGGGTTCGTTTATTTGTACCAGAAGTTGTCATATGATATGGCGTGTCAAAATATAACGAATCAGGAAAAGAATATCTTTCAGGCAATGCATCGAATAAGATGCCATTACATTTTAATGAATATTCTATCGAGTCAATTTGTTTTTTCTTACTATTGAATGTACTTTTCATTAACGTAGGAGGAATAAATATAAGTTTAATTCCATTTTTCCGAGTAAATACCCTTATATATTTTAAATATTCAATATATTCACTGTCTACTTTACCTTCTATTTGGCATCCTTTTATAGAATCCCCATGAAATCTTTCAATTCCTATATCTCCATATTCATTTAACGCTTTGTTAGAATACGCTGGAGCTATCTCTTCATCATCATATTTCAACGCTTCATCAAAATGTATTCCTATATACTTGTGTAAAAAAGCCCATTGGGAAAAAGATAACTTGCTATATGCTGATGGTAAATGAGTACTTACTATTCTAAGAAGGGCAGTACCACCATATAATCTTGATTTATCACCTCCGTATTCAGGGCAAAGCACAACAACATCTCCTTTGCGCAAATAATCCTTATACGTTTCAAATTGCATCCTTACACCGATTTTTGCATGAGTCGATGTATTTACAACAGGCATATTAAAAACTTTATGAATCATTTTCGAATTAATACTAAAGCTTCCGCTTGAGCCAGATATTATAACGATCTTGTTTGAATCTTTTAAAGATTTCAATCTATTATAACTATTTATGTAGTTAATTTCATGTGAGCGTAAACTATAGTTATTTTTACATGAAAGCATTATAACATCTAATACAACAACTGTCAAGATAGAAACAAATGCAAATACCACAATATATGTAAGGAATCGTTTCATTAAAACTGGAAATAGATAAATTGGTTATCATCTTCTATGTTTATCATATATGATATATATATCGCTGATAACAGGAAAACATATATACCCCATCGAACAATTCTATATTTAAATAGAATAGCTCCTGAGAATTGTAATGCATGTTGCTTACTTCGCTGCAACCATTCTATGATTAATAGGATAAAGCAATAACATAAACATGTTTTGCCATACAATTCCGAACTATCATAGAACTTATTATTTATCATAGCATATAAATAATCCACAGCCTGATTCATATTCTCTGCACGAAAGATAATCCATCCTATTACTGCAAAAAGAAATGTTATACTGAGTTGAAAGAATTCTTTAAGATTGGGAAAAGAGTGACCATATGCAACACTATCCTTATATTTCGTATTAATACCCAACAAGTTATAGATAGCCAAAAGGGTTGCATGATATAACCCCCAGCATACATATGTCCAATTTGCGCCATGCCATAAGCCACTGATACCCCACACAACATATACATTACGAATGGTTTTCCATTTTCCGCTACGACTACCACCTAACGGGAAATATATGTAATCTCGAAACCAAGTTGTAAGAGAAATATGCCAACGGCGCCAAAATTCCGGAATACTCCTTGAAAAATATGGGTAATTAAAATTACGCATCAGATTAAAGCCAAAAAGGCGTGCACAGCCAATAGCGATATCTGAATAGCCAGAGAAATCACAATATATCTGAAAGGTAAATAGGACTCCTAATAGAAACAAAGAAGCGCCCGACAAGTTTATACTCCAATAATAATCAACAATATAAGCGCAATTGTCTGCAATAATAATTTTCTTTGAAAATCCCCATAACATCTGCCTACATCCATCAATAGCTTTTGCATAGGCAAAGCTACGAGATTTCTGAAACTGTGGAAGAAGATTTGTTGCTCTCTCAATAGGTCCTGCAACTAATTGAGGAAAAAAACTAATATATGAAAAGAATTCAATAATATCGCGTGTAGCATGTATTTTCTTTTGATAAACATCAATAGTGTAACTTAGTGCTTGAAAAGTATAGAAACTGATACCTACTGGTAAGATTATCTTCAGCGTCACCCAATCCAAATGATAATTAAATAATGAAACAAATAGGGCATCTATATTCTCAACAAAGAAATTGTAATATTTAAAAACACATAATATCGCTAAATTTACAACAATATTGAATGCACTTATATATTTTTGCCATTTTCTATGTCCTTCATAATATTCCAAAAAAAGTCCGCTACTGAAACTACATAACGAAGTAAAAGCTATAAGAAACAGAAAGCGCCAGTCCCACCATCCGTAAAAGACATAGCTTGCTATCACTATTAACAGATTCTGCCATCTTCTATTATGGAACACGAACCAATATAGTAGAAACACTATTGGTAGGAATATCAAAAACTCATATGAATTGAAAAGCATATCACTTTTGAAGTTTTACCGTTTTAATCCCTATAATATATTCTGACCATGGCAAATAGCTGATGAGCCAAGTTATTATCAAACTACCGACAAAAGATAAGAAAGTAACTGCTCCTATTTGTACTATACCATCTAATTCACGAATGACAGTCCAATTCCACAACAACGAACGCATTATAAATATATGAATAAGATATATTCCAAAACAACAATTACTTAACAATTCGATATAACGATGCCATTTGAATGCACTATTATATACAACCTCCATTTTTTTTATCAGCAAGAACCATGATACGCACATCATCACTATAAAAATACTTAAATACCAGAACATATCATAGAATCTGACTTGTATGCCTTGTATTTTAAACATAGTAGCGATTCCCAGCGGAATTAGGAGAAATAACAAGCATTTCCATACAGAAATATGATTAACATAATTATGCAGATAATAGCCCAAAAGAAAATAACCTGCATATCCTCCAAAATAATACAAGATTCCCATATGGGTTTCATCTACTCTAACAATGTTACGAATTAACGGATAGCATATTGTTATACACCATAGCCCCAAATATAATTCAATTTCTCGTCGCGTTGCTTTACTCAACCATACTGACAGGATTGGCGCAAGCAAATATAATCCTGCAAGCATATACATAAACCATAGGACACTATTAAACTGGGGAGAAAAAAGTATCGACATGAAACTAACCACACTTGCCCCCCGATCTACTGTTTCTGTATAAGGAGCTACCAAATAATAAAACACTGTCCATAAAACTGTCGGAGCAACAATCTTGTTAAATCGTCTTTTAAGGAACTGTTCTGTGGACATATTCACAGGAAGGAGTAAGGCGCCACTGACCATTATGAATAGACCTATCCCTGGTGCAGTTAACAAACTATCAGAAGACAGCAAATAACTACTTAGTCCTGTATTGGGAATCGGAGCATGCATGGCTATTATCATCAAACATGCCAATATCCGTATAATATCAAGATAAATGAATCGTTTCATCATTCCAATAACCGATCTATTTTCTTCGCTTCATCCACATTGCCATAGTCATGTACACACAGATAGGAAACAATGCTGTCTCGTAACTGCTGATTCATAATAAAATCAGTCATACCTTTTGCGCATCCATCATTATCCATGGGTACTATCACACCATCTACGCCATTCTGTATTTGGCTTTTTGCTGTAGCATAATTAGTTATAATGACAGGTTTACATAACATCTGTGCCTCTCGAACCGTAACAGATTTCCCTTCATAACGCGATGGTTGTGCATATATATCGCAAGCTTTCATATAGGGATATGGATTCGTACGTTTTCCCAAGATGAGTACATAATCTTCCATTCCTGCATCATGAATTTTTTGACGAATCAACACCTCATCTCCAAAACCAATAATATACCAATATAAATCTATCCCCTGGGCTCTCACTTGTCGACAGATATCAGGTACATTATCATAATTTTTGGCTTCTGAAAAACGTCCAACAGATAATACGTTAACTCTCTTATCGTTTCTAGGGATCTCTTCTGAGACATCTGTTTCTTCAGCTCTTTTCCGAACAAATTCTGATGACAAGATATTCTCTATTTCAACAATCTTGTTCTCTAAAGAAGGAAATACTTGCAGGAAAGTCTTAGTGACATCAGGTGAGACACTAACAACATAATCAAAAGCAGACCATACCGGCAGTTCAGATTCGACATCAAACTCCACTTTAGTATAGTCCGTATGAATCCAGCATGCTTTTTTCTTGGCTCTTACCTTGCTTAACATAAAATTATGAGGCTGCAAGAAACTAATCGCTAAATCATATTCGCCACAGTCTGCCAATGACGGCAAATATGGTTCAACCTCCTGAGCAATATATTGAAAAACGGCACATTGAGGCAACGAGGCATCTTTAGGATGATATTGTCTAGCTCTCCATTTTGCTTTCATTCGTCCCCATACGACACCCCACTGTCCTTTTAGAAAAGCTTCTTTCATCGGACTTTCAATGCAAGCATAGGATGTTATCTCTGGCAATAGGTTTACCTCTTTGGGGATAAACTGCATAAGTTCACCTTGATGACGATGAATAAACAAATCTACGTCATTCTTAGAGTAGTCCAAGGCTTGTAACAGTCCTATTAGACTTATCTCTGCCCCCCCTAACTCCATATAATGCATGGATATAAATATCCGTTTTTTCATCTAAAGCCTCATTTATTCATAACGCTATCATAGTCATATCTATCAACTATTATGCGTTTTCGCAATTTAAAAGCAGCACTGATAATATCACGATCACTATGATAGAATTTTGTTTTAATATTACCTAGATGTAATAACATATTACACAAGTTGTCTATCATAAATGGTCTATCTGTAGATTCATTTATAAGTTTCATCGTTTCCGTATAACTATTACGATAAGAGTCCGAGCACCAAACCATAAGAGGAATTTCGTGAAGATATTTTACTTGGTTACGACTCATGCCATCACTTATACGTCCATATGAATCACGATAATCATATACTTCTTCACCATGATCAGAAAAATAAACAACAACAGATTTACTATCACGAAACACATCAATAATCTGGGACATCACATAATCATTGTATCGGGTAGCATTATCATAATCTGCTATCATCTGTCTTTTTTCATCTGTCATCCACATTTCATGCCTATTTATACTATCTTTAGTAAAAAACTGGAACTCTTTTGTGTGAGGGTACCTTTCTTTATAATCAACATGTTGCCCCATGAGATGGAAGATAACCAAATTTCTTTTTGCTGATAGCTTAACAGAATTAAATGATTTCACGATACCCTCATCAAATTGATAACTTTGTTTATTTGTTAAAGTATACAACTTGGCAACAAACATCTCATTATACAAAAAAGAATTTAGCGCAAAAGCCCAAATGGAATTCTCTATCAAATTCTTTTGATTATCCCATAAGAACACATCATATCCGGCAGCCTTAAACAAAAGGGGGAAATACAAACTATTATTCCATTTTTCCCCGTCAGACAAGCTATTTGTACATAACACGTTCTTTATTGTTATACTCGTATAAGGATATGGAGAAATAACATTATTAAACACATACAAATTACCAAGTTCTTTTTCTTTTGTTAGTATCGGATTAGTCATTAAGTTATATCCATATAAACTAGAATGATGTTTGATAAAAGATTCACCAATAACTAAAACGATATTCAAAGAGTCATCCCTAGAAATAGCAACATCATTTGAGTCAAAATCATTAACCATCTTTTCAAAGGAGATTTCTTCCTTATTCATCAAATATACACCATAAAAACTATATATGACTTCTGTCATAGGGTTTTTGATACTAGTATTCAGTTGATATTCTGAAAGATCATCAGTATCATTACACTTTACCAAATCCGCCCAATTCACATAAGCGTTATAACAAGAATAAAGAAACATTGTTAGTGCAATGCAAGAAAAAACCAATGACGAAAGTAGCTTTTCTTTAAGTCTATTATATTTCTTTGGCGTATATTTTATCTCACATGTACATATGAGCACGATTATACAAATAAGAACTAAGAATAATAACAAATTTGTCTTAGTAAAGACAAAAGACTGTATAAATTCAAATGTTTCGCTCTTATTGGTTTCCACTAACAGCACCAATGTTGTTGGCGTTATATCAATGCCAAAATTAATTTGAAGGAACCATTTTATCCCTGCTAATAATAAAATTATTCCATAAACTGAAAGGGTAAACCATCTTTTATTAATCAAATCTGTGATACCAGCAAATATATACATTAAAAAGAAGATGCCAGAGAAGAATATGAAAGGTTGCAATATTATATTAACTAAAAACACCTTTAAGTCATATGCATACAACGGGCCAAATAAAGATATAAACAGTCCCATTCCCCAAAGAAGATATAGAAATATACAAAGGGGAAATTGATTTATTAATGGAGCAACTATTATTCTTAATATATTCTTCATTTCCTTTTAAGTCTTTTAATCTCTGATGCTAATTGAGAAGAAAACATATCCGCTCCATTCTTATTCAGATGATAAATATCAGCAAAAAGATTGCTGTTCATGCTATAATCTTTATCACAATAGTGATTTATAAAAGGGACTCCATATTTAGCACAAAGGTTCTTTATTGAAAGAAATTCCGAGTCTGATGTCGAATAGAATTTAGGAGAAACTGTAACAAACAATTTTGTTTTGGACTTTGTACAACGCGCCATTAAATCCTCAAGGAATTCCAATTTAACATCATCATAAGCGAAGTCATGTACAGAATTAGCCTGTAATAAATCGTTAAGTCTATCTTGAGATATATAACCCAACTTTTGGTCAGATGGCATATATGTATAATCCTTTGCAGTTTCTGAAGCATTCGAATAACGCTGAGCTATAATATCTACAAAAACAGAATTAAAACGATAACCACCAGATAACAATTTATACTTTTCAGTCTTTGACAATCTATTAACCAAAGAATCTATTACAGGACTATTGGTATATGGACGAAGAAATTTC
>JAEEGL011909072.1_pt1 | contig 12102 bp, 9 predicted proteins | sample 9134231 | NCBI WGS metagenome assembly JAEEGL01 (sample SAMN16246548, study PRJNA631951) | gut metagenome | biome: gut microbiome; feature: rumen; material: fiber-attached | host: Bos | place: Iran: Karaj | collected 2018-10
CATGCGCGAAAAGACCTTGAACGCTTTCCGCGACAAGAAAATTCGCATTCTGATTTGTACCGACGTGGCTGCCCGCGGAATCGACGTGGACCATGTGACCCACGTGATTGTGTACGACCACCCTGCCGACCACGAAGTCTATGTGCACCGCAGTGGACGTACCGCTCGTGCGGGCAAGAGCGGGCTCTGCATCTCGCTCATTACTCCTGTGGAAGAGATTGAAATCAAGCAGACCGCCGCTGATTTCGGCATCAACTTTATCAAGATGGATGTGCCTACGGACGAAGAGATTGCCAAGCGCGTCAGCGAACGCCTGCGTGTCCGTCTGGAGCAGGAGCGGAACCATTTCGGTGGCCAGAAGGCTACCGAGCGTATCAGCCGCTTCTTGCCGCTGGTGCGTGAACTGGCCAGCGTCCAAGAAGACCAGATGTTGTTGGCGTTCTTGCTGGATCGCTACGCATGGAAGAAATAGGTTTGTAAAATGGCTAAGATTAAAGTAAAGTCTGCAAAAGAAATTGAACTGATCCGTGATGCCGGCGCTCTTGCCGCCGAGACGCTGATTCTTGCCGGCGAGATGGTGAAACCCGGTGTTTCCACTTTGGAAATTGACGAGTTCATCGGGGATTATACACGCAAGCACAAGGGTATTTCTGCCTGTATGGGTTACCACGGTTACCCCCGCTACGCCTGCATCAGCATTAATGAGGTGGTATGCCACGGGATTCCTAGGGCCGACACCATCCTGAAAGACGGTGATATCGTGAACATCGACATCACCACTATCCTTTCGGGTTATCACGGCGATACTTCTGCCATGTTTGTGGCCGGAAAAGCAAGCTCTCTAGCCCAGGAACTTATCGATACCGCCAAGTTCTGCATGGAAGAGGGTATCCGCGCCGCCGGTGAACCCAGGGCCCGCTTCTGTGACATAGGCTGTGCCATTCAGGATATTGCCGACGAGCACGGCTTTAGCGTGGTAGAAGACTACTGCGGACACGGAATCGGCCGAGGCTTCCACGAAGAACCCACAGTGCTGCATTTCCGCAACTCCGAACGCACTCCCTTCATCGAAGTGGGCAACGTGTTTACGGTGGAACCCATGATCAACGTGGGCAAGCCCGGCACCAAGACCCTGAACGACGGCTGGACTGCCGTAACTCGGGACGGCTCGCTTTCTGCCCAGTGGGAACACACCATCGTCCGCACCAAGGACGGCGTGGAAATCCTGACGCTTCCGCGTTAAGAGGGAATATGTCGCTGCTGGGAAACTTGCGTGACAAGGCGGTAGAAGCTTTCGTGAGGAATCACGAGATGGTGAAGCGGTTTGGAGAAATCCAGACCCTTTCTATTGATTCGACCAATGGAACGGCCGACGTATCTATCTTGCTTCACGGAGAAGCTGCCCCTATCAAGTTTCGCGGCTACTACAGCTTCGATACCGAAGATTCTACCACCTACATCGTGATCAAGAAAATCACCTGCGAAAGGCGTTGGATTGACGAAGGCCTGAACATGTGGCTGAGCAGCAGCACGCTAAAGTTCCCGCTGCCAGGACTCGCTGGCGGGATTGCAAAAATCGTTTTTTAAGAAACCGGCATGACAACTCAGACGTCATTCCGGGCTTGACCCGGAATCTTGAGCAAAGCGAGAGATATAGAATTACTTGTAATTCTATATCCGAGCCGAAGCCAAGGATGCCAAAGGCATCAATCTAGATGGCGTCCCCGTTGCCGAGGATCATATCCACTAAGCGGCAAGCCGCAAGTGGATATTGTGATCAAGTCCGCCATGACGTGTAGAATCAAGTCCGCTATAACGCTGATTAAAGTCCAGTAACCAAGCCGCCGATTTGGCGAGCCAGGTAGGTGGCGTAGTTGTCTGTCATGCCGCTCACGAAGTCGAGAACCTGGTGGTAGGCCTCGGCAGTGGTGACGCTCTGACCGATCTTGGCGTTGCCAATCAAGCGGACAATTCGACTTGCCCGATAAGAACTCTTCACATTCACCCTATAGTCGTGAACGCCGCTGATAAAGGCGTCTAGTACTGTACTAAGCGTAGTGTAGCTACCGACTTCAAGCTCTGTCTTGCGGCGGTCCGGGTAAATGCGTTCCCGACCGAGGCGCTTGGCTATGAAAATGCCACGCATCACATCGGACTTGGAAAGGTCTATCAGGTGCTTGTCCAGAGTGCCTTCCATAATCTGTTCATAGTTGTTGGCAAAAACTACCGCCACATCGTCAATGAGGTTCTGGATGGCCTTGCCGCGGACGCTAGAAAGGAAATCCCTGAAGTTTTGTCCGTTCTCTTCGTATTCCTTATCGATGTTGATTTCAGGACCGCAGAGGTAGCTGAACATGTCGCGGACATCGGCAAAGGTAAGGATTCCAAGTTCAATGGCATCTTCTACATCGAGAATGGAATAGCAGATATCGTCGGCAGCTTCCATCAGGTAAACCAAAGGGTGCCTCGCCCACTTTCCGTACGAAATCTCGGGCAGACCAAGGATTTCTGCCGTACTCCTGTAAAGGTCCGCCTCCGTAGAGAAAATGCTTGTGGGGTGACCGTACAGTGCCAAGGACGGATACTTGATCATGGCACCTATGGTTGCATAGGTCAGGCGCATTCCACCGTCCAAAAAATGGTATTCTAGCTTGGAAAGAATGCGATGGCCCTGAGCGTTGCCATCAAAGTTCTCGAAGTCCGCCTGTTCCTTGTCGGAGAGGTCCTTCAGAGGGGCTGAATTGCGATTCTTGCGGAACCATTCACGGATAGCGGATTCCCCCGCATGGCCAAAAGGCGGATTGCCGATATCGTGGGCCAAGCAGGCCGATTGGACGATGGTACCGAAATGGTACTCGTTAATGCTCTTGGGAAGATACTTCTTTATCAAGTGATAGACCGTCACCGCAAGGCTACGGCCCACGCTTGCCACCTCGATACTGTGGGTCAGGCGGCTGTGCACGTGGTCGTTTACAGAGAACGGGTGCACCTGGGTCTTACGGCCCAGTCTGCGGAACGCCGTAGAGAAAACGATACGGTCAAAGTCACGGTGGAAGTCCGAGCGGTTCGGGTCACGATCCGCCGGGTGTCCGTAACGGGTTGCCGAAAGAAGTGTTTCCCAATTGAGCATTAGAATACCACCAGGTCGTTCTTGTGAATCAGTTCGTCGGGAACGGCGTTGCCGAGAATTTCGTGGACCTCGCGGGTCTTCTTGCGAAGGACCAACTTTAGAGTCTCGCTGTCGAAACCTGCCACACCGCGGGCAATGACAGTACCGGACTCATCCAGAACTTCGATAAGATCACCCTTGTCGAAATGCTTCTTTACAGAGAGCACACCAACAGGAAGCAGGCTAGAATGCTTTTCGCGGAGGGCCCTGGAGCCGCCCTCGTCCACCACGACGCTGCCACGGGGCGTGGTGATAAAGCGGAGCCAGCGCTGACGGCTGTTCAACTTGTTCTTGGAACCGGCAAAGAACGTTCCAACCGCATTTTCAAGGACCACCTGATGAGGCAACACCTTCATACCGTTGGCCAGGAAAGCGTTTGCACCGCTCCTAGTCACATTGCGGATGGAATCCAGCTTGCTGCGCATACCGCCGGTACTTACTGCAGAGCCTGCCTCGCCTGGCTTGCCTGCCAAGGCCAAAATGGCGGGTGTAATTTCAGGAACGAAACGCAACAGACGGGCGTCGGGATTCTTTTTCGGATTGTCGTCAAAGAGGCCATCTTCGTCGGTAAAGATCAAAAGCAGGTCGGCATCCAGGAACAGAGCAACATCACTGGAAAGCTTGTCGTTGTCCCCCACCTTGATTTCGGCCACGGCCAGAGAGTCATTCTCATTGATGATGGGAACAATCTTACGGGCCAGCATAGCCTTAATGGTGTTCTGCAAATTCTTGTAACGGGCGCGATCCCTAAAGTCATCGGCCGAAAGGAGAATCTGACCAACGGAAAGGTCTACCCAGCTGAACATCTCGCGGTAGGCGTACATCAGGTCGATCTGGCCTACAGCGGCACAGGCCTGCTTTTCGGCGATGTTGGTGGGCTTTTCCTTGTAGCCAAGCTGAGCCATACCTGTACCCACAGCACCGCTAGTCACAATGACCACTTCCTTGCCCGCTTCCATAAGGCGAGAAACAGAATCGGCCAACTTTTGGATATAGCGACTACGGACTCCACCCTTGGCGCTGTCCACCAAAATACGAGAGCCGATCTTCACCACAATTCGGCGAGCTTCATTCAAAATGTTCTTGCGTAATTCACTCATAAATTAAACCTTTTACCGGCACACCAACAGCCTGATGGCATCTAGGCGAAGTTGCGGCGTAGAAACAATCTTGCGGCGTTCCGTCACATTCTTCTTCAGCTGTTGCAGAGCCGTTGTACTTCCGCCACGACCACGCATCAGCATCATGTGGTTCATACGCTGATATTCCTGTTCGGTGCGTTTTTCCACCAGGTCCGCGGCCTTCTCGGCATATTCCTTGGCCATACCGTTGATAGCCTGGCGAGCAAAGCCCAAGCCTTCCTTCGCAAAGAAACGAAGCGTTGCATCTACGGCCTTGTTCCCGCGAGGGACAGCCACGTCACGAAGGTTCGCTTGTTTCAGCTTGTCAAGCACGGCAGACATGTCTTTGCCGGTCGGGTCTATCAATGCAGAGGCGTAGCAGGGGCCAACAATGTCGGACATTCCCCACTCTTCGGGAACAGGCAATTCCACCACAAAATTGTACTGCATCATTAGACCACGCATACCCGAATCCTGCCAGATAGAGCAGGCTACAGTGCCGTGGTTCATGCTAGTCTCGTAGTCAATAACACCCTGTACCAGCGGATGTTCCAAGCTCACGAAATCCACCTCGTCGTGGATCATGGCCACCTTGCGGTCAAAGGTCACCGTCAAAGAAATGCTGTCGGAACCCTGTTCCTCTTCTTCGCTCTGGGCGGCAATCATGGCCTGGGTAGGCATGCCAGGGACGGTGCCGGCCTCGATCTGCGGTCCCATGGTAATCACGGAACAGTCAGCGATAGCACTAGGTTCAATATCCAGCCCACGGGCCTTCAAGGAATCCAGCAGAAGATCCTTCATTTCAGGTTCAGCATCAATACGCTCGATTTCGTCGGTAATTTCCTTGGCCTTCTCCGGATTGCGGGAATTGAATTCCAACAGACGGTCACGACCCTTCTCAATTTTCTTCCGCATCTGTTCGGAATCTTTCTGAACGGTGGGAATGACCTTTGCAATAAAGCGGTCCATGGTATTCACAGGATCGGCCAAAGCTTCAATCAAGCTGTCCGTATACTTCAGGAACAGCTCGCCACCACCCATCAAGGGAGCGCCGAATGCATTCAATCCATCGTTATACCAGCGGAACATCACCTCTTGGCCGGAGCCCTTCACATAGGGCACATGCACATAGATGTCCTTGGTCTGGCCGATACGGTCCAGACGGCCGATACGTTGTTCTACCAAAGCGGCGTCTAGCGGAAGGTCAAAGAGAATCAAATGGTTAGAGAACTGGAAATTACGACCTTCAGCCCCAATTTCAGATGCAATCAGGATGTTCGCCCCATTGGGCTTGCTGAAGTTGGCGGCTGCCTTGTCACGGGCCAGGATGCTCATGCCTTCACTGAACACGGCAAGTCCACCCTCGCCCAAATACTCCGTGAGAACAGTCTTCAACGCAAAGAGCACGGATTCGCTTTCACAAATCAGTAGAATCTTATCCTTGCGATGCTTCTTCAGGAATTCCTTAAGCCATACGATGCGTTCGTCCATAGCCCAGGCATCGGAGTACTGTGTGCAAAGCAGGCCGTTTTCTTGAATGTCCGTCGTCAGGTCATCGCCGGTGGTACCCTCTTCCATGTAGAGGTATTTCTGGGCGGCAATCTCCACCATGTTGCGGTATTCGGGATTGGGCTCTAGGGGTATAGCATCTAGAATGCGCTTCGGGAAACCACCTACGCCCTTTCTTGTATTTCTGAAAACCACAGAACCGGTGCCCATGGCATCTACAATACGGCGGATCCACTCCCCTGCAGTCAAGGACTTGGAGCTTTCCTGCTCCAGCCAAGGACGGATCTTGGAATTCTTCGGTACAGCCTCGTAAAGGTCGTCCCAGCTCATCTGGTGGTTCGGGTCCGTGGGAATCTTCTTCAGGTCATTGACCAGCTTGTTATAGGCTTCCTGGTCATTGATAAATTCCCGGTAATCCGTGAACCTGGTAGGGTCAAGCATCTTGAGGCGATTGAAATGGGATTCCGGGTTAAGCTGAAGGGGCGTTCCCGTAAGCAGGAGCAGGCCCTTGGTCTTTTTGCAGATGGCATCCACAAGCTTGTATTCGCCACTGGTAAATCCATCTTCGCTAACCAGGTGGTGGGCCTCGTCTACAATGGTTATGTCCCAATCAATCTTGAGCAGGTCTTCTACCAACGCGGTCTGCCGCATAAGCAGTTCTACGGATACAATGAAGTTGTTGCCCTGCATGAAGGGATTGGGCTTGGCCTCGTCTTTTTCGACGTTCACAAAAAGGCTTTGCATGTAGCCGTCGTCCACCAGGGTGAAAAGCTGATTGAACCGACGCTTCATTTCAACCATCCACTGGTGTTTCAGGGTATCGGGAACAATAATCAGCGTTTTTTCGATACGGCCTCGAGCCCTCAGGGCATGCCAAATCATACCCGCTTCTATGGTCTTTCCTAGGCCCACCTCGTCAGAAAGCATGAGTCTCGGGAGCGTGGTGCTGGAACAGGCCCTATAGCAAAGGTAATACTGGTGCGGAATCTTGTCTACGCGAGGGCCAATCATGCCCCGCACCGGCGAGGATTGCCATTTGCAGCTCAGCGCAAGGGCGCGGCTACGGCGGTCAAAAGCCTTAGAAGAAACGTCTCCCTGGCCGGAATTCCCATAAAAGCTTTCTGCCCCTATGTTCGAAAGAGCCTTGAACAAGTCGACAACTCTCGCACCCTGTTTTGCAACTAGGTCCGATTCCTTGATTTCCTTGCCGCCACGGCCCACATAGACAACGACGCCCGAAGACTCCCTAAGAGATTCAATGACGAAGGAAGCCCCCTTCTCGCTCTTGGCAGTTTCTCCCGGATTCAAAACAAATCGCTCCACAGGAGCATTGTCCATTCGGTAAATTCGGGTCTGGTTTACAAGGGGAAAGTGAAAGACGACGTTACGGCCCTGCAAATCCGAAACAACACCAAGACCAAGGTCCGGTTCAGATCGGCTCACATAACGCTGGCCAGGCACAAATGTATTCATAGCACCCAAATCTAGAATTTTTTTAGCGTTCTTTGTTGTTGTTTTAGGTCGAAAAGAACAGAAATCGGCCCTAAATAACATCGATTTTTTTTCTAGATTTGTAAAGGATATGTCATGGTTTTTTATAGATGAATCCATCACCGAGGGTGAAAGGCGGCAAGGGCCGTATACTCTGGACGAGATTCTCGGATTTGTCCAAGCCGGAAAAATTACGGATGAAACCCTGGTGTGGCATTCCGGAGAAGAAAGTTGGAAACCTTGGAAGGACACCCTCGAAGCAAAAACTCATGCCTCCCGGGAAGAGGCCCTGCAAGACGCTATCGAGCAGCTTCTCAAGCAGACCCAGGCCGGAAAGCATTACGCCGGTTTTTTCGTCCGGTTGGTAGCTTACATCATTGACAATGCCATCGTGGGTGTATTCGGCGGAATCGTACTGTTTGTCATGAGCGCCATGCATTATTTGGACCTGGAAAAGATCCAGGGCTTGGCAGGGGCATTTTTGGATGACCCGACCTCTGCCGACGCCATGAACAACCTATTCAATGCGCCGGGAATGTGGGAATTCATGCTGATTTGCTCAATTCTACAGGCCATCTACTTTATCTTTTTTACCGGAAAGTTTTCTGCCACTCCGGGTAAGATGCTCTTTAAAATCCGCATTGAATCGGCCCAGGGCGAAAAACTGACCTGGGGACTTTCTTGTGTTCGCTACATGGGAAGCATTTTTACCCAATTTACACTGACCTTGTACGGCCTCGGCTACCTGATTGTATGTATCGACCCAAAGCGCAGGGCACTCCATGACTGGATTGCCCGAACTCGCGTGGTGTACAAGGACTAGGAGATTTGTATGTACCGTTTTGAAGTTCACCAAGTAAAGAAACCTCTGGAAGGCGAAGTGGAAATTTCCGGGGCAAAAAACGCCGTGCTGGCCGTGATGGCGGCAGCCCTTTTGGCTGATGGTGTTTCCGAGATTACCAATGTCCCTCACCTGAAAGACATGAAGACCATGAGCGACGTGCTCAGGGTTATCGGCTGCCATATCAGCGGCGAAGCCCACGTGCTCAGGATTGACACACGCCAGGCCGACCACTTAGAAGCCCCCTATGAACTTGTGAAGACCATGCGCGCCAGCTTTTATGTGCTTGGCCCTCTGGTAGCAAGGTTCGGACGTTGCCGTGTTTCGCTCCCTGGTGGATGTGCCTGGGGCCCGCGACCTGTAGACCTTCACTTGAAGGGGCTCGAGGCACTGGGCGCAAAGATTACCCTGACCCGCGGGTACGTGGAGGCCACCTGTGATGGCAGGCTTCCTGGCGGAAACTTCAACTTCCCCATCTCCAGCGTGGGTGCCACGGTGAACGTGCTGATGGCCGCCACACTTGCCAAGGGCACCAGCGTACTTCAGAATGCGGCGCTGGAACCCGAAATCGATAACCTGGTAGATTTTCTTGTATCTATGGGCGCTAAAATCCAGGGCCGCGGAACCCGAACCCTCACTGTTCAGGGTGTCGAAAGCCTGCGTCCGGGCAAGTGCTTTACCATTCCCGACCGAATCGAAGCAGGCACGTTCCTTTGCGGAGCAGCCATTACCCGTGGCTGCGTAAAGGTGAACAGGATTATTCCCGAGCACATCGCCTCTACCCTGGACGTGTTCAAGGAAATGGGCTGCAAGGTAGATGTGGGCCCAGACTGGGCACAAGTGGATGCACGAGGCTTAGAACTGAAACCCGTAAGTATTTCTACCCTTCCCTTCCCCGGATTCCCCACCGACATGCAGGCCCCACTTATGGCAACCCTCGTTTCTGTACCCGGGAACAGCCTGATCCAAGATACCGTCTATAACGACCGCTTCAAGCATGTGGCCGAGCTGGAACGTCTGGGGGCGAGTATCCAGATTAACGGGAACACCGCTACCATCAAGGGCGGCACACCTCTCGAAGGCACCGAAATCATGGGAAGTGACTTACGCGCTACCGCAGCCCTTGTACTTGCAGCCCTCATAGCCGATGGCGAAAGCACCGTCCACCGCGTGTACCATCTGGACCGCGGTTACGAAGATTTCGAAGCAAAGATGGCAAAGCTGGGTGCTACCGTCATCCGTCACAGCGATGACGAAGAAATGGAATAAAAAACATCTACCAATCCAGCTGGATACCCGCTTTTAGCTTCCAGAGGTAAGTAGCCTTGTCATAAACATCCTGGTAGATAGCGGGCATATCGATATACCGCTTGAACACCTGCTCGCCGCCTAAATAGAGGGATAGCACATTGGGAGTCCAGGAGATTGTTGGCCCCCACGAACCCGAAAGCTTGGCCATCTTTTCGTATTGAGCGGACGGTCCGTCTACCACAAGGCCATAGAAAATGTTTGCCGTAAGTTCTGTCTTGATATTATACCGGAACTTGTAGGCAATCTTGCTACGCAACTGCGGGCCTAACCACTTGACATTGTAATCGCGAAGGGTGGTATAGTCTTCCAGATACCTTTCATAATCAAAGACATCATCGGATTCGAATCGTGGACCTAGAAAAAGGTGCGCATTGAAGCCATAAGGTGCATACCTATGTAACGATGCAAGCAGCGACGCAGTAAGGATTCCGTTGACCTCATTGAAAAAAGATACGGCAGTCCCCACTTTCTGCTTACCAAACTTAAGCCAGTCCTTTTCAAACCAAACATAATAGGCCGGATTCCAGTCTTTGGGATTTATATTGAAATTCAACCCCACACTAAGAATAACGTTCGGTCCGATTAAATCATATTCAAGACCAGGTGAGGCATTCCACGAAACAGTATCCAGAACCGACAAGGTATCGCCCAGAAACACATTTCCCGAATAAACCAAACCTAAAGAATGAATCCAACTCCCTGAAGTGTAGTCCAGAAAAGAGGCAAGCGAAAGAAACGCCTCTCCCCTGTTTTCTCCATTATAACGGATCCCGACAAAGGAGAGATCCCCTAATAAACGAAAACCCAGGGAAGACTCGTCCATGCCCAGGGCTTCGTAGTATTCGTCTAGAATTTCCTTGATTTCTTCTGTGTAGGGTCCGTCGATTTCAAGGGCCGTTTCAAACCACTTGATGGACTGGCCTACATCCCCATTCTCTTCGGCCTTCAAAGCCTTGTAATAAGCGGACTCCTGACTCTCCGCAAATAAACAGGAAACAAGCAATAGAATCGCTACTGCCAGTACCCGCATTATCGGTCCATGGGCGGTTCCCACCTAGGAGGGGATTCCGGCTGCCCCCGCATGGGATTCCTTTCACGGGAATCGGGTCGTCCGTTAAAACGGTCTGGCTCGCGAGGTGGATTTTTTGGGAATTCCCCCTCGAAGCGGGGCCTTTCGTCTCTATTTCTGGAAAGGTCCTGACGGATATTTTGACGCTCAGCTGCGGAAGATTCACGCAGTCTGGAGAGAATCTGCTCCCTAGCCTGCTTGCGTTCTTCACGCATGCGTTGCCAATCCGCACGCTCCTTTTGGCTTAAATCAGGCGTTTCCCTAGAGATAGCCTGCTTTTCAGCGGGGGTCGGAACGTAGGACTCGGGTGCAGTAGATTCGCCGGCGGCAAAAGAGAATGCCGTCGCGAGAAGAATCGTAGATATGAATTTAGTCTTGTTCATACCCATAGATTTGCAAATTCCGTGCCAAAGTTCCATCTTATGTGTCTCGCGATAAAATATAAGTTTTAAAACCCTAAAAAAACATCCTTCACTTAAAATCTTCTTTCTTCATCCCCAGGCGTTCCATGATTTCACGGAGAACCTTTCGGTCAATGCCTAAAATTGTTGCGGCAAGAGTCAGGTTCGCCCCAGAATCTCGAAGGGCGTTGCCGATAACCTCACGCTCCACGGTTTCACGGGCTTCTTTTAGCGTCCGTGGGGATTCCTTGGCCTCTTTCTGGATGCTTTCCAGGCCCAAATCTGCCGGCTGGATTACCCCGTGAACAGCCTGGACCAACGCCTTCTGAATCTTGTTTTCCAGCTCACGGACGTTTCCCGGCCAGTGGTAGCTGAGCAGGGCCTTCTCGGCATTGCGGCTGAGCTTGAACTTGCCACGGCCATATTCTGCGCCGTATCGCTTCAGGAACTCTTCCGCCAAAAGCACAACGTCTTGACCCCGTTCCCGGAGGGGCGGCACCTGGATAGGCATCACCTGTATGCGGAAATAGAGGTCCTCGCGGAACTTCTTTTCCCGGACTGCCTCTTCCAGGTCTACATGGGTTGCCGAAATGATCCGCACGTTCACGGGAATTTCGCGATTGTCGCCTACGCGGGTAATATGCTTTTCTTGTAAGACCCGCAAAAGCTTCACCTGCATGTTCAGGGGCAGTTCACCAATTTCGTCTAGGAAGATGGTGCCACCATCCGCTTCCTCGAAGTATCCCTTGCGATTGTCAACGGCTCCGGTGAAGGAACCCTTGGCATGCCCAAACAGCAGGGATTCGATAAGGTATTCCGGGATGGCCCCGCAGTTCACCGCAATGAAGGGCTTGTCGCTCCTAGGGCTATGATTGTGAAGGTAGCGGGCGAAAACTTCCTTGCCCGTGCCCGTTTCCCCGCGGATAATGACAGGTAGGGGCAGGGGCGCAAGACGGTCTGCTAAGGCCACTAGCTCTTCCATAATCTTGGAAGAATAGACGATGCCGTCTTTGCGCACCACGTTTTTGAGCACGTCCAGGGATTCCTTATCCCGCAGGCGGTCAAAGGCGGCAAAGGTAATCTTTTCGCAGACCGTCACGAAAGAATCGAAAAGCTTGCTATCCGACTCCGTGAAAGGCTCCTCACGGGCGGCCCGCTGCAAGTACAGATACCCTGACTCAGAATCGGGA
>JAEEGL012079197.1_pt1 | contig 12102 bp, 7 predicted proteins | sample 9134231 | NCBI WGS metagenome assembly JAEEGL01 (sample SAMN16246548, study PRJNA631951) | gut metagenome | biome: gut microbiome; feature: rumen; material: fiber-attached | host: Bos | place: Iran: Karaj | collected 2018-10
AGATAGAAATCACAGGTCCGAATGTACACGCAAATAATATCAATGTAGGTCCTGAAACAGATTACTTGAAACTTGACTTTGAAGGCAGAGATTTCACAACAAACTATACAAATATCAGAGATGGTAAAGTTGTAACAATCAGACCTGACGAAGTAATTACATACGAACTTGCAGATGGCGGATATAACCAACCGACACTTAAACCAAGTGAAGATACAACATACTTAATCGGACCGGATAAAGACCCTGGTCCTGGTCCTGAACCTGATCCAGATCCTAATCCAGATCCTGATCCAGATCCAGATCCGATAATTCCGGACGACAACGACAACGTAAAGCTATTGAGAAACGTATTTGAAGACAGAATCTCAGAAGCACCGGTAAATACTCCAGTAGCATTTGCAGCAGACCTGGATGACGATGACGACGGAACTCCAATCAGAAAGAACGTTGACGGTTCTGTAACAGTAGTCAGAGCAGTACCTGTTATGTAAAAGTAAACAAATGTAAAAGACCGCTTGCATTGCGGTCTTTTACATATATAATATGTATAAAAAACGTATAAATAAAGATAAAGGATATGTAATTGTAAAGTTTTGTAACGATTTTTTTAAAAAGTGAAATTTTGAAAAACGAAAATACTTTATTAAATATGTAAGTGTTGAAAAAGTATAAACGAGGAATGAATTATGAAAAACATCAAAACATTATCAACTTTAGTTTTAGCAGCAGCAGTTATCGCAACTGCTCAAACAGTTAATGCAGCAATTGATACCGGCTTAGGTGCTGGTCTAGGTGGTGCTGTTATAGACAGTACACAAGGCGGATTTGCAGGTTACGATTTAGGTACTAATTCTGCAGATCTCAATTTTAATGGAAGTTCAGTTGTAAACTGGAGTTCATTAAACCTTAATAGTGGTGAAACTTTAAACTTTAACACTGTAGATGGTGCAAATGGTATTACGGTTTTAAACACTGTTCAAGGTGGTATATCACAGATTTACGGTGACATTAATGCCGACAATGGTATTTCTCATTTGATTATTTCAAACCCAAATGGTATGTTATTTGACGGATGTCACTTTACAGCAGGCGGTGAAGTTTCTTTGAATGCAACTCCTATGTATGCAGAGTTTGACGAGAATGGTAATATGAAACTTGTTGACAAGCGCTATACTCAAGAAGAACTAGGACAATTAAACTTCTGGGATCCGGGTTATTCTGTTGTAAAAATTAGTGTTAAAAATTCAGATTTCACAGTTGGTGGTGATTTTAGTATAGTAGCTCCAAACATTAATGTATGGGATTCAAAAATTAGTGTTGGTGGCGGAAATGGTACATTTAAACTTTCAACTGCTGACGGATATGAATATATATATGGTGGTATAGCAGCAAATACTAATGATACAGGCCGTGATGTAGATCCACGTACACTAGTAAGCGGCAGAACTATCAATATTCAAGCAATTGAAGTTGATGGTAATGTAGAAATTGTTATACCAGAAAGAGGCGCTGTTGTAGGTTGGCACAGAGGCGGTCATGTTACAGGTGACTTGAATATCGATGCAAATGATTGCGTTGCAATCAATATGTTGTCATATGCTAGTCAACCGTTAACAGTTGACGGTAACGTAAATATTGAAGCAAACGGTACTATCGCAAGCGTTAACAATACTACTGTAGGTGGCAACTTAGATGTACACAACAAGAGCGGTATTGTTGAAGTAAAAGACGTAACTGTCGGAAACGATATGACTTTAACAGCAGAGGCTCAAAGACCAAACAGACAAAACAAAAAGAGTGAAATTTGGATGGATGGTAACAATAAAGTTGGCGGAAATGTATTCTTGAACGCAATACACAACATCCTTATCGGTAACAACAGAGGTGAAAAGAGCTCATTAACAGCTGGCGGAAATGTTTCTGCTCACGCTCAAGACGGTCACGTAATGGTAACTTCTGATGTTACAGCTGACAATATTTCTCTTAAATCTGACAACTTCAATATCTTAACTGATGGTGAAGCAGTATTGACAGCTAATACATATGAATTTTATTCAAACGGCTACATTGGTGGTCTTGGAACATGTGTTGTAGAACACGGCGCAGAAGCACAAGATTTAAGATCTATCGTTGAAAGCTATACATTTGTTCCATCACTTACAATAAGAGCAGAAGACGGTATAATGTATGCTAATGAAACATTTGATAACTTAAGTAATTCTAAAGCATTAATAGTAAATGGCGGTACAATAACAAATCTTATCGCTGGTTATGCAAAAATAGATTCTTTAGGTGACTTAAAAATTGAAAACGCTAATATAGCAGAAGATATGAGAATATCAGCTATCGACAGCAACTTAGACTTGACTTCTGATAACATTCACGCTCAAGTTATATATGTAGGCGACAAAACAGACAGCTTAACTCTTGCAGCTGAAGGCAGAGACTTCATAACAACATTCTTTAGCATTCTTCACGGTGACACACATCGTCCTTCAGCTATAAGACCTGACGGAGTTGTAACTGAAGATTTGGCAACTAGTCTTAACACACCAAAAGAAGGTCTAGAAAGAGCTGAAGATACTACAGAACTCAGATTCGTAACAACTCCTGTAGACCCGGTAATCCCTCCGGTAGAACCTACTGAACCTTCAATGCCTGGTGACGGTGCAGATAACGTAAAAGTTCTTAACTCTATGAACAACGACTTATTGAGCCAAGCAACAGATGCAGCTCCGGTTAACACACCAACAGCATACGCTGCAGATCTCGATGACGATGACAACGCAAGCGCACCTATCAGACAAAACGTAGATGGCTCTGTAACAATCGTAAAAGAAATGGCAGCAGGTAAATAGAAAAAAGTTGATCATGATATAACATAAAAGAGGATGATTCAAAATCATCCTCTTTCTCTTTTGTTGCAAAAAGGGAGTCTCTATTGTAGAATTATAATTATAATTCAAAGGGTTTATCGAGAGTAAATGAATCTTACAGACATAGCAGTTAATATATTTATAATCATATTTTTACTTTTTGTTAACGGTTTTTTTGTTGCAGCTGAGTTTTCTCTTGTAAAAGTCAGAAAGACAAGGCTGGAACAGTTATGCAATGACGGGAAAAAAGAAGCAATAAAAGCGTTAGCGCTTGTTAACAATATGAATAGAATGCTCGCAGCAGCGCAGCTTGGCGTAACAATAGCAAGTATTGCGTTAGGTTGGGTAGCAGAGGCTACAATGGTTCAACTTGTTACACCTATAATAAGATACTTACCGCTAGTTAACGGTAATATTGCTGCACATGCAATTGCTGTACCGGTAGCATTTGTTCTTGTAACATATTTTCATGTACTTTTGGGAGAACAGTTGCCCAAATGTCTCGCTCTTAAACATACTGACTCTTTGGCACTCGTTATAGCAAGGCCTATGGATATGTTTATAAAAGTATTCAGACCTTTTGTTTGGATATTACAAGTGTCCGGAGATAAGATTCTTAAACTGTTTAATGCTGACTCTGTTGATGCGTCGCTGGTTCACTCTACTCAGGAACTGGATATGTTGGTTGATGCAAGTTATAACGAAGGTGTACTAAATGAAACGGAAGCGGAGATGTTACATAATATGTTTAAGTTCTCCGATTTAATGGCAAAACAAGTAATGATTCCGAGAACTGATATGATTTGTGTTCCGGACGATATTTCTTACGATGAACTTAATAAACTTGCGCTCGAAAATGGATATACCAGATATCCTGTGTATGAAAATGAAAATATTGATAAGATTCTCGGTTTTGTACATGTAAAAGATTTGTATTCTATTGCATTAACAAAAGAAGAATACTCACTTAAGGCACTTATCAGACCGCTTATTCTTATTCCTGAAACAATGACTCTTGACAATTTGATGAAAGAATTCAAAAAAACTCATCTTCAAATGGCTGTTGTAGTTGATGAATTTGGTGGAACCGCCGGACTTATTACGCTGGAAGATGTTTTGGAAGAGATTATAGGTGAAGTTCAGGATGAATTTGATGAGGAAGAAGAAGTTAATATAGTTCCTATTGATGAAGATACATATATGGCAAATGCTATGATGCGTCCTGATGAACTGGCAGAGTTTTTTGAAATTAATGACGAAGAACTTTCAGAAGAAGACGACGTTGATACTATAGCCGGGCTTGTAGTTAAACAGCTGGGAAGAATTGCTGAAGTAGGTGATGCAGTATCATATAAAGGACTTACATTTACAGTAGAAGAAATTGATGGGGCAAGGATTACTAAGCTTAAAATTTACAAAGAACCTGTGGAAGAAACTCCTGAAAGCGAAGAAGCATAATATTATGTAACTGGACTTGCGTTGCTAAAAATGTTAAAATAATAATGTAAATAATAAAAGAGAGGGTTTGAATATATGAAAAAGAACGCATTCACTTTAGCAGAAGTGCTTATAACACTTACTATAATTGGTGTTGTAGCAGCGCTGACACTTCCCGGTTTGAACTTGAGCGTACAAAACTCAAAAGTTGGTCCGTCACTGAGGAAATTTATTAATACAATATCAAATGCAAATGAGATGATTCTTGCAGAAAGTCAATCGAATAGTTTGAGAACTATTTATGATGCAATAACCAATAATAATGCCGCAACCGAATATATGACAGCTTTGGCAGGACATGTAAGAGGTGCTGCAACTGCCGCAAATGCTACAGTACGAAATTACGGCAGTGATCAGGCTACGAATAGTATTACAATTACGAACGGAGTGAATCCTGTTCAAGTAAATCAATTTCAAGTTTTTAACTTGGATAGCGGCGAGAGTATGGCAATAAGGTTAAGACGCACGGTAGATGAGCAACAAAGAGGCAATCTTATCGGTGCGCATAGGGGTGTTTTTGCAGATGTAATTTATGATATTGACGGGTTTAACACAGGTTCTAATATGTTGGGTACTGACCTTTTCGTGTTCAGAATTGATAACAACGGTTCTTTGATTCCTGCGGGAGGCAGTGCAGAGGCAAGCGCAGGTTATGTTAATATAGCCCATATTGGTTTTCATATAGCAATTGTAAATGGGCGCGCGGTGCGAGTCGCTGATCCTCCAAGTAATGAACAGTCACTAAATACAATAAAATGGAGTTCTGGTAATGACCAATGCAGCTCAAGTAGTGTCGGTACAGGTGTAAACTGTGCAGGCTCAGTCGCTGATAACAACTGGAGAGTAATTTATCAAAATGTTACAAAAAATAGTAGACGTATTATTAATCCGATAAATAATAATGGATTTCAAAAAATAGATGTAACTACTAAAATAGATAGTTTAAGACGCTAAATAGTTTATATAGGATAAATATGTATATTAAACAGTGAATAAGTTATTATCTTATTCACTGTTTATGTTTAGGTCAAAATAAAATAATCCTCAAAAGCCGCAAAAAATAGTCATATACAGCTTTTAGCACTAGACTTATGCTCAAAATAATGTTATAATAATAGAGTAGGTAATAAATATAGGATATGAGTACATGAAAAAGAATGCATTTACTTTAGCGGAAGTGCTTATAACACTTTCTATTATTGGTGTTGTAGCGGCTTTAACACTTCCCAGTTTGAACTTGAGCGTACAGAACTCAAAAGTCGGGCCATCTCTTAGAAAATTTATCAACACAATATCAAACGCAAATGAGATGATACTTTCAGAGAATCAATCAAATACCTTGAGGAGTGTGTTTGATGCCGGAAATGGTGACAACATTGATGTTGAAGCAGCAACTGAGGCGTATATAGCTGCACTGTCAAGACAAATAAGAGGTGCTGTAACCGGTAATACAATAGGCAACTTACAAAATCCGCATACGATTAAACAATTCGGAGGCCAAAATTTAGCCCAAATTAGTATTTCAGGAGTTGGAAATAGATTAAATAACCAAAATCAGCAGGTTAATATTAATAATTTCCGGACATTTAATTTTGACAGTGGTGAAAGTATGGCATTGTATTTGAGAAATTTCCGCCAGCAAGCAAACCCTGTCGGCGGGCATAGAGGTGTTTTTGCTGATGTAATCTATGATATTGACGGATTTAATTCCGGCTCTAATATGATGGGTATTGATGTTTATATGTTTAGAATTGATAACAACGGTTCTGTTATTCCTGTCGGCGGCAGCACTGAAGCTAGCTCTGGTTATGTCTTGGAAGTAGCTCGTACTGCCATAAGAGGTGGGAAAAAAGGCTATTATGTTGCTGTTGATGCATACAAACCGGTGCTAACTCCGCAGTGGCAAACAGGCGACAGATGCATGGAAGGTAATGTCGGTACAGGTATAAACTGCGCAGGTTCTGTTGCTGATAACAACTGGAAAGTAACTTATCAAAATACCAGAAGAAATAATAAGCCAGTTGCAGAAGAGGCTCAATGTCAAAAATAACAATTTATTCTTCACAGCTTAAATAAAATATAAGTAGCTCAGTATGACGAATCTTGTGTCATTCTGAGCTACTTATATCTTTTGACTTTATCCCTCAACAATTTCAACTCCGTCGTCCGAAACAAATTGGATACCGAATTTTGCACGGAATAGGTATTTAACTGTATTACTTTGTATTTCGTACATCATTTTGTTAAAGAGGTCATATGCCTCTTTTTTGTATTCTATAAGCGGGTCTTTTTGTCCGTATGCTCTTAGCCCTATACCGTCTTTCAGCATATCTATGTTGTGTAGGTGATCAATCCATTGGTTATCAACGACTCTCAAGAGAATATCTCTTTCCAAAACTCTCATCATATTATCCGAAGTAAAGAATTCTTGCGGAATAAAGTTCGGATCATATTGTGACGAAATCGAATTGTAAAATCCTATAATTTCTTCTTCGTGTTCTTTATATGCCTTTTGAGCAGCATTTTTTATTGAATCATATATTCTTGAGTATCTGTAAGGTTTAATGTCGCTGATTGTAATATATGAAAGTTGAGGAATCGTTGAATGAAGCTCTTTTATAAGAGTTTCCAAGTCCTCCTGGATGTATTCTTCCGGATTCATTTCAGGTGCTATATAACTCTTAAGCAGTCTGTCTATTTCTCTGTCAATCATATATTCAATATCAACTCGCAAATCTTTACCTTCAAGAACTTTTCTGCGTTGAGCATAGAATTTTTCCCTTTGGATATTCATAACGTCGTCATATTGCAGGACGCTTTTTCTTATATCAAAGTGATAAGTTTCAACTTTCTTTTGTGCTGATTGAATTTGGCGGGTTATAAGTGAGGATTCAATTGCCATATTCTCGTCAACGTTGAGCATATTCATTAAGCCGGTAATCTTATCACCGCCGAATATTCTCATCAAATTGTCTTGTAATGATAAGAAGAATCTTGTAGAGCCGGGATCGCCTTGACGAGCGGCACGGCCTCTCAATTGATTATCAATACGACGCGATTCGTGCCTTTCTGTTCCGATTACGTGTAAACCGCCCAACTCTACTACTTTTGCATGTTCGCTCTCGGTAATAGCTCGTGCTTCAGCAAGAGCCTTGTCTTTTAATTCTTCATAATTAGGAGAATCTTCAGTAATACCTTTTTTGTCAAGTTCTTCTTTTGCTAAGAATTCGGCATTACCACCCAAGAGAATATCGGTACCGCGGCCTGCCATATTAGTTGCTATTGTAACAGCACCTACACGGCCTGCCTGAGCAATAATATATGCTTCACGTTCATGCTGTTTAGCGTTTAAAACGTTGTGTTTTATACCTTTTTGTTTTAAGAGATGCGAGATATATTCTGATTTTTCAATACTAACTGTGCCGACCAGGACAGGGCGTCCTAGCTTGTTTTGTTCAATAATATCGTCCACAACCGCATTGTATTTAGCTGCTTCGGTTTTGTATATAACATCAGGATAATTTATTCTGATGTCAGGCTTGTTGGTAGGAATTGCAGTAACTTCTAAATTATAAATTTTACCGAATTCAGCTTCTTCTGTCATAGCAGTACCGGTCATACCGGCAAGCTTAGGATAAAGTCTAAATAGGTTTTGGAAAGTTATGCTAGCAAGAGTCTGTGTTTCATCTTGAATTTGAACACCTTCTTTTGCCTCAATTGCTTGATGAAGTCCATCTGACCAACGACGCCCCGGCATTAAACGACCGGTAAATTCATCTACAATCATAACCTCACCGTCTTTTACAACATAATCGGTATCTTTTATAAATAGTTCTTTTGCTTTAAGTGCATTAAGCAAGTCATGTGCGTATTGATTATTGATATCGAATAAATCTTTACATCCAATTATTTCTTGGGCGTGGTCAATACCTTCTTCAGTAAAGATGACATTTTTATTCTTTTCATCAACTTCATAGTCAATGTTCTTTTCCAACTTAGGTGCAACATATGCCATAAGTGTATATGTGTCGGCGGATTTTTCAACACGGCCGCTTATAATAAGGGGAGTCCTTGCTTCATCTATCAAGATACTATCGACTTCATCGATTATTGCATAGTTAAAAGGTCTTTGAACAAGCATTTCTTTAGAAGCTGCCATATTGTCTCTTAAATAATCAAACCCGAATTCGTTATTTGTTCCGTATGTAATATCACAAGCATAGGCGGCGCGTTTGCGATTAAATTCCTCAGCATCGTGCTGATTAGAAAGGATAACTCCAACAGTCAAGCCCAGAAATTTATATATTTTGCCCATCCACTCACTGTCACGTTTAGCAAGATAGTCGTTGACAGTTACAACGTGAACTCCTTTTCCCGTAAGAGCATTTAAGTATGCAGCAAGAGTTGCAACAAGAGTCTTACCTTCACCTGTTCTCATCTCGGCAATGTGACCGTTATGTAGGAAATATCCGCCGATTAGCTGAACATCAAAGTGGCGCATATTTAATACACGTTTACCGGCTTCACGAACTGTTGCAAATGCTTCCGGAAGCAGCTTATCCAAAGTTTCTTTTTCAAGGATTCTGTCGGCTTTTTCATTATCTGATTTTGGCCGTTTTGCAAGAATATCTCTGAATTCATCTGTCTTTGCCCGAAGTTCAGCGTCTGTCATTTTCTCAAACTCAGGTTCAAGAGCGTTTATATGATCTATAATCCCAAGAATTTTTTTAACTTTTTTTTCATTGGGATCACCAAGAAGCTTTAATAAGAGATCTATCATAAATTATATCCTCTCCAAGATTTCGTGCCGTGTATTTCGGCTCTCTTAACGATACTCTAAATATTATAGCATGAATAGTGTTGAATAATGAAATATAATACAATATTTTAATTTTTTACATGATAAAATTTTGTATATGAAAACATATTTAGATGCAGGAACAACATATTCAAAGATAATTTCCGAGGATAAATTAAAGATTTCCATGGATAGATTTTTTAATGCAAAGAAAGAAAACCTGTTTTATTATATTTTGCCGTCAAAAATTATTAAAGAGCTTAATATCAAACCGTTTCGTTCATGCGGACATATGTCAAATGCCAGTGAAAATGAAATAATAGCACTTGCAAACGGTGCAAAAAGATATGATATAGATTCTGATGCAACTATATTAGATTTAGGAAGCAGGGATGCCAAATGGATAAAATTTAAAAACAAAAAATTCCATGATATGGATTGGAATACATCTTGTGCAAGTTCAACAGGTGCAACAGTTGAAATGCTTATGAAATTCTATGATGTACATGCATCTGAACTGAAATATAATATAGAAAAGTTTGCAGTAACTTGTGGGATTTTTGGTATGGAAAAGATAATGGATTCAATTTCTCAAGGTGAAACTCCGTCGGAAGCTATTTCAAAATTCGTGCACGGAATTGCATTCAATGCGTGGAACTTTTCTAAAAATCCGGAGAAAATATACCTTTCAGGAGGTTTCTGCGAAAATAAATGTTTTACGGATTCTTTGAGTAAATATTGCGAAGTTATAAAACTCGGAAGATTTGTTCTTTGCGAAGGTCTACTATAAGTGTATGGTTTCAAAATTTGATTTTTTATGTAGAATAAAATCATATAAGTATTTATAAGAGGAGAAAAATTATGGAAATGATACATTCTTTTGTATCTGCTAATAATGTCATGATTTCTGCGGGAATTTTAATTCTTGCATATATATTCATTGCGACAGAAAAAATCCCGAAAGTAACGATAGCTCTTTTAGGAGCCGGTATAACGATTCTTTTAGGTCTAGTAAGCCAATCAAAAATGAGTGGTGAAGTTTTTAATCCGCACTATTTTATAAATTTTGTCGATTTTAATGTTATTTTTCTGCTTGTTTCAATGATGATTATAGTAAGCATTTCAACAAGGAGCGGGGTTTTTAGTTATATAGCAAATGAACTTTTGAAACGAACAAAAGGGCGGCCTGTTCATGTTTTGATTGCGCTTGGTGTATTTACGGCAGTAACGAGTGCATTTTTAGATAATGTTACAACTGTTATTTTAGTTCTTCCGATAACCTTTGCTATCGCAAGAAAACTTGATATTGACCCGTTTCCATTTTTGCTTACGGAAGTTTTTGCATCAAATATCGGCGGAACTGCAACATTAATTGGTGACCCGCCGAATATAATTATAGGAAGTGCCGCCGGGTTTACTTTTATGGATTTTTTGTACAACTTAACGGATATTGTTGCAATAATATTGTTTGTAATAATTGCTATTTTAGTGATTCGTTTCAAAAAATATCTTCACGCAGATGAGGATAAAATGAGAGAAGTTGCTAATATTGATAATACACATACTATAACCGATAAAAACCTTATGATACGTTCAGTGCTGGTACTCGGGTTGGTTATATTGGGGTTTGTTACGCACGATATAACTCATATTGAAACTTGTATTGCAGCAATGCTCGGCGCCAGTGTGCTTTTGTTGTTTGAAAAACCATCAGATATATTGAAAGATGTTGAGTGGAACACGATATTTTTCTTTATCGGTTTGTTTATTATAATTGGCGGAGTTGAAGCCTCCGGCGGTATAAAACTTATGGCAGAATGGATACTTAAAGTAACAGAAGGCTCGCAGCAGGCAGCTTCAATGCTGATTTTGTGGTCATCAGGTATAATTTCAGGTATAATTGACAACATTCCGTATACTGCAACTATGGCTCCGATGATTGAAGTTATAGAAAAAACAATGGGACATGATTATGCGTTCCCGCTTTGGTGGTGTTTGTCGCTGGGTGCATGTCTTGGCGGAAACTTAACTATCATAGGTGCGGCGGCTAATGTTATAGTATCGGAAAATGCCGCAAGTGAAGGCCACCCGATTTCATTTATGAGATTCTTGAAATACGGTATCTCAGTAGTGGTTATTTCGCTTTTCATTTGTACAATTTATATGAATGTTAAATATTTATAAAACTAAAAGCTGCTTTAATTCAAAAAGCGGCTTTTTTATACCATTTCTCTGAGTTTTTTAAGTTGGTCGCGAATTTCTGCTGCACGCTCAAAGTCGAGTATTTTCGCGGCTTTGTGCATATCCTTTTCCAATTTTGTGATAAGTTTAGGCAAGTCTTTTTTGTCGATACCCAAATCAACCATTTCTTCTGCCACAATATCCTCCAAATCACGATAGCTTGCAACGAGAGAGAGCAGGTTATTTTCAATAGGTTTTTTGATAGTTTGTGGAATGATTCCGTATTTTTTGTTGTATTCAAGCTGAATCTCACGTCTGCGATTGGTTTCATCTATTGCTCGCTGCATAGAATCCGTTATTTTATCGGCATACATTATAACTTCGCCGCAAGCATTTCTTGCTGCACGTCCTATTGTTTGAATTAGGCTTGTATCTGACCTCAAAAATCCTTCCTTATCAGCATCCATAATTGCAACAAGTGAAACCTCAGGAATATCGAGTCCTTCTCTTAACAAGTTTACTCCGATTAAAACGTCAAATTCACCAAGCCTTAAATCCCGAAGTATTTCCACGCGTTCGATAGACTGAATTCCGCTATGAAGGTATCTTACCCGAATTCCGTCTTGCAAAAAGTAGTCGCACAGATCTTCTGCCATACGCTTAGTCAATGTAGTAATCAAAACTCTTTCGTCTTTTTTTGCACGTTTTGATATTTCTGTTTTCAAATCATCAATTTGAGTTTCAATC
>JAEEGL012278093.1_pt1 | contig 12102 bp, 14 predicted proteins | sample 9134231 | NCBI WGS metagenome assembly JAEEGL01 (sample SAMN16246548, study PRJNA631951) | gut metagenome | biome: gut microbiome; feature: rumen; material: fiber-attached | host: Bos | place: Iran: Karaj | collected 2018-10
CACCCATCCGGTGCTGGCGATACCGGAGCTCATCCGCCTGCTCATAAAGCGGGGCGTCAGCTTCCGCTCCGCCAAAAACGCTGCGAAACAGGTGTTCGCTTTCACCAACCACACCGTCATGCCCGAAGCGCTGGAAAAGTGGGACATGGACCTAGTGAGTGACGTGAGCGAGGAGATCGCGGACATATTAAGGCGCCTGGACGCTTCCGCGAAGCGCGAAACGGGCTTGCGTCTCATAAAAGGCGACAGGATCCACATGGCGGACACCGCGGTGTACATGTCTTTTGCCGTGAACGGCGTGGCAAAGATCCACTCCGAGCTGGTCAAGACGCTTCTGTTCCCCGACTGGTACAGGTTTTATCCCGAGCGCTTCCAGAACAAGACCAACGGCGTGACTCCCAGGCGCTGGCTGGCGCTGTGCGACAGGGAACTGTGCGCCCTGCTTGGGAAGTATACCGATAAGGACTTCGTGAAGGACCTGGACGCGCTGAAAGATATTTCACCCACGCAGGAGCTGGCGGACGAACTCAGTCAGGTCAAGGCGGTCAAGCGGGAAGAATTCCGCCTGTGGCTCAAGCATACTACCGGGCAGGAGATCCCGGAAGGCTTCGTTATCGACGCGCAGGTCAAGCGCCTGCACGAGTATAAACGGCAGCTGCTGAACGCCCTTTCCGTGTACGACATGTACATGGACATGAAGGAAGGCAAACTGAGCGGGCTGCCGCCCATGGCGTTCGTGTTCGCGGGCAAGGCGGCGCCGGGTTACGCCCGGGCGAAAGCGGTCATCAGGTACGTCAACCTGCTGGCGGACAGGATAAACAACGACCCCGACGTGAACGGCAGGATGCGCGTGCTGTTCGTGCCCAACTACAACTGCTCGGTGGCGGAAAAACTGATCCCCGCCACGGATTTCTCCGAGCAGATATCCCCTGCGGGCACCGAAGCCAGCGGCACGGGCAACATGAAGTTCATGATAAACGGCGCGGTCACCGTGGGCACCTGGGACGGCGCAAACATCGAGATAGCCCAGGCGGCGGGCGAGGAGAACGAGTATATATTCGGCGCCCGCATCGAGGAACTGGACGGGATAAGGGAGACCTACGACCCCAAACAGATCTACGGGTCCGACGCGCGCGTAAAGCGGGCGGTGGACAGCCTGACGGATGCCGGCTTCCCGGATGAGGACGGGACTCTCAGCGAGCTTAAGGACAGCCTGCTCATCGGCGCGTCCTGGCACAGACCGGACCAGTATTTCCTGCTCAAGGACTTTGAGAGCTACCGTGAGGCGCGCTTAAAGGCGTACCGGGAGTACGCTTCGGACCCCGCGGCGTTCCGTATGAAGGCGCTTAAGAACGTGCTTTCCTGCGGCGTGTTCTCATCCGACCGCACTATACGGCAGTACGCTGACGAGATCTGGAACATAAAGAAGGTAAAATGATACACGGAAACACACAGGGCATAAGGGACAGCGTCCTTAATGAAATGGACAGGCTCTACGACATACAGTTCGATCGGAGCCTGTTCCTTCCCGAGCGCCTGCTGGGCATGCTGGTCAGCTTCACCACCCAGCTGAACCGGGAGATAATGGTGTACCTGGACCGCAACGGCGAGGTGCTGGAAGTGGCGGTGGGCTCCATCTCCCAGGTGGGGCTGACCCAGATGCACTTAAGGCGCAACTTCGACAGGCTCACGGGCTTCAGGTGCATCCACACCCATCCCGGCGGGAACGCGCGCCTGTCCACGGTGGACATACAGGCGTTAAGGCTCCTGCGCTTCGACGCCATGTGCGCCGTGGGCGTGGAAGACGGCGTGTGCACGGGCATAACCGCCGCGTTCCTGGGGGACAAGGAGTACGGCCAGCTTTCGGTGAACGTGCTGGGTCCCGTGAAGCCAGGGCGGTTGGACCACCGCGCGTGGCTCAAGGAGATCGAATTAAGCGAAGAGCGCGTGCAGAAGGCCATAGAAGAGGGCGGCATAACCCAGGAAGCGGAGCGGGTGATGCTGATCTCCATCGACGGCGAGGACAGCTTGAACGAGCTGGCGGCGCTGGCGGACACGGCGGGAGCGGTGATCGTCTCCCGCGAGACCCAGAAACTGTCCCACCCCGACACTGCCACGTTCATCGGCAGCGGCAAGGCGGCGGAACTGGCGCTCTCCTGCCAGACGCTGGAGGTGGACCTGGCCATCGCGGACGGGGAACTCACCGCCTCACAGCAGAAGAACCTGGAAAACGCGCTGGGCGTCCGGGTCATAGACCGCACCAGCCTCATACTCGACATATTCGCCAAGCGCGCCGCCACCAGCGAAGGCAAACTGCAGGTGGAACTGGCGCAGTTAAAGTACCGGCTGCCCCGGCTGGCGGGCTCCTCCGAGGCGCTCTCCCGTCTGGGCGGCGGCATAGGCACCAGGGGCCCCGGCGAAACGCGGCTTGAAAGTGACCGCCGGCACATCAGGAGCCGCATAGACGAGCTTTCCGGCAAGCTTAAGCAGCTTCAGACCCAGCGGGACCTGCGCAGGAAACGCCGCAGCAAGGACGAGTCGGTCACCGTGGCGCTGGTGGGCTACACCAACGCGGGCAAAAGCACGCTGTTGAATGCCTTGAGCGGCGCGGACGTGTTCGTTGAGGACAAGCTGTTCGCCACGCTGGACCCGGTCACCCGCCGGGTAGAACTGCCGGACAACCGCGTCTGCGACGTGGTGGACACGGTGGGCTTCATAAACAAGCTGCCCCACTCGCTGGTGGAGGCGTTCAAAAGCACGCTGGAGGAAGCGGTGAGCGCCGACCTGCTTTTGATAGTGAACGACCTGTCTTCGCCCTTCGCCGCCAAACAGAGGCAGGTGGTGGGGGAGGTGCTCGCCTCCCTGGGCGCGCAGGACAAGCCCGTGATAGAGGTCTACAACAAGTCCGACGCGCTGAAAGCCCCCGCGCTGGAGCTGGACGGGGACGGCGTGGTCATTTCCGCCCTCAACAAAGAGGGGCTCGATACGCTCAGGCAGCGCATCAGCGACGAGATCGCCAAGCTGCGCCACTACGCGGAGATACTCGTGCCGTATTCAAAGGGCGGGGCGCTCAACATGATACATTCAAAGGGCCAGGTGGAAAGCGAGGAGTACACCGCCGAAGGCACGCTGGTAAAGTGCTGGCTGGACGCGGTCTCTTACGCCCGGGTGCTGAAGGAGCTCAATCAGGATGGCTGACCTGCACTCATACATGGAAGAAAAGGGCCGGACGACCCTGCTGGCTGCGCCTTTCAACGGAGTGGACAGCCTGATCTATGCCCAGCTGGCATATATAGAGTACGACAAAGCGGTCCGTGACCTGCCCTGCGCCCTGAGCGAGCTGGGCGAAAAGGTGGATTACGGCGTAAGGGAGGACGACAACCGGCGCCTGCTGCACCTGGCCGCGTCGCTGCCCCGGTTCAGGGACAGCCGCGCGCTGTGGTACGCGGACGAGTTTTCCGAAAGCGAGACCAAGCAGTTTTCGGCGGTCACCTTCCTGCTGCCGGACGGCACCGCGTATATCTCCTTCCGGGGCACCGACTCCACGATAGTGGGCTGGAAGGAAGACTTTATGCTCACTTTCACCACTCCCGTGCCCGCCCAGGCCAGGAGCGTCGAGTACCTGAACCGGGTGGCCCGGCATATAAACGCGCCCCTGCGGGTGGGCGGCCACTCCAAGGGCGGGAACCTGGCGGTGTACGCCGCCGCTTTCTGCGACGAGGACATCCAGAGGCGCATCGTCGGGGTGTATTCCCACGACGGTCCCGGCTTTGACGAGGACACGCTGGCGCTGAAAGGCTACCGGGCCATAAAGGAACGGATAAGGCGCTTTATCCCCGTGTCCAGCATGGTGGGCATGATGATGGAGCAGGACACCGCCGTCACGGTGGTGGACTCCAGCGCCCAGGGGCTTATGCAGCACAATCCGTACACCTGGCGCATACGGGACGGCGAGTTCGTGACCTGCGACCGGCTGGGTTTTGCGGGGCTGATGATAAGCCGGGGGCAGAAGGAGTGGTTCAGGCGCATGAGCGAGGAAAAGCGCCATTACATGACCGACACGCTGTTCGACATCCTTTCCGCCGCCAACCCCCGCACCCTGCAGGACCTGACCCGGGACAAAAGCGCGCTGCTCAAAAGCGCCGCGGCGCTGGTTAAGCTGCCCCCGGAGGACAGAAAGGAAATGTGGGAGATCACCAAGACCTTCGTGTACTGCCTGTATCAGGGCAGCGGCTACGCCATCAAGACCCGCCTGGACGAAATGAATAAAAAGGCGGAGGAGCTGCTCGGGAGAAAAGAGGAATAAGACCCGGAAAACACACCGCCCGATCCCGTAAAGGGGTCGGGCGGTGCATGTATGCTACAATACTTCTCTTACAGCCAAACAAGATAATAATAAAACCATTTCGCAGAATTCGTTCTGTATAAAACGCCTTTCATGCGTTGTTGTCCCGTTCATACACGCCTTTGGATGTTTGAGAGAGATTTGCTACTTTCTCAAATAATTCAAGTGATGCAACGTTTTCTGTGGCATACTTGAAAATATCCGCTTTCGGTACGGAATCATCGCCTCCGGAAAAAATTGTGGGAGCTATTAAATCACAGCCTGATAAAGACAGACAGCAAGCAGATAGCAATAGGACAATAAGAGTCTTTTTGCTCTGCTTATTTCATAGCTCTCCAATAGTTTTTTGTGGTCATTCTCCGCTTGTCACATAATAGGCTATTCCGTTGGCGTCGCACCACGATTTGACGGCACTAAGATAGTAATTATCCTCGAACCGCCAGTAGTCCGATAGGCGGATACCGCCGTCATCGAATACTTTCCAGAATTTGTGCCAGAACTGTTTATCGGTCAGACTTCTGAACTTCGCGGATATGCTCTTGTCGTTCAGATATTCCACATATGCCCTTTGTACATCGACACGTCGAACTCTTGGGAAATCTACCAGAGTTTCTCGGAGAACAGCTGACGGTATTTCATCATCGGGAGAGTAAAACTCAAATGTTTCCGGGTCGAACAAAGCCGAAGAGCTCTCTTCTATAGGCAACCCTTTTGCCAATGCAACAATTGCCGGCGTTAGTTTCAGAATCATACAGTCCACCAATTTACCCGTTTTTGTGTATTACAGGCTGCCAATTGTCAGTCTGTCAAAACGTTAATGGTCACAAGGTTTATCCAAAACCCATGGTATTCTGCCGGTGAACTCAAGCCAAATCAAAGGCTTTGGTAATTGATGCTCCGGCAACGGGAACTTCTTATGAAAGAAAGCCCAAAAGTGAGGCGCAATTTCATAATCCGAATCATCGTTATCTTCAAGTTCTTTACCTAAGCTGTCGTTATCAAGCACATTGCCGCATACATAATAGAACCCATTATATACAACTGTCATTTCCGGAGTTGCGTTGAGTGCAGATAATTCTTCAGCTTTTTTATGTCAACACCTATACTATCAAAAAAGGATTTGACCGGATCGGGCAATTTATCGACAGCATTGACATAATTGACACAGTCATCGCAGGGACAATCTATTATGCCGTCTTCTAAATAGAACTGCCTCGTCTTTTCAACGTCTATATCAACTTTCTGATGCCCGAATTCAAATATCATGCGTTATACCTCAACAAACTCTCTAAGCGCGTCGGTGAGCTTTTCGATGTTCTCGGGAGAGGCGACGGTGTCGCGCTTGGTGTGGATGCGGGGAGTGTAATAACCCACACCTTTTTTGTACAGGCAGGCGGCTATGCCCACGCTTTTGTCAAAGCTCTTGTGGTCGCTGTTCATGTTTGCCTTGGCGGCGGGGAACACCTTGCCGCCTTTGTTTTCCAGCGCGGCTTTCAGGGCGGGGAAGCGGGGATCGCCGATCGCTGCGTCCGACGCGCCGGCGATGAACGTGTCGCCGTTGCCCACGCAGTCCAGGTTGACTATCAGGGTGTTCGCTTTTATGTCCGCATGGGCGGCGGCGAAGGCCTTGGAGCCCTTTTTGCCCCTTTCCTCGTTGTCGAAGAGTATGAAGGCGGCGGACGGGTCGCCGGAAAGCTTGGCTGCCAGCGTGAGCACCGCGGCGGTGCCGGAGGTGTTGTCGTTTCGGTTGCGGGTGTTCGCGGGGCCATGGAAGAGCAGCACGAACAGGCCGAAGTAGACCAGGGCGTACACGGCCAGGTACACTGACCTCCCTTCCGTGCCTTCCAGACCGGTCAGTTTCCTTACGGCGATGCCTGCCAGTATGGCCGCTGCCAGCATGACGAATATTATACCGAATATGTACACGTATTGGAGCACCCTGTTGGTGGGCAGCATGAGGTTGGGCAGCAGCCCGCGCCGGGGAGTGTCGTAATGGGCGGTAAACACGGTCTTCGCGCTTTCGGGGTCGCCGATCACCACGTTGTTGTGCCCGCCGCTTTCCTGCACGGTCGCGGCGGACCGGCCTGACAGTTTGGCTTCGCCCAAAGCGTACTCGCGGAAAGCCTGTTTCTGCGCCTCGGAATTGCGGATGGGGAAGCGGGAATCTATGTCGTTTAAATAGTCTTTCATCGTTTGCCTCCTGTTTTGTACGCCTATTGTAGCATCACGCCGGGCAGAATTCAATATAAAGTTGCGTCAGGCCTATTGACAGGGCGGGCGCGCGGGGATATAATATGAACAGTCATTCATATGAACGGAGGGTCATATATGCACGACCACAGCGCGCTGCTGGAAAAGATGCGCTCCCACGCGCCCGACGAGGACAGGATACTCGCTCTGGCGGGGCTGTTCAAGGTGTTCGGCGACCCCACGCGGGTGAGGATACTCTACGCCCTGAGCGAAAGCGAGATGTGTGTGTGCGCGATCGGGGAGTATCTGGGCATGGATCAGTCCGCGGTGAGCCACCAGCTCAAGGTATTAAAACAGAACCGGCTGGTCAAAAACCGGCGGGAAGGCAAGACGGTGTATTATTCACTGGCGGACAGGCACGTGCAGGGCATTATAACCCAGGGCTACGAGCACATAACGGAGGAGACGGAAGATGAAACTGTTAAGTGACCTGGAAAAAGAGCAGAAAAACGAACTTTATGAGATCCTTATCGGCGCGGCGCTGCTTTTGCTTGCGTGGATAGCGCCGATAACCGGCGCGGTCAGGGCGGTGGTGTTCATCGCCATATACATTTTTGCCGCCCGGGAAGTGCTGTTCGGCATGGTGAAGGAAGCAAAGGAAGGCGAGATCTTCACCGAAGAGACGCTTATGAGCGTTGCCACTATAGGCGCGCTGATACTGGGCGAGTTTCCCGAAGCGGTGGCGGTCATGCTTCTGTACCGGCTGGGCGAGTGGTTCGCGGACCTGGCTGTGGACAAGAGCCGCGACTCCATTTCCGCGCTGGCGCAGCTGCGCCCCGACACGGCGCGGGTGATACGCGGCGGCAGCGAAGCCGTAGTGCCCGCCGAGTCGGTGCAGGTGGGCGAGATCATAGTGCTTTTGCCCGGCGAAAGGGTGCCACTGGACGCGGAGATCATCTCCGGCTCCACCACCGTCGACACCTCGTCCCTTACGGGCGAAAGCCTGCCCCGGGACCGGAAGACGGGGGACGAGATATTCTCCTCCTGCGTGAACCTGACGGGGCGGGTGGAGGCGCGGGTGATCGCGCCCCAGGAAGACAGCGCCGTGACCCGCATACTCAACATGACCAGGGAAGCTTCCGAAAGGAAGAGCAAAAGCGAAAACTTCATCCGCCGCTTCGCAAAGGTGTATACCCCCGCGGTGTTCGCCCTGGCAGTGCTGGCGGCGACGGTGCCGTCGATCATAACGGGCGACTGGGCCACCTGGGTGCACAGGGCGCTGGTGTTCCTGACCGTGTCCTGTCCCTGCGCGCTGGTGGTGAGCGTGCCGCTGACCTTCTTCTGCGGCATCGGCGCGGCGTCCCGCAAGGGCGTACTGGTCAAGGGCAGCGCGGAACTGGAAAAACTGGCGCAGGCGGAGATCTGCGCGTTCGATAAGACGGGCACGCTGACCACGGGCGGCTTTACCGTGAGCAGGATAACCCCGGCGGATATAAGCGAAGCAGAGCTGATAAAACTGGCCGCGGCGGCGGAACGTTTTTCCAACCATCCCGTAGCCCGGGCGGTGGCGGGGCTCATAAGCGAGTACCCCGAAAGCAGCCTTATCGAGGAACGGCCCGGCATGGGCGTGGCGGCGCTGGTGGAAGGCAGGCGCGTGCTGGCGGGCAACCTGAGGCTCATGAACAGCGAGGGCGTCAGGGTCGCTTCCCCGGAAGGCAGCGTGCTGGTGGCGGCGGACGGCAGGTTCATAGGCAGCATACAGGTCACGGACGACATCAAACCCTCCGCGGCCAGGGCGGTAGCCGAACTTAAGCGCATGGGCATAAAGAAGGCCGTTATGCTCTCCGGCGACAAGCGGGCGGCGGCGGAAGAAGTGGGCCGCGCGGCGGGGCTGGACGAAGTGGTGTCGGAACTGCTGCCCGAAGGCAAGGTGGAAAAACTTAAGGAGATCTCGAAACAGGGCAGGACCCTGTACACCGGCGACGGCATAAACGACGCGCCCGTGCTGGCGGAGGCGTTCGTGGGCGCGGCCATGGGCGGTCTGGGCAGCGACGCCGCGATAGAGACTGCCGACGTGATAATCATGGACGACGACTTAAACCGCCTGCCCTCCGCCCTAGGCATCGCCCGCAGGACAGTAAGGATAGCGAGGGAAAACATAGTCATCTCCCTGGCGGTCAAGTTCCTGATACTGATACTGGGGCTGTTCATCACCATACCGATGTATCTGGCGGTGATAGGGGACGTGGGCATGCTCCTGGTCGCCACGCTGAACGCGCTAAGGGCGTTAAGCGTACGGACGGAACGAAGCTGAGCTCCGTCCGGCAGTGCGGGCCCCGCGCCGCGGACGACGGCAAAAAAAGCAACCTTTCCCTAAGGGAGGGCTGCTTTTCACTGCATTTGCAGCCGACCGGCATTCACTTCTCTTATTTTCGGGCTTGTGTTACGGCCCGAATTTTGTTATAATGTATAATATGGATAAAAAGAGCACTTCCGTGGGCAAATACGTTGCGGTCGCCCGGGCGCTGATGTGGCTGACGGAGCTGGCGGTAAGCGTAGCCGCGCCGCTGATGCTGTTCGTATACGGCGCCGTATGGGCGAGGAACAGGTGGCACCTGGGAGTGTGGATAATATTCGTCGGGGCGGCGCTGGGGCTGTACAGCGCGTTTGCGGCGCTCAAGGCGTCCTTTACCGCGATGGGGTTTTTGAACAAAGCCAAACCCGACAGGGATAAGACGAACTTCAATTCTCACGACTGACGCGGGAGGCGGGAATGGATTCCCGGAAACTGGTACTCAGACAGACGCTATACATATTCCTGGGAGAGCTGGTCCTGACGGCGCTCATGCTGGGCGTGTTCGCCCTGATAGGGCGCTTTGACGGCAAGGTTATCCTGGGCGGCGCGGCTGGCGCGGTGCTGGCCACGCTGAACTTCTTCTTTATGGCGGTGGGCGCCATGAGCGCCGCGGACAAGGCGGAGGAACAGGACGTAAAGGGCGGCAAAAGCCTGATCCGCGTGTCCTACATAATCCGCCTGGTGGTGCTGGCGGGGCTGCTGTTCGCGTTTTACAAAAGCGGGCTGGCCGATCCCTTCGCTCTGGTGATACCGCTTCTGTTCGTGCGGGTGATTCTTATGCTGATGAGCTTTTTCGGAAAGGGGGACAAACAGTGAACGTACAGGTCACGGGCCCGTATATTTACTATACGATCCCCATACTGGGAGGCATAAACATAACCCAGACCACGGTGTCGTGCCTGGTGGTGACGGTCATACTGATCGCCGCCATGATAAGCATAGGCAAAAGCCTGAAGACCCGCCCGGAAGGCAAGCAGGCGCTGGCGGAAAAGGGCGTGCTGCTGATCAGGAACATGGTGGTTGACTCCATGGGCGAGCACAACGCCCACTGGACGCCGTTCATACTGACCATTTTCCTGTTCTCCATCTGCGGCTCGCTGATAGGCATGACGGGCTTTTTAAGGTCCGTCACGGCGGACCTTAGCTGCACGCTGGCGTGGGCGCTCACTGTCACGGGCATCATCTGGTACAACAACATCAGGCGCGAGGGCTTTTTCGGCTGGCTCAAGGGCTTTACGCAGCCGATCGCCGTCATGACGCCCATGAACATCATTTCCGAGATCGCGCAGCCCGTGTCTATGGCGTTCCGTCATTTCGGCAACATAGCGGGCGGCGGGGTCATAACCGGCATTCTTTACACGGCGCTCAGCATGTTTTCGGCGATAGTGCTGAAACTCGTGGCTGCGGGCGGCTGGGTGACCGGCGCTGTGCTGGCGGCGTTCGGCGTCCTGCTTATCGCGTTCGGGCTCAAAAAACACAAAAAAGGCCGCACGATACTGGGCGGGGTGAGCCTGCTTGTGGGCGTGTTCGGCATACTGGAAGCCCTGGGGCTGCTGTCTGGCGTGCCGGTGCTGGCGCTGGGCATTCCGGCGGTGCTGAGCCTGTACTTCGACCTGTTTTCCGCGTTCGTGCAGGCGCTGGTGTTCAGCCTGCTCACGATGGTGTACATCGCGGGGAGCTGTCCCGCGGAAGAGTAAGACCTGACGGGGAGAGCCCCGTAAACATACAAAAGCGACAATAATTTGGAGGTATATATTATGGAACAGGCGATCATCAAGGCGGGCTGCGCCATCGGCGCGGGCATCTGCATGGGCTTCGGAGCCATCGGCCCCGGCATCGGCGAAGGCATTGCGGTAAGCAAGGCGCTGGAGGGCATGGCCCGGCAGCCCGAAGCGGCGGGCACCCTGAGGACCAACATGATACTGGGCTGCGCCATTGCGGAGACCACGGGTATCTACTCGCTGCTTATCGCCTTTTTGCTGATGTTCGCGGTGGCGTAAAAGCGAAGGAGAAGGTTTGATGGAGCGGTTTGAAAGCTTCATAGGCGTGGACTTCTTTACCGCGCTGTTTGTGCTGCTCAACACCCTTATCATCTTCCTGGTGGCGAAAAAATACCTGACCGGGCCCATAATGGGGCTGATCCAGAAGCGCCAGAAGGAAGTGGACGACGCCTACGCCCGCGCCAAACAGGCCGAGGACGAGGCGGGCGCGCTTAAGGAAGAGTACACTGCCAGGTTGGCGGAAGCCAAGCAGACCGGCGACAGGCTGGTCAGGGAGGCTCTGGACCAGGCGCATCTGCGGGAAGACGAGATCGTGTCCCAGGCCAAGGCCGAGTCCGCCGCCATACTGGAAAAGGCGTACCGGGACATAGAGCTGGAAAAGAAAAAGGCCAGAAACGAGCTGAAGGGCGAGATATCGGACATGGCGGTGAGCCTGGCCGAGAAGGTGACCGAGAAAGAGATCGACGCCGCCGACCACGCCCGGCTGATAGACGGCTTTATCTCTTCCCTGGAGAATGACAAATGAGTGCCGCCGGCGTATACGCGGGGGCGCTGTACGAGCTTGCCCGTGAGGACGGCTCGGCAGAGGCGCTGTGGCCCCAGCTGGAGGGCGTCTCAAAGCTCGTGAAAGAGAATCCCGGCTATATAAAGCTGATCTCCTCCCCGGAAATACCCAAGGAGGAGCGCCTTAAGCTGCTGGACGAGGCGTTTGGCGGCCGTACGGACGAAAGGATACTGAACCTCATGAAGCTGCTGGCCGAAAAGGGGCGCTTTAAGCTGCTGCTGGAAGTGATCAGGCTTTTCAGGCGGGAGTACCTTAAGGACAGCGGCATAATCGAGGCCAGGGTGATCAGCGCCGTGGAGCTGAGCGCCGCGCAGCTTGACAGGCTTAAGACGGCGCTGGAAAAGAAAACGGGCAAGACGCTGCTTTTGACCCAGAAGCTCGACCCCTCCGTGCTGGGGGGCGTGCGCGTGGAAGCCGACGGCGAGACGCTGGACGGCACTGTGGCGGGCGACATTAGGCATCTGGCGAAGACGCTGGACGCCCTGACGTTATAGAAAGTGACGGATAAGATGGAACTGAGAGCCGACGAGATAAGCAAGATCATAAAGGCGCAGATTCAAAGCTACGAAAAGCGGGTGGACGAGAGCCAGACGGGCCGCGTGCTCATGATAGGCGACGGCATCGCCCGGGCGTCGGGGCTTAACGA
>JAEEGL013227841.1_pt1 | contig 12102 bp, 9 predicted proteins | sample 9134231 | NCBI WGS metagenome assembly JAEEGL01 (sample SAMN16246548, study PRJNA631951) | gut metagenome | biome: gut microbiome; feature: rumen; material: fiber-attached | host: Bos | place: Iran: Karaj | collected 2018-10
AGGCGAAGCGTTCGATGCGGTCCTGCTAGCCGCGCGCCACCATCTCGGAGGTGCTTGGGATGAATATGGATGAGAAGGCTCCTCCTATTGTGATGATCAGGGAGGGGACGACCGAGATTATCTTGAAGTCGGTGAGGGTGTTGGCGGAGTCGGGAATGCAGATGCCAAGCACTATGGGGCGGGATGCGGTGGCGGTCACCTGGAAGAATGACAGGGCGAATAGGGAGAGGCTGAAAACCAGCACTACCTTGAACTCAGGCCACCAGAATCCGGGTTTGAAATTGTCGATGAGACGGTCCCTGCGGCATTTTATCGCATATGGGATGATCAGGGATGCGGTCAGGAGGGTGAGAAGGAAGAAGTACCATTGGAGGGACAAAGGAGCCTTCAGGGTTATTACGATCAGGACTATCTTGAGAAGGACCTGGACGAACTGCATCTTCTGGGTGAAGGCCATCTGCATGTCCGAGATCAGCAGCTGGCTGAATGTGGAGGCCCCCCAGCTGAAGACGGACAGGACCGCGATGCTGAGGAGGCACCAGCGCAGGATAAGGAACTGGGAGTGGCTGATCGAGAACAGGCTTTCCCCGCAGAAGGCCAGGAGAACCATTACCGCGGCGTTGATCAGGGCTACAATCCCGTAGAAGGTGATGTTGGTGTGGGCGACTTTCGAAATCATGTCTCCCTTGCCTTCTGCCCTCCATCCGGAGAAGAAACGTACGGCTCCGTTGTTGGTTCCGAGGTCCAGGAGGTGCATGTAGGCGTTGCATGACATCGCCAGGGTCAGGATGCCGTATTCCGCCCTGCCGAACAGCCCCATCAGGAGGGGGACGGAAATGAACCCTACGGCAGCGTTGAGCACCTTCGTGAGGGTGCTCCAGAAGAAGGAGGATAAGTAGTATCTCTCCCTTTTCACTGCTTTTCCGCTCATCTCGTTTCGGCTTTAAGGAAGTCCAGGGATTCCTGGCGCAGGGCACTCAATATGCTGGAAACTTTATTGTAATCAATCGGTTCCGGAAGTTCGCCGTCGAAGAAACGGTTTCCGGTACCGAACCTTTCAGCCAGGTCGCTGAGCCTGGAGTTCTGGGAGGCCGGATCCGAGTCGTCGAAACGCTTGAGATTGGCGAACTGCTTCGAGAAATTGATTGAAAGCGCCGTCCCGTGGAAGGAATCGGTCAGTACGTAGGAAGCGCCTTTTAAGGCCTTGATGAATTCCCTCGGTCCTGCGTTGTCCACAAGTGTGACCCCCTTGGGGATGTCGGAGGGGAAGTAGCAGGAGGGAAGCAGGATGGCCTGCCCGATCCCGGTGAGTTCCATCACTTTCCGGATGGCCTCAGTGTAGTCGGTGGGCCTGCGGAGGAAGTAGCAGAAGATATAGTCACCGCTTGCGGGGGAGGTAAACGAAGTCTTCCCGGCGAATGAGTCCCATTCTTCGGGGGTGAGGAGGAAAGTTGGGTCCAGGACGGTCCTGATGTCGTCCCTTCCGGTGATTTCCTTGAGGACCTTCTCCGCATTCTTCTCCCTTACTCCGATGTAGGAGAATTTGTCAAGGTAGTATTTCACCTTCTCCCTGTATTGCTCCGGGATGTCTCCCGTGCCGATGCTGCTGGCATATGAGACGCGTTTCTTGTTACCTGCGAATCCGAGGAATTCGAAACTCCGGAAATGGTCGTAGCAGTTCCAGATCTGGTCGCTTCCAGCCATGAATAGGTCGGTTCCCCGGCACATGATCCTGTTCTGGAGGCACGTCACGGGAAACTTTGATGGGAATTCATCCCTGAAAAGGGACAGGAACTTCTCTTTCTGCTGCGGATAGGGACAGTCCTGGAGGAGTTTTTTCCTGCGGATTCCGAAGCGGGTGAAGAGATTGACTTTAATGTTCTTGAGGGTGAAAGGCCATTCGAAAAAACGGGGGTAATACACGTCGTATCCCTCCCTCAGCAGGGCCTGTCTGAGGGCATATGCCTGAAGCACGGAACCGTAATTCGCTCCGAGATACCATGTGACAAGACCGATCGTTTTCATATACTTAATTCCAAAGTTAACTTTTTGCGTTGAATTGTGAAAAATTAAATGTAAATTTGTGGAGATGTCTCAAAAGCAGAATGATAAATATTTCCTGATGGGACTGGGCGGGTTCATCTTGCTCCTGGCATGCATGATCGGTTTCAACGTGCTTATGGAGTACACTTCTACGAACGCCGCCTGCATGGCCTGTCATGTCCATCCTGATGCGGAGGCACGCTGGAAGCAGTCTGTGCATTACAACAATGCCAGCGGTACCGTTACCGACTGCGCCAAGTGCCATCTTCCGCCGGCCGGGGATTTCAGGCATCTGGCCGTCAAGGCCCGCTTCGGAGTCACTCACATCTTCGCTTTCCTGACAAAGAAGAAATCGAACATAGACTGGCACAAGATGCAGACCCTGGAGCATGCCCGGAAGACCGTTTTCAACGAGTCCTGCGAGGCCTGCCACGTCAATCTCTATCCCCAGGGCATCACTGATGACGGAATTACGGCCCATCTCTACTACGATGACAATAAGGCCACTGCCGATCTGGACTGCATAAGCTGCCACCTCGATGCCGGACACTTCCTGGAAGGCTACAAGCACGAGAAGATGACAGGAAAGGTGGACACCGGTTCCGGAGAGATCTTCTCTTCCGCCGCCGAAGTGGACGGATTCAGGGACTTCACCGAGACTGTGCCGGGGACTCCGGCTTCCATTTCCATGATAGCTGTCCCGGGAGGAACGTTCCGGATGGGAAGTGATGAAAAAGAACCCTTCCGCCGCGAGGATGAGTCTCCGGTCAGGGAGGTGACGGTTTCTTCATTCTTCATGAGCGAGCTGGAAGTCACCTGGAACCAATACTGGGCTTTCTACAACGAGACCATGTCCGAGGGACGCACTCCTCCTTCGGTGGTATATGCCAACAATTCCCGTCCGGACGTGGATGCGGTCACAGGACCTACTCCTCCGTTCGGTTTCCCGGACCATGGATGGGGAATGGGCGACCGCCCGGCTATCACTATGTCGCATTATGCTGCCGAGACATTCTGCCAGTGGCTTTCCCTCAAGACTGGAAGGACTTACCGCCTGCCTACGGAGGCTGAGTGGGAGTATGCCGCACGTGGCGGCACGGACTCTCCGTATTTCTTCGAGGGTAGTCCCAAGGCATTCTCTTCCAATGGCTTCTGGAAGAAATTCTCCAAGCCTTCCACCGATCCGATAGGCCGTTATGCGGTCTATGCGGCGAACAGCGGGGACAAGACTCAGGAGCCCTCGTCCGTAGAGGCCAACCCGTTCGGACTCAAGAATATGCTCGGAAACGTGATGGAGTACTGCTCTGACTGGTATGCTGCCGATGCATATGCTTCAGGAGAGACCGTGAACCCGAAAGGCCCCTCCGAAGGTACAGAGTATGTTGTCAGGGGCGGAAACTACAGCGATGATGCTTCGCAGCTGCGCTGCGCCGCGCGTTCGCATACTGAAAATGACGCATGGCTCAAGACAGACCCCCAGAATCCCAAGAGCATATGGTGGTATTCCGACATTGTCGGGATCGGGTTCAGGGTCGTCTGCGAGGTGCCTGAAGGAATTGACGTGAACTGAAATCAAACTACTTTAAAACAATAATCAATTATGAGCAAAACAATCAATCGCAGGGACTTTCTCTCATATTCCGCCGCCCTCGGCGCGACTGGTCTTGTAGGAAGCAGCCTTCTGACTGCATGCGGTCCCAAGAAGGATAAACTTGTCCCGCTCCGTGAGCGCGGAACATACTATGTACCTGAACTCACGGACAAGGCTATCGAGGGGAAACCCCTCAAGGTCGGTGTCATCGGTTGCGGCGGACGCGGCTCAGGAGCTATCATCAACCTCCTCGACGCAGCTGACGGAATCACCGTTACAGCCCTCGGAGACACTTATGAGGACCGTCTCCAGAATCTCCGCAAATCCCTCATCGAGAAGAAGGGGCAGGAAGTTCCCGAAGCAAATTGCTTCGTAGGCTTCGACGCTTACAAGAAGGTCATCGATTCCGGTGTCGACATGGTGATCGTTGCCACTCCTCCGGTTTTCCGTCCCGTCCACTTCCAGTACGCTACCGAAAAGGGTGTCCACTCTTTCCTGGAGAAACCTATCGCAGTCGATGCAAAGGGTTACCGCACCATCATGGCCACTGCAAAGCAGGCCCAGGCCAAGGGACTTTCCGTAGTTACCGGTACCCAGCGTCACCATCAGCGTCCTTATGTCGAGGCTTACCAGCTGATCTCCGACGGCGTGATCGGCGAGATCACCGGCGGTAATGTCTATTGGAACCAGGGTATGCTCTGGTACCGTGAGAGGCAGAAGGGCTGGAGCGACATGGAGTGGATGATCCGTGACTGGGTCAACTGGAAATGGCTCTCCGGAGACCACATCGTCGAGCAGCATGTGCACAACATCGACGTGTTCATGTGGATGATCGGCAAGCATCCCCTCAAGGCTACGGGTGTCGGAAGCCGCCAGAGGCGTATCACCGGCGACCAGTATGACAACTTCAGCATCGATTTCGAATTCGAGAACAATGTCCACCTGCACAGCATGTGCCGCCAGATAGACGGCTGTGCCAACAATGTCAGCGAGTTCGTACAGGGTACGAAGGGTTCTTGGAACAGCGCCAAGCACGAGATTGTCGACCTCCAGGGCAATGTCATCTGGAAGTTCGACGCCGAAGCTGAGAAGGCCGAGCATTCCCAGACCAATCCCTACGTCCTCGAGCACGTGGACTGGGTCAACCATATCCGCAGGGGCGAGGCACACGAAGAAGCATCCGAGACCGGTACTTCCAGCCTGGCTGGCGTCATGGGACGTGAGGCTGCCTACACCGGAAAGACCGTTGACTGGGACACCATCAGCGCCTCCGACATGGATTACATGCCCGCCGTCCTCGAGAACGGCCGTATGGACATGAGTTCATATGTCGTAATGGTTCCCGGAGCTCCCAAGGAGAAGAAATAAGCATATGGACAGGAGACAATTCCTTCACAGTTCGATCGCCGGCGCGGCAGTAGTTGCCGCCGGCGCTTCTCCGCTGGCCGTTACTGCCTGCGGCAGTGCAGCTGACAAGGGCAAGAAAACCCTTGGCCAGCTGAATATATCTTTCCAGGAAGGTACAGCTCCCGGCAAATCTCTCGCCGAGAAGTTTGACTTCATGGAGAAACTCGGTGTCACCGGATTCGAGCCGGGCGGAAAGGGCCTCGGAGACAGGGTCCAGGAAATCAAGGATGCCCTCAGCGGCCGCAATATCAAGGTCTCTGCCATATGTGCCGGATTCGACGGTTTCATCCTCGCCGAGGATCCCGCTGTCAAGGAAGCCTTCGACACCAGCATGCGCCGTATCATCGATGCTGCCGGAGAACTGGGTTCCACAGGAGTGATCATGGTCCCTGCTTTCAACAGGCAGGTGCCCTGCAAGCCTCACAACCAGGAGACAAGGGACTATCTCTGCGCCCAGCTTCATGAGCTCGGAGAATATGCCAAGGCACATGGTACTACAGTGATCCTCGAGCCCCTTAACCGCAAGGAAGCCTTCTATATGCGTCTGGTTGCCGATGCAGCCGCCATTGCGCGCGATGCGGACAGCGACGGAGTGAAGTGCATGGGCGACTTCTGGCATATGCAGGAAGAGGTCTCTGACTATGGCGCTTTCTGGTCAGCAGGTAAATATCTGCAGCACGTCCACATCGCCAGCCGCGGGCGTCGCAAGACACCGACTGAGGATGGCGAACTGGACAACTATGTAGATGGTTTCCGCGCCCTGAAGGAAATGGGCTACGACAAGTATGTCAGCTTCGAGTGCGGGTGTGTGGGAGACAAGAATGTAGTCCTTCCTGCTGCAGTCCAGCTTCTCCGCGACCAGTGGGAGCAGGCCTAGGAGTTTTTCCTGATCTCTATCCTGCAGTCGCCTGGAGCGCGCAGGAAACTGTCAATAGTGACTGAACCTACCGCATCGGCTCGTATGTAGCCGGTGCGGGGGTTTTTTATATTGGTGATGCTTCCCTTGATCTCTGCATGGAGGGAGGAATCTTCGAATGCCCTGTCGCATGCGGGATCGAATGTACAGTCCTCGAGGACAAGGTCTTCAGTGTAGCATAGAGGCTGTTCTCCGGCAATGTGGCAGCGCACCAGGCGGAGATTCTTCGAGTGCCATCCGAGGTATTCTCCGTCCAGTACGGAATCGTATATGGTCACGTTCTCCGTCTCCCAGAACGAATCCTTGGTGACAATCTTGGCATTGCGTACCGTCACGTTCTTCACGTACTGGAAAACGTATTTCGAGTCGCTCACAAGGCCGTCCACATCCACGTCTTCGCAGAACATGAAGGGGTAGGTGCCGTCGTGGAGGGTAAGGTTCCTTACCTTGAGCCCCTTGACTTTCCAGAAGGTTTCGTCTGCGTCGTTCATCACCACATTCTCTACGGTGAGCCCGGACATCTCCCTGAAGAATTTTGGGGCGTCGATGACGCAGTCCTTCATCACCATGTTGTCAGAATACCATATGGCACTCCTGGAGCCGGGGGCGAAGTAGCAGTTTGTGATGAGGGAACCATCGACATGCCACCAGGGATATTTCCCAATGAATTTGCAGCCGTCGGCTTCGATGTTACGGCAGAATTTTATGCCGGATTCCCCGTCGGTTATGGTGATGCCTTCAAGCCGGGCATCCTGCAGGCCGAATAACGGGCGTTCTCCGCCGAAAGTCATGTCTTTGAATAGTTTCATATGTCAATCATTTTTATATTTGTCCATCCATTTGCTGCCGCGCAACCTCATTATGAAGAGGATTCCGCGCACATTCAGGTCCACGCACATCGCAATCCAGAATCCTGCCAGTCCCAGGGAAGGAATCAGCAGGAGTGACAGCCCGATACGGACCAGCCATATGCTTCCGAAGTTGATGAAACTGGGTACCAGGGTGTCTCCCGCTCCTACGCAAATTGCGTACCCTACTATGGCCGCGGCAAAGCCTGCCTCGGCGAAACATTCTATCCTCAGCACCTTGGCTCCGAGATCGATTACGGCCTGCTCAGGTGACATCAGTCCTATGAGCCATGGCGCTGTAAAGAACATGATTACGGACAGGAAACTCATTATGGAAATCCCTTCCGTCAGCGTGATGCGCTTGAAGCCCCTGGCCAGGTTCTTCCTCCCGGCTCCCAGGCTCTGGCCCACCAGCGAAGTAGCTGCGTCCCCGATGCCGTATCCGGGCATGTAGCAGAAGCTCTCTGCCGTAATGGCGAAGGAATTGGCGGCGATGGCTATCGTCCCCAGGGGTGCGACAATCGCAGTGCTGGCTACGTTCGCGCCCCTGATCACAAGGCTCTGCAGGCCCATCGGAAGGCTTATGCTTGCGGCATTCTTCAGGCACTTTGAAGTCGGGATGAAACTTCCTCTCTCGTGATTGATCTTCAGTTCTTTGGATTGGAAGAGTATATAATAAAGGAACAGGATTACAGCTACCATTTCAGCGCATCCGCTCCCAAGAGCGGCTCCTTTTACACCCAGGCCGGCTCCCCAGACAGTGACTCCTCCAATCTCTCGTGTTGGAAATATGAGGAAGAAATTGAAGATTACGTCCAGGACGCACATCAGGACATTCAGGATGCTGGGCACTTTCATATTCCCGCTGCTCTGGAGCATCCCGGAGCACAGGGCCTCGAATTGAAGCGCAGGGATGAATGCCATCATTATCATGAAGTAAGCGCTGGAATCGGCGCATATGCTTTCATTCCCTCCGAGCCAGCGGGGAAGGTACGGGCCGATGCATATGCCTGTTGCGGCGAGAAAGAGTCCGAGCAGGAGCAGGGAAGTCATGGCCTGCCGCAGGACGGACCTGGCGCTCTTGAAATCATTCGCTCCAATCAGATGAGCTACCTGTACATAGAATCCCGCCGCTCCTGCAAAGCAGAAACTGCCGAACATCCACAGGGCCGTGGATACAAGGCCGATCGAAGCCGCAGGACCGGCGCCGAGGCTGCCGACCATCGCTGCATCGATGAACTGCATCATTATGGATGACAGCTGTGCAATCATTGCCGGGGCACTCAGGATCAGCGTCAGCTTGAACTGCTGACGCGTGCTCATGGGTTGTCCCGTGCGGATTTTTTCTAGAAGAAGGGCCCTTTCTCCAGCCATATGTCAGACTAGCTGGATGCCGGCGCTTTCACAGCGCTCTCTCATCTCCTGCGGCCATATGCTTGACTGGATCTCTCCGATGTGGGCTTTGCGCAGGAAATACATGCAGAGCCTGGACTGTCCGATTCCGCCTCCGATGGTGCAGGGGAGTTCGCCCCCCAGGAGCCTGCGATGGAAATAGAGATCCTTCTTGTACTCCATCCCATGCTCTTTAAGCTGCCTCATCATGGAGGTTTCATCGACCCTTATACCCATGCTGGAAATCTCGAACGAGCTGTCCAGCACTTCATTCCAAAGGAGGATATCGCCGTTGAGGCCCGGATAGCCTTTTTCTCCAGGGGTGCTCCAGTCATCGTAGTCGGCGGCCCTTCCGTCGTGGATGCTTCCGTCCGACAGCTTTCCGCCTATGCCTATGATGAAAACGGCCTTGTGCTCACGCACGATCGCGTTCTCCCTCTCCTTGGGGCTCAGGTCCGGATACATGTCCAGAAGCTCCTGTGAGTGGATGAAGAATATGTCGTCAGGGAGGTGGGGGACAAGCTGCGGGAACTCGACGTAGAGCCTGTTGCCAGTGACCTTCACAGCCTCGTATATGCGTTTGACTGTCTTTTTCAGGAAGTCGATATTGCGGTCTTCCCTGCGGATTACCTGTTCCCAGTCCCACTGGTCTACGTACACCGAGTGGGTGTTGTCCAGGTCTTCGTCAGGCCTGAGGGCGTTCATGTCGGTGTAGATCCCCCTTCCTGGAGCGAGCCCGAGTTCTGCCAGTTTGAGCCTTTTCCATTTCGCCAGGGAGTGGACTACCTCTGCGGAGGCGTCCTGCATGCTCTTGACAGGAAAGCGTACCGGCCTTTCAACCCCGTTCAGGTCATCATTGATTCCGGTTCCGGAAGGAACGATCATTGGTGCGGTGACGCGGAGGAGCACCAGCTGGGCGGACAGGTTCTCCTGGAACATGTCCTTTACGGCCTTGATGGCCTTTTCTGTATTTTCGGTGCTGCCGAGAAGATTATGGTAACCGGCGGGGATGAAAAGAGACATCGCTTTATCTGTTGTTTATGCAAAAATATCTCATTTTCCGGTACTTTCAAATTCTAATCGTTTAATGTACTGTTTTGAATCCAAAACAGCTTCAGAAGGTGTTTCAGTGTCTGTACGGAGGGACGGTTCCGTCATCTATCAGTTCCCGGAGAAGTTCGACCCAGTCCGGCGACCAGCCGGCTCCGGGGACGTCAAACACTGACTTCAGGTCTTCCAGGGTGTAGGTCCCTGTCTTCGAAATAGTCGCGATCAGTTCGCTCCGTGTGATGTCCCGGAGTCTCTCGTCATCGCCCTTGAGGCGGCATACGTCGCATGTGCCGCAGTCTGAAGTCTTCTCCTGCCCGAAATACTCCAGCATGAAACGGGACCTGCACTTATCTGTCTGCGAAGCATATGCCTTCATGGCTTTGGCCCTCCTGTCCCAGCAGTCCCTCAGCATGGCATATTTTTCCGGTTGCAGGTTGACGTTCCCGGGGCGGAGCCTGGGATGCTTCAGGAAGATTACGTCGGCCCTGTCGTTAGGGATATATGAGATTACGTGCTCCAGGGAGAGGCGGTAAAGCGTCTGCCGGAACTGGGGGACCGTCATCCCGCATTTCGAGGAGATGTAGTCCTCATCGATCCTGACCGCAAAGGAGAATATCCCGCTGTAATTCCGCATCAGGGTCTCCAGTACCAGGAGCATGCTTTCTTCCGGAAGGTCGGTGTAATAGAGGGCGTTACGGTCCACCTTGATCTTGACCCTCGTCTCGATCTCTATATCCTCCGAATAGGTCCAGTGACCGCACTGCTCCAGATACTTCATCGCGTGGAAGACTCCGGACCTGTCTTTCAGGCCAAAGTGCTTGCAGAATTCGTCCAGGTTGAATTTCAGCTGCCTCCCTTCGCCCGCGTCATACGGGATTTCGAAGAATATGTGGACTTTGTGATAGATGTCTTCGATGAACTCCAGGGAAGGGAAGGTGACTTCCCTGATCTGGCTCAGGCGCCTGGTGTCGGTGCCGTTCCAGATGAGTACGGCATATGATCTCTTTCCGTCGCGCCCGGCCCTCCCGGCTTCCTGGAAATAGGCTTCCGGACTTTCCGGAATGTCATAATGTACTACAAAGCGCACGTCCGCCTTGTCGATTCCCATTCCGAAGGCATTGGTGCAGACCATGACGCGTATCCTGCCTTCTTTCCAGGCTTCCTGCCTCTCGGCGCGTGCCTGTGTCCCCAGGCCGGCATGGTAGAATGAGGATTCGACTCCTTCCGCGGAGAGCATGGCGGAAACTTCTTCGCATCTGATCCGGTTCCGGCAATAGACTATACCGCTCCCCGGTACGCCTTTGCATATGTTCAGGAGCTGGCCGTTCTTGTCTTCGGCCTTCCGGACTATATATGAAAGGTTGGGCCTCTCGAATCCGCTCTTTATCAGTAGCTTCTCCTTGAAGCGGAGCTTGTCCATTATGTCGTCTGCGACCTCGGGGGTGGCTGTGGCGGTAAGCGCTATGACGGGAGCGTCTATGCTGGAGCGGAGCTGGCCGATATTGAGGTAGTCCGGGCGGAAATCATATCCCCACTGGGAGATGCAGTGTGCCTCGTCAACCACTATCCGGCTTATTCCGAGGACGGGGACATATGACTGGAAGAGCCTTGTGGAGAGCCTCTCCGGACTGAGGTACAGGAATTTGTAGTCGCCGTACGCGGCGTTGTTGAAGGCGAGGTCCACTTCGCTCCGGTTCATCCCGGCGTGGATCGCCATGGCCCGGATGCCGCGGTCGGTGAGGTTCTGGACCTGGTCCTTCATCAGGGCCACCAGGGGAGTCACCACCAGGGTGAGCCCGTCAGTCATCATGGCCGGGACCTGGAAGCATATGGATTTGCCTCCTCCGGTGGGCAGGATGGCCAGGACATCCCTTCCTTCCAGCGTGGCGGAGATGACCTTCTCCTGCATCGGCCGGAACGAGTCATAGCCCCAGTATTTCTTCAAAACCTCAAGCGCAGTCATATGCCAAAGATAGCAAAATTTTCAGTGCTGAGAGGGAGATTTAAGGTGATACCGTTCAGCCCCGGAGCCGGGTAAGCCGATTTGGAGACGTCAGGTTCCCGGCAGGGCGAGCGAAGACGGCGCCTTGCGACGGGCGTCTGTCTGAGGGACGTTATACGCCAGGGGCGGATAAAAGTCCCGAGTTAGCCGTCGAGCCGTCGAAGCGAAGACGTGCCCTGACGTCGACGTATGAGGCTTACCCGGCTCCGGGGCTGAACGCTACTCCCACTGGTAAACCTTTATCCAGTCAACACGGAGCTCGGAAGGAAGCTGCGACGGATCGGTGACTTTCCCGACCCAGTTGCCTTCCAGCTGGTTAGAAAGGATGAAGAAGAAGGGATAATCAGGCCAGGGAAACTGTTTCTCCTTCCCCTCGATGCGGGGATAGGTCATGGTCTTCACACCGTTGGTGTACGTGCATATGCTGTCCTGGTAAACTTCCGCGGCGTAGATGTTCCAGTCATCCTTGTTGATGTCTCCCTTTCCATGGTTCAAAGGCTCAGTACGGCTCACATCCAGGGAATACCTCGAATGGACGGTCTGGTAAGCGAAATCATCGCTGTCCAGGTGCTCCATTATGTCGATTTCGGCATAGTCACCATCCTGCATCTTGCAGTCAGGCATGAGCCACAGGGCCGGCCAGAAACCATTGACGCAGTTGAACTTGGCCCTGATCTCGAACCTGGCCATGCTGAAAGATTTCTTGCCGTTGCTCCTCACTCCGCCGGTTACGAATGCAGTAGTGTCTGAAGAGCTGCCGTCATTGACCTTTCCCAGAAGCACGAGTTGGCCGTCCTCAATGAAAGCCAGATCCTCCCGGAGAGACATCATGTTATTCCAGTCGCTCTTCCCG
>JAEEGL013439862.1_pt1 | contig 12102 bp, 16 predicted proteins | sample 9134231 | NCBI WGS metagenome assembly JAEEGL01 (sample SAMN16246548, study PRJNA631951) | gut metagenome | biome: gut microbiome; feature: rumen; material: fiber-attached | host: Bos | place: Iran: Karaj | collected 2018-10
CGACGTATCTGTTCGAACTAACAGATAGATATGAAATCAATCAGAGATGGTTGGTTTTTTTATTCCCCTCGATAGTAATACTTATGAGTTATGATGGTACGTCATAACTCATAGGGGGTTAGGACTTATGACAGAGCAAAGTCATACAAGCTAAAAGTTATAAAAAATTATTAAATAAAATAATATAAATATTGCAATTAACATAAAAATATGATATTCTAATAAATATTTATTTATTTCAACTAAATAAATGTTAAATTCTTTTTATATAAAATTATATAGAGAGGATTTAACTATCCTCTCTGTTAAATATAAATATGTAAAATATGGAAGAGAGGTGAGAAAAATGCGGGATACCATAATTACTATTGGAGCAGTTGTTGCCTGTGTTGTGGCTGTTATAGGCTATATACTTGCAATATGGAGCTCAAAAAAGGGTAAACAAGATGAAAGCATAATAGATTGGAAACTTTTTGCAAAACTAAATGCGTCATCAGCTGTAGCAATCGTGATATTCGTTATAACCTGTTTGGTATCACTCATTTTCTAAAGATTAATCCCATGAATTTCGATATTCATGGGATTAATCTTTGAGTTATAATAAATAGTCGAAATAGTAAGTATAAATATATTACATTAAAATTTTTTAATATTGTTAAAGCTTGTAATTTTACATAAAATATGTTATACTCATATTTATAAAAGTAAGGCTAATATGCCTTTGGTCAGACTTTTATTTCTTAAAATATTTTTTAAGGAGGATAAACAAATGAAAAAATACTATTTAGCTCTTACGTTTTCTTCTATAGCTATATTTATTTTAGCTATGGTGGCGTATGGAATGGTTGTTAAACCCTTTTTTACGCCTGAATATATTGCTTATGCAATAGCATTAGCAATATATATAGTAATTGGAAATTTTATTTGTTTTATAATTATGTATATAGCAAATAAATATACCAAAAAACTTATTAATGATTCAAGGAAACACATTAAAACAGTTAAAGAAGAGTTAAGTATTATTAGTCACACATAATTTTATTTTGTAAATTGACAGAAGGAGGATTTCAAGATGAAAATTAAAACAGAAAAATATGTGTGTTCCATTTGTGGAAAACGGGGTATAAAACTCTGGCGTCCTTACATGGATACTGCTCCATTAATCTGTGCAGAATGTGCAGAAAAACGGCAGACACCACATGAGTATGAAGAAACAAAATGGTATAAGAAAGAAAATGGTTGGTATACAGGAAAGTTTACTGGTAAAAAACTTCCTTTGCCTGAGTGGAAAGTCGACGAGAATGGACAAGTTCCTTCGTACACTGGTCCTGGACCTGACGGCGTACCTGCGTGTATGACAGATCAACTTATTGTTGATTTATCAGATGTTTCAACATCGTACTCATCGGGAAGTACTTCTATGGTGCCAGCTTGCCCTGACGAAGATGGTGTTTTCTGGGGCTACACTTCTGTGCCTGAAGAGTTCTGCAAATGGTGGGAGGAATTACCTACAAGATAGTGTAGGTAATGTAAACAAGAACAATTGTCAAGTCAAAAACTTGGCAATTGTTCTTGTTTTTAGATAAAAAATATATTATTAACAATATATAAATTTTCTAAATATAAATCAGGAATATAATAATCTCCTTCTTTGTGATATGTAATTTTATTATTCATTTTCAAAATCCTCCTAAAATCTAATTTCACTACTTTTAGAACTATATTTTATATCGTTTCAGCTGTCTAAAAATTATATTTTTATAAAGTGTACTTAAGTAAGTCTTACTGGGTTAGGAGTTATGGCAAAGCTAAAACTCTGTGCAAAAAGCAGTTACTAAAGGAGAATTAAAAAACTATAAAAGTAACTTTAAGGGTAAATAAAAAAACTAAAATAGTACTTTAAAAACCCACTAAAAAGTTGCAATATTAAAATTTTTAATGCAAAAATTAACTAGAAAAAGTAATTATAAATTATGATAAATAGAATTTAAAAGGTACAATATAATGTTACTAAAAACGAACAAAAACAAATTAAAAAGTAAGAATAATGTTCTTTATATTAGTAGAATTAGGAGCAAAAAACATAATATTATAATCTAAAAAAGGTACTTTAATTGCAGGTATAATTATTATAAAAGTTACTATAATAGGTTCATAATTTGGTACAATAAAAAGAAACTTTACCAACTAAAAATGGAAAAATAATGTACCATAAAAAGTACCTAAAAATTTTGAAAAACAGAAAATCTTGTCCTAGCTAGCAAGCAATGAATTTGTGTGGACGGATTTTCCGTCTTCCAAAATTCTGCGTAGTTGGGATTAATCCCAAACCCTTTATAAAAATTTAAAATGAGAGGAAAAATTGAGATGAAAAAAGTAAATGAAGTAATAGAAATAATAAATAGAATGGATATAAAAGATAAATTAAGACTTGCAATATGTATAAGTGAAAGTGAATTGTCTGGTCTTATATATAATACAAAAGAAAATTATGAGAAATTTGATACTATTCTTAAGGAATTAGATAAAGAATATAGTACTACACTTGTAAATTTTGCAAAATATAAACTGGTAACGTTTGCAATGGCTAAACTTATAGAAATGGAAACAACAGAACAAAATAAGGTTACATTATTTTTATATAATAGTATTTGCAATTTTATGTAAAATATGCTATACTATGATGTATAGTATTTCAATACTTAAAAATTTTACAAAGGAGTGTCATAATATGGTAGATAAGTTTGAACGGAAATGTGTAGAGTTGTTTGGAGAGTGCCCTCTTGACATTCATGACATTGTAGCAGCTAACTCTCTTAGATATTCTGAAAAGGAATTAATCCTTGAAGCTGCAAGAAAGTATTATCTGAGAGAACAACACAATTTTTTTGAAGCTCTTTGCGAATGGAAAAACGGTAATAAGTTACAAATCAGTCGTGAAGAAGCTGAAAAAAGAAATCGTTACTTTGAAAATGCGAAAATGATTGTCGATGAAGCAAGTTCAACTATTGTAGATAGTTTGGTGAATTGGATGGCTTTTCCGAATGATGAACCTACAATATGTTACTATATTGGTATACCATTTGATGACGAGTTGTGTGTATGGGCTAAACAATATAATAAATAGTCAAACACATTTCTTTCCAGAGGATATCCCCAATAGGATGTCCTCTTTCTATATAATAGAGTAAGTTAAAGCTATTATAATTCACAGATTGCCTATTGTTAATAATAATTGAATTGTGAGTTAAATTATTAGTACCACATTTAATTACATAGAATAGGAGAATATTGATTTAAAAAAATTTATTTTTTTTATTGTATTTTATAAAAAATATGATATACTATAATAAATTGATTGATTTTTATATCAATCTTCAAGAGAGTCAAAAAGTTGTATATAACTACTTCGTTGGCACCAAACGAAAAAATGGTATCGTAAGATGCCATTTTTTTGTTTGAAGCAGTGGGGCTCGAAAAGGAAGGCAAATTCTTTTGAACATGCCATTGCTTTACATAATCAATAAAAAAACACAAAGTAAAACTATAATTGTAACTGATAATACTTGCTATTTTATCATAATTATGATATATATATGTAAACTATTTATATGTAATCTAAAATGTTAGTATATTTTAGAATAATTAAACTATATATAGTTTGAAAGTACAAAAGACACAAAAATAAACAATATTAAATATTTAAGATTGGTTAAAGTACTAATCAAATTATCCTAATGAAAGGAGAAAAAACAACATGAAAAAGGCAATAATTACCATTAGTGGAGGGATTGATAGCACTTTAACTGCAGCAATAGCTAAAGAAGAAGGATATGAACTCTACTTTTTGACAGCAAATTATGGGCAAAGAAATTTACAGCGGGAAATCAATAATACAACATATTTAGCAGAATACTTCAAAGCTAAAAAGCATAAAATTATTGATATGACCTGGCTGGGAGCTCTTGGGAATTCTATGATTACAGATTCAACAATCGAGGTAGACCCTGACAACGACCATCAAATCTATGTTCCTTTTAGAAACACTTGCATCTTATCAGCTGCAATAGCTTGGGCAGAAACTGATGTAGATATTAAAAGAATTTATATTGGTAGTGATGGAGAATCTGAAAGTGTATGTCCAGATAATTCACCCCAATATATAAAGGCTTGCAATAATCTTATCAAAGTTTCCACAAAACTCAATAAGAATGTAAAAATTGTTGCACCATTGAATTATTTGACAAAGCCAGAAATAATAGCAAAGGCTGTTAAATATGACATTCCATTCCAGCATACATGGACATGTGTGTCGAACAGTCAAAAGGCTTGCGGTCTTTGTGATCCATGTCGAGCAAGAAAAGAAGCATTCTTGAAACTTGGTCTTTGTGATCCTATTAGTTATGAAAATTAAATCATAATAAAAAACTAAAAGGAGGAACAGAATATGCGAAAAATCTTAAATTTATCGTTAGTTATTTGCGTAGCTGACGATACTCGGATTGAAAAAACACTAGATTCAGTTGATGCATATTGCGAAGTTATTGTTGTTTTGAATGGAGCAACTCAAGAAGTAAGGCAAATTGTTTCTGAATTTAACGAAACCTGCAATTTTAAATTAGTAGTTACAGAAATACCAGAAAGAAATTTAAGCAAAGCACGTAATATTGGTATGGAACTTGCTAGTAATGATAAGGTTGTATTTTATGATAGTGATTGTATTATTGTTCAAGGGGCACTTGAGAAGTTTGCAATTTATTTGAACAACTACTATCTTGTAGATGGTAGAGTTAAATTTAGAAGCGATAATTTTCAAAGTAAAATTATCAGTGTTACAAGGGAAATAGGAATTCCAGGTTATGCTTTATGTCCGGCTATAGGTATTAATAAAAAAATAAAAAGCAAAATTCAAAATTATTTTTTTGACGAAGATATCTGCTGGATAGAGGACTTTGAATTTAATATTAGAGCCCAAAAAGCAAAAACTAAAATCGGAATAATAGAACAAATAACTTGCATACACGATAATTTATCCTTCAAACAGGATTTGAAGTCGGCATACAGATATGGAACAGGTGTTAAAAGAGCTGTAAAAAAAGGAATCTATGATAAAGGACCAGATGGAAATTGGCAAGTGATATTTCCAATAATGAAGAAAAATATCTTATCAGGGATATATTACTTGTTATGGAATATTATTTATTGCATAGGCTATTTTACTACCAATCTTAAATAGTAAAAATGAAAGAGGTCAGAAGAAATTTTGACTTCTTTTTATATACTAGCCATTGCAAAATTAGATTGTAGATAGTATAATAGTTTATGTTAATGTATTATTATGGAGGTAAATAAATATGAAAGCTTTAGTATTACTAAGTGGAGGAATGGATTCTACAGCTACATTAGCATATGCATTAAAAGAATGTGATGAAGTATATACTGTAGGATTTAATTATGGACAAAAGCACAAATTTGAATTAAATCAAAGTAAAATTATATCAGAAAAAATGGGGGCTAAAAAGCACTTTGTAATAAACATAGATATTAAAAATATTGTAAAATCAGCATTAGTAGGAACAGAAGGAGATACAAATCATAGTGATAACTCTGTAGAAAATACATATGTTCCTGCAAGAAATACATTGTTTTTAACATATGCTAGTGCACTTGCAGAAACACTAGAAGCAGACCGAATATATATAGGAGTATCAGGAGTAGATTATGGAGGGCAAAGGCCAGATACTAGAGAAATATTCATAAAGAGATTTCAAAATCTAATAGATGTAGCATTGAATTGTACAGCTAATGATGGTAAAAAAATTGAAATAATAGCACCATTTGTAAATTCAAATAGGACAGAAAGATTAAAAAAAGGTTTAGAATTAGGAGTTGACTTCTCGCTTACAAGAACATGTTATGCTGTTGATGAAAATGGTGTAAGCTGTGGAGAATGTGATTCATGTTTAGCTAGAAAAGAAGCATTTAAAGAATTAGGTCTAGAAGATCCAATTCCATATAAAAAATAAGTTTATGGAGAATAAAATGGAAAAAAATTTAAAGAGAATGTATTTAATAAGCTTATTAAATGAGGTGAAGTTTTATGGAATAATATTAATATTATTCTATATTCAATTGTCAGGCTCAATGACATTAGGGATGAGTATATTTAGTATTATTACTATAATTGCAGCAATAAGTGAGTTACCAACAGGAATAGTATCTGATAAAATTGGCAGAAAAAATACAGTAATAATGGGTTCTATTTGTTCACTTGCCTCTGTTATTTTTTTAGCAATATCAACTAATTATATAGGTTTATTAATAAGTGCAATATTTCAAGGATTAGAAAAAGCTTTTTTTAGTGGAAATAATAGTGCATACATATATGACATATTAAAAGAAGAAAATAAAGAAGAAGAGTTTAAAACTTATATAGGAAAAACAAATTCTATGTTTTATCTTGCACGGAGTAATATCTGCAATAATTGGAACTCTTCTAGTAGCTATAACTTCTTATAGATTTGTTATAATTTTATCTATTCTTCCAAAAGTTGCGCAAATAATTATATCGTTTACACTTAAAAATGTAAAAAGATATTCAAATGAAAAGTCCAATATTTTTGAAGATATAAAAACACCAATAAAGAAAGTATTTAAAAATAAAATTCTTAGAAAACAAGTTGTAGCCGATGGCATAATTGGTGGAGTAGAAGAAGCTTGTTTTCAATTCAGGACAACGTTTTATGAAACATTATGGCCTACATGGGCACTGGGAATTCCAAATTTTTTAGCAAATCTAGGAGCTTTTGTATCGAATTGGTTTAGTGGAAAGATAATAAAAAAGATAGGAAGCAAAGCTATTATTATATTTTCAAATGTATATGATATAATTTCAACTTGTGTTGCAGTTTTGACAAACAATATTTTTTCACCAATAATAATGGTCACAAATTCTGTTATACCAGCGGATGTGGCTGAAGAAGAAATAGAACAAAATTTATATAGTGATGAATATAGAGCTTCGATGGGGTCGGTTAAAAGCTTTGTTGAAAGTATTTTGTTTGCTATAATCGCAGTTCTAGTTGGTTTTGTAGCAGATAAAACAAGTATAATGTTTTCATTTATATTATTTCAAATAGTAAAAATAATTCCAATATATATATATACAAGAATTTTTAAAAACATGGAAGAAAAGTTGACATAAATAAAAACGGATGGTATAATGAAGCCATCCATTTTTTATAACTATAGTTATATTTATAACTATAATTATAAAAGTGTACCTTGAAAATAATATAAGAAGGAGGAGCTATTCATGAAAATTCTTGGTATTAACGGATGGATTGAAAGAGGTCATGATGGAGGAGCTGCTCTTTTAGAAGATGGCAAATTAAAATTTGCTATTGAAGAAGAACGGTTAATAGGTATCAGACATGCTTATGATCGAATTCCTTATGAATCAATAAGAATGATTTGTGAAAAGGAAAAGATTAGTATTGAAGATATCAACATCATTGCCATCGGTTGGGATTATCCTAACTTGTGGAAGATGTTTGGTGCAAAATTTATTAGCAAAAAGGAAATGTCCAAAGTAATTTTGGGAACTGAAAAGTATGCTGATAAAATTATGTACGTAGAACATCATATTGCACACGCATGTAGTGCTTTTTATCCTTCAGGATTTGAAAAGGCATTAGTACTTGTTATTGATGGACAAGGAGAATATATTGCAACTTCAGTATTTCTTGGAGATAAAAAGAAAAACAAGTTAACCAAACTTTATGAAACCTCTATTTCGCTTGGATATTTTTATGCAGCAGTTACAGAACACATTGGCTTTTTTTCTGGTCAAGAAGGAAAAACAATGGGATTAGCTTCATATGGTAAGCCTGTATATGCTAAACAGTTAAGAAAGCTGATTAGTGCAGAAGATAATGGAGTAATCAAGTGCGCTTTTTCTGTTGCTAAAAAAGGAAAAGACGAAGAAGAAGAAACCATTGCAATATGGAGAAATTTATTAGAAGACATTATTCCCTCAAGAGAAGGTAAAATTGAGGAGATAACCTCTGATATTATTCCATATGCAAATTTAGCAGCTTCTGCACAAAAGGTTCTCGAAGAAATCTTAATCAAAATAGTTGAGTACAATTGCAAAAAATACAATGTACAAAATGTTGCAATAGCAGGAGGGGTAGGCCTTAATTGCGCTGCTTCTGGCATTTTATCTGAACTTACATGTGTAGATAAAATTTTTACGCAACCTGCTGCAAACGATGGAGGGATTTCTTTGGGAGCAGCAATAGCTGCAGCAACTCAAAAAAATGAAAAGGTAGACTTCGAAATGATTCCTTATCAAGGAAATGAGTTTAATGAAGAAGAGGTTTTACAATTTTTAAGAGATGGTAATTATAATTACCATAAAGCCGAAAACTTCCCAAAAGAGATTGCACAGTTAATTTCTGAAGGAAAGATAGTTGCAGTTTTTCAGGGAAGATTAGAGTTTGGACCGCGAGCATTAGGAAATAGAAGTATTCTTGCAGACCCGAGAAGTGCAGAAATGCTTTTAAAACTTAATACTCTTAAAGGACGTGAAGTATGGAGACCACTTGCACCTGCTATTTTGTTTGAACATCAAACAGAATATTTTAGCAGTAATCAGTTCTCTCCGTATATGACCATTAACAGCAGAGTTATAGAAGAGGTTAGAAATAATCTTGGAGCAGTTACTCATGTTGATGGAACAGCCAGAATTCAGTCAGTATCTAAAAGATACAATCCAAGTTTTCACTTAATTATTGAGGAGTTTTATAAAATTACTGGGGTACCGGTAGTAATAAATACTTCCTTCAATGTTAAGGGAGAACCAATTGTAGCAACACCTAAAGAAGCAATGGACAGCGCTATGGCAATGAATTTGGATTATCTTGCCATGGAAAATTATATTATTAAGTTACACAATAATTAAAAAACAGGAGGTGCATATTTGCATCTCTTGTTTCCTTTTTTCTTTACATAATAGGAAAAATATGATAGAATACTTAAAAAAATGGAGGTGTCTCAAATGTATTATGTAAAAAAAACTATTGAAGTTAGTGCTAGTCATAGCCTAAAATTATCATATGAAAGTAAGTGTGAAAATCTACATGGTCATAACTGGATAATAGAAATATATATGAAAAGTAAAGAATTAAATCAAGATGGAATGGTAATGGATTTTACACATATTAAAGAAAAAATAAAAAGTAAACTAGATCATCAAAACCTAAATGATGTATTAAATTTTAATACTACAGCTGAAAACATAGCCAAATGGATTGCAGACCAATTAGGAGAAAAGTGTTATAAAGTAAGTGTCCAGGAAAGCCAAGATAATATTGCAATTTATGAGGTGGACGAATAATGAAAGTAAATGAAATTTTTTGTAGTATAGATGGAGAAGGTATAAGGGCCGGAGAATTAGCTACTTTTATAAGATTATCTGGTTGCAATTTAAGATGCAATTACTGTGATACACAATATGCATTAGAAACTAATTCAGGAAAAGATATGACAGTAGAAGAAATTTTAGAAGAAGTAGAAAAATATAATGTCAAAAACATTACATTGACAGGTGGAGAACCTTTAATACATAAAGATGTAGATAAATTAATTAATAAATTATTAGAAAATAAATACAAAGTAAATATAGAAACAAACGGCGCAGTGGATATAGAAAAATATTTAGATAGATGTTTAATAACTATGGACTATAAAGCAACTTCAAGTAAAATGGAAAAAGAGATGCTACTAGAAAATTTAGAAAAACTAACACAAAATGATGTATTAAAAATTGTAATAAGAGAAGAGGATTTTGATTGTGTTGAAAATATTTTAAAGAACTATAAATTAAAATGTTTTGTATATATTAGTCCTGTTTTTAATGAAATAGAATTACCTAAAATAGTTAATTTTATGAAAGAATGTAATTCAAAAGGTATAAATATGTCAAAAGTTAGGTTACAATTGCAAATGCACAAAATAATATGGAGTCCAGATATGGTAGGAGTATAAATATATTGAAAGAAGTGTGATTATATGGGAAAAATAGATAAAGAAAAAGTAGAAAAAGCTATAAAAGATTTTCTAATAGCAATTGGAGAAGATCCCGAAAGAGAAGGTTTAATAGAAACTCCAGAGAGGGTTGCAAGAATGTGCAAAGAAGTATTTGAAGGAATTGGGTATACAAATGACGAAATTGTAGAAATGTTTAAAAAGACATTTAAACATGATGGAAAAGATATAATAATAATGAAAGATATACCTGCATTTAGTTATTGTGAACACCATATTGCATTAATGTATAATATGAAAGTTACAGTAGCATATTTACCTAAAGGAAAAGTAATAGGTCTTTCTAAAATTGCAAGAATTGTAGATATGGTAACAAAAAGACTGCAATTACAAGAAAAAATAGGAACAGATATAGCCTATATTATATCAAAAGCTTGTGAAACAGAAGATGTTGCGGTATTTATAAAAAGTGAACATTCTTGTATGACAGCAAGAGGAATAAAGAAACCAGGTGTTTATACTAATACTTATACAATGAGAGGAAAATTTAAGAAAGATATAAATCTTAGAGAAGAATTTTTATCTTTAATAAAAGAATAAATATATTTGACAAAAAACACATATTAAGCTATAATTTATTTATGTAAACATTATACGTTTATATATTGTTTTAACCACAATTACAGTCTAAACATCTTAGAAAATCACAGGAGGAATACATATGACTGATATTGTTAAAAACCCAAATCCAACCAAAGATCAACATTTTATGGTCGACAAAGAAATGATTGAATATATCTGTAGGAAGGCTAATATACAGCCAGGAGAGACTGTAATAGAAATTGGCGGTGGCGAAGGAGCTTTAACAGAAGTTCTGGCTAAAACCGGCAATAATATTACAGTTGTTGAGCTGGACCACTATTATGCAGAATATCTGAAGGATAAATTCAAATCTTTCGAAAATGTTAAGGTAGTCGAAGGGAATGCACTTGATCTGTCATATATTGAATATGACAGAATTGTTGCAAATTTACCTTATACGATTACCGAACCGTTTTTGACGGTACTGGCAAAAACAGGAGCTTTATATTTTAATAATAAAGATAAAAAAAGCTCCAAGGTAAAAAGCATCACTCTGGTTGTTTCACAAAATTCAGCCAGAAAGATGGTAGCACCTATCCAAATTACAGAAGGAAAAAGTCGGCATTTCAACACTGAATTTGGCTTAATTTCAGCAATATGCCAAACACAGTTAGAAGTTGACATTGACTGTGCTATTCCCAGCACTGCATTTTATCCTGAACCTGCTGTTACATCCTTTTTAGTTAATTTAACTCCTAAAAAGAAGAAAACAACAGTAGACAGAATAATGGCAGAGATTTTGATGGATAGAACCGAAAGGATGCCGTCAATTGAAAGGGTTTACCAAACCATGTTGGTGCAGGGCAAGATTTACAAAATCAATAAGCACAAATCACGCTCACAGACAAAAATGGGAAGTGTAACATCAAAGGTAATAAGAGATTCGAACATCTACGATCTCACCAATATGCAAATTTCTCAGCTTATAAAAGATCTTATAAGAAACGACTCCAAAATGAAGTCCAATACTGGACCGAAAAACTATCATCAAACAGAAGATTCATATGATTACTACCTGACAACAGGAAGATACGATTATGAAGAATATTTGGAAGATGAGGAGGAAGCATCTGCAATTACCAAGTGGCAGAAAAAATCTGAGGAAACATATGCATATCTGTATGATGATGTAAGATACAACGTATTACTCACAAGAGGTCTCGAATTTCTGGATAAGAAGGAATTAACTTACAGGTTATGTGGTTAAAACAAGGAGGCAAGGATACAATATCCTTGCCTCCAAAACTTTAAGGAGTGTATAAAATTTTGATTGACAAACAATACTATTTATGATATTTTAGCAATGTAAATTATTTGAAATTTAGGAGGTTTATAATGGAATTAAAAGGTTCAAAAACAGAGAAAAATTTAATGGAGGCTTTTGCTGGGGAATCACAAGCAAGAAATAAA
>JAEEGL013880934.1_pt1 | contig 12102 bp, 10 predicted proteins | sample 9134231 | NCBI WGS metagenome assembly JAEEGL01 (sample SAMN16246548, study PRJNA631951) | gut metagenome | biome: gut microbiome; feature: rumen; material: fiber-attached | host: Bos | place: Iran: Karaj | collected 2018-10
AAGACTTGTTGCTACATCAACAATGTAAGTTTTCTTTAAATCTAAAAATCCCATAAAATTATTCCTTTGATAGATAACTTCTCAAAATGATAGTTTAACTACCATAAGTATATAATTTTCTTTAATGGGATTTCAATATGAAAAATTATTTAATTATTCTTTATCAAACAAGGTCGTTTGACTACAAGCTTCATCCATATTAAGAAGCCCTTTAACTACAAATTCAAACAAGCTAATAATTGACTCACAATCTTTGACAGCGCTATTAGGAATTCTAATCATCTTGACGCCATATCTTGAACAGATGTTTTCTTTCTGTCTATCAAGAAGTGCTATGCGTTTTGATCTAACGTGTTCTCCGCCATCTATTTCAAAAACAACTATTGTTCTATATCTTCTATTAAGAATTCCTTCACTAACTTGAACCACAACATCGAACTCTTTTTTACCAAAATACGACAAATTGCATCATTTATTGCTATATAATACTCAGTCTTTTGCTCTTTCTCGTTAACATATGAAATATCTAACCACTTATTATGAATTATTGATTGATAAATAGCATTTTAAATAGATAGCTTCATAGAATTTAATAAGAATGTTGATGAAATCAAGCTTAGCTTCTGCTAATGCTATTCCTTACTATAGATTACTTTGTGTTCTATTCCGGACAAATCTAACTCTAAATTAAAACCTACAATATTCCTTTTTGGGGCAAATTTTTCATTTAGTTGTTCTATTGTAAAAACAGGGAAATTGTTGTTATCAACACTATAACTATAAATCCCAAGTAAATCATAAGATTCTTCTCTAGATCTGCTTCCTCTCCCGTAGCCTTGTTTAGTTAATGATTTTTCTAAAACTTCTTTAGGGTAGCCCATTTGGATTAAATCTATAACTAGTGAATTAATTGTTAAACAGTGTGGTTTCTTTTCTAGCCTAACAAAGAATAAATTTGTTTCTTTTTCAATTGATAATTGGTAAGAACTGTTAATAGTTACATTATAAGCTCTCTTTTTAATGGTTGACTTTACTTCAACTATATTGTTTTCTAAAACAATGTCGTGTGTCCCGCCTTCTGGTCCAGCCCGTTTTGCCGTTTTATCTTTGGAAAACAATAATTTTAAAGAAATTAGTTCTCCTAAAATATCATATACAAGCTTTTTGGATAGACTATCACCAAAAAGATTTTTCCGTTTATCTATCCAAGAGTATGGATTATTCAATATATTTGTTCTGTTTTCTTCTCTAGAAAAATCTTCAGCAACAACTAAGAATTTTTCTTTGTCTATAACTTCTTTATCTGCAGACAAACATAAACATTTTAATGAAAAATGATCGTAATTAATTGTTTCTGTTGTGACTTGGATACCCACAAATTTGTCATTAATTTCTTTTTTGTTATATGGGATTCCAACATATAAAATTCCTTTGTTGTTTACTAGATAAACAACAAGGTCTCCTTCCTCAATTTTATATGTTGTGTTCTCGCTTAATAAAAATAAATAGCTCAATTTAATGGATAGAGTCTTTTTCATAGTCACTTACCTCAACTTTACAAGATTTAAATAGATTCTTTACGTATTCTTTGACTTTATTTTCAACTAAAAGATTATAAACATTTGTTTTAGCTGTGTTTTGTATTAGTACTCTTCTAAAAAGATTTGCTCCATTAATCTTTTTATTAACAATTTGGGAAGGCAAAATAGTAATTATTCGAATAATTTCTCTATACACTTCGACATAAAAACCATCTCTTCCGGTTCTTTCTGCCATTTGAAGAATATAATCGGTTGACAATTTTTCAAGACTTTTTCTTGTTGTCTCCATATCTTCTTGAAAAGACATGTGAATATATAACCGCATTGCCTGCAAATAGATTCTTCCGCTTTTTCCATAATAATAGTTCTCTACAAGACCATGCCTTCTCTTTATAATATCCGGAACAACCATCAGACACAAATAGTACCAAAAGCCTAAATTATTAGCGACAGTATCATTAAAATAGTCTTGCTTATTTAAATATTCATATAAAAAACAAGCAAACGTTAAATCTCTTTTATAAATAGAGTCTTCTCTAGCAGCAAGTCTTTCAAAATTAAGCAGATCTTTTCTTATTTTGATATAACTAGGATCAAGTTTTTCAAAAGTGCTTTCTGGAATACTTCCTAATGAATCGTAATAACAAAATTTTTGCGAGGCTTCATCTCTTGATAAAACTCTTATTTGCATATCTTCTTCTCCTTATCAAAGAAAACCTTTATGCTCTCAACAAGTTCGCTTGTTGACTTAGTTACAAGAAAGCCTAAAGCGTCTCTAAAATAACGTATAGCGGCCAAAATGCTGCCTTGTGCTTCCAATGATTCGCCTAACAAGGCGTCATAATTGCCTTGTTGTTTTGAAATATTTAGAATCTCAATTATCAAAGCTGAAAGCGATGAGGAAATTACTTCTTTAAAAATTTCTTCATCATATGATTCGTTTTGAGGATCAATTCTTTCATATAAAGAATGTGATGGGTTCAAAATTATTGCAACATTATCAGTAACAAATTCATCCTCCGTCCAATCAACAAAATTGACTTTAATTTTCCACAAAGGGTCTCCTTGCTTGGTATATTGTTCAATTGGAAAAAAGGACCCGTTTCCATTAACAATAATTGTCCGTGCTTTTTCTAAAGAAACAATCATCCCTTCAGAATTTGCAAAACCTTTTCTATCCGATGAGTTTCCTGGTTTAATAACATAGAAAAACACATTAAAATCGATATCCGAATCAGCTGATTTTATTTCTATATTTTCCACAGCAGCATCTAACTCGTCCATATAGTCATCTATTTCGGCTATTTTTTTACAATATTTAAATTTTGATTTTGTAGCCTTCCGAGATAATCCAACGCCAAGTTTAGCTTTTGAATCACATGCCTGATTAGTACCGTGAAATATATTTACAATATTAGATATTTTAATTTTTATATTTAAAAACAAACTTCTTGATTTTCGAGCTTCTATCCATTCTCTACTTAAATCTTCTAATTTTACAGTTTTGTTATTTGATGCAAGAGGATCAACTTTTTTCTCGATTAATTCAATCCTTTCTCCTTCATCATCAAAATAATGATAGGTCCTATCAATAGTAACATTTAATTGTTTAAGAAGTTCTTCGCTAAATGTTATAAACAATTTCTTACTCGCCATTATTACTACCTGCAGCTTTCGATATATTTTGAACCAAGCCAAAACAACTTGTCTCATCTTCTGGTTCAAAAGATAAATCTAAATTAATTTTGAAATCTTCGTTTGTTTTATTAATCAATTTAAAGCCGTAAACTTTCCTACTGTTTGAAGTTTCAAGCATTTCTATTCTAAATATTTCGTCTCCGACTCCGTCTTTTTTTATTAAATTCCTATTAATTAAAAGTTCATCGAAATCTCGTTTAGCATAAAAATTAAATTCTGCTTTATAGGCATAATATTTGTCAATTTCAATTATTTTTAAATAACATGGCAATTCAAAATCCATTTTGTCCCGCTCATCTAATGTATATTTTTTGTTTGAAGTTTGGACAACTGTTTTTAAAATGTATTGCTGGTTTTGTTTCAATAAAACTTGAACAGTATATGTTGGTCTTCCTTCTATGAATCCTGTATCAAAAATTTTAGTTTGTGATTCTCTTTTTAAATTAGATAAAGGATCTTTTCTTTCCTTTTTGTTTCTGCGAGGTGGTGTAGGCTCGTTGCCAAAATCCTCAGGAGGCAGCAACAAACTTCCTAAGTCTTTTTGAAGTTTTGTGTTAATAGATTGAACTTCGTTTGGAATTAAAATGCTATATTTCTCATTAAGTTCTCTTGCGATAGATTTAATAATGTTTCTAAAAGGCTTAACTTTTAGTGACGAAATATGTGGCGCTTTTTTACTTTCTTTAATGTCTTCCCGGCCTTTGTGGTTTGCTGTTTCGCTTTCTTTAAAATATTCACCAAGTTTATCCCCGTGGTGCTCTGCACGATCGTTCAAAATAAATATACCTATAATATATTCACCAGCTCCAGTTTTTAGATTAGTAAATTTTCTTGAGTCATCATAAGTAACAATCATTCTTGGGTTTCTAGTATAAAAAATAATCGCTTCATTGGAGTTTATGTCTCCTTCTTCTTTAATATCTAAAATGCAATATGGGTCTGGATAGTTATTTGGTCTAGTTAAAACGTCAAGTTCCTCTTTTGTAAATTTTTTATACCTAAAAATGCCTAATACATTTTTGTTAGCATCAAAATTATTAGCGGTTATTTTATATGCGTCTGCACCTTCAAGTTTGCCATTATATAGCCTTTGCAAGACATCAAAAAAAGGAATCAATTCTACTTTATTGCCATTTATATAAACTTCAATATATTTACCAACTTCATAATTGTTTATTCTAGGAAAATACCGTCTTTGTATTGCATAACACAAAGTGTCTTCAAAAGTATCGTCCCAAGGAGCTTCTTCATCATTAATTTTGTCTTTTAGTAGAGCGTTTTCATCAAAATAAGGAATTATAATTTTGGTACCGGTTTGATTTTCGGAATAAAGGTCAAGATTAAATGTCTTTAAAAATTCTTTTATAAAATCTACCTCTGTTATTGGAAGAGACCTTTTTTCTCCGTCTTCACTTAAGCCTTGCTTCCCAATAAATGCAACACCTAAATATTTATCAACATCGTCTATGATCCTGCTTTCTTTTTGCTCGTCTTCTAATAAGGCTCCAACTAATTTGTGCTTTTTTATTCCATCTTCAAAAGTGCTTGTATAATAAAAAACAATCCCTTTGCCATATCTAAAATATACTGATTTCCCTATTCCCCAAGAACCACCACTGTTTTCGCCTTTTTCGCTTTCCAAAAAAGCATAAACTAGTTTGTATAAATTATTTGGTTTATTTGGGGTTTCATAAGCTTCACCTAATAAACCGGAAGTATTGTAGTCTGAAATTATCAAAGCTTTGTTGATTTCTTTTCCAAATCTTTCAATTAACCTATTGCCATAACCATCAATAAAGTTTGAAAATCTTGAATTAGAAAAAGTTTTAGTATCAAACTTTATCAAGCAACTATCTTTACTCTTTAATGTAGCGTCGGTTGAGTTTTGGATGGATTCGCGAACTAAAAGATCAACTTTAGGTGTTTTATTATCCATAATCAACTCTAAAGCTCTACTACCTTTAAGATTGTATCCATGATAACTTTTAGTTAATGGATCAATAGTCATCTTCATCTGACTCACTATCGCTGCTCCTTAAGAAATCTAATTTTACAGTTATTTTACCACAATCAACGGATTTTGCTTTTGCTTTACCGTCATTACCATATGGAATATAAATATTATAACCGATGAGGTGTTGTTTTAAATTCAAAGGTTCCCTGTCATCGCTGTTTTTGGACCGCTTGCCACTATCTTTATCAATAATATAAATTATTAAACAAGGTGTATTAATAAGTCCGTATTTTATTCTTTTTTGTACTGGCTTTAATTGGTGAGAATTCTCGATTTCGTCGATCTCTTTATTACTTAATTTAGACATATCAATATCTGAAAATATGTCATTTGGATCAGTTAAAATCTTTAAATTAATGAAGTTCTCCCTCGTGTTATCTTTAATTTTTGTACGTGTTGGCAATCTAATTTCAACGTTTTCTAATTTAACTAACGTTCCTTCATTAAGGTTTGTCGATACAATTACATTAAAATTTGTTAAATAGCGGTTCTCTGCTTGCGTTTTAAACCATTTAAGAACTTCTTCTTCGTTTTCCAACAATGCTTTTTTGTTTTCTTTAGGAAACTTTAGCGAGCAAACATATTTGACAACTTTCTCATATGGCTGATCAAACCATATTAATCCTTTTCCTTTTGAATATGGGTTGTTTAGATTGTCAACTTTCTTTCTATCAACCTTACCTAAACCGTTAATGAAATCGATTGTTTTTTCATAGTTTTCTTCAATAATGTCTTCATCGTTAAAAAATAAAGTTGTTTGCCCTTTTTTATTGGTATAGTCTTTATCAAGAACAATTGTGTTTTGTGATTTATTCGATGAAGTTATTTTTAATGCTCTAAAATTAGGAAAGGTGTCAATTCGTGGACCATATTCCTTTGGTGACATTCCCATTATTCCCATATTCGTTAGCTCTTCTCTAAGGTCATAGTCTAGCAAAGTAAGGAATTCAAATTGTCGTTTTACTAAATCTGATATCCATAATCTTTGTAAAAGCTCATACCCCTTCCTATAACCAAACCATCTTCCCATTTGCATTAAAGTATCGGCTTGTTCGGTTGTACGAATGAAATATGTTGTTGTAAGTCCTTTTAAAGTTAAACCTCTTGATAACGTTGATCCACCAACAACTATAAATGCAGGTGAAATATCTAATATATCCTTTTGCGTTTGCTTGTCTGGATATATTAGTCTAAGAATAAAGTTTTCTTCGGTTATTTTGTTTGCTTTGCAATTATCTATACATAAGTGAATACCCTCATTAAATTCGGGCTTTATTTCTTCTTTATTCATCTCAATATGTGTCGTTTGCTTTTCGATTAAGTCTTTTATATATGGCTTTATTTCTAGAAACGAAGGATACTTATTAATTTTTTTGTTTTTTGGAAAATTAGGAACTTCCTTACGAAATCTTTCCTCTGATAATTTATTAATTTGTGTTTTATAAGTCTCTTCTATAAATTTTAACCCAAAAAGAAATTTAAATTGAAGGATGATATCCTTTACTATTTTCCCAACGACAAAATGTTTGGTTACGGATGCACTAGTGTGAATTAACATAGTTACTGGTTCTTTCTTTTTCCAATATCTAAAACAAGCTACTGTACATATAAACCACGCAATCGCTGAGTGTAAACTAGTTGGCGTATAAATGTCGTCAATTTTTCCTTTTTGAATATTTCCTATTTCTTCAGGCGAAATATTATTAATTATAGGTAACCCACTATTTATATCTTCAATCCCAAATATTTGCTGTGGGCCGATATACTCTTCTGCCGGATTTAAGGATAAAATGAAATTTGTTGGATACAAAGATTTGTCATTAGCTTCATTCAAAAAGTTTGCATATGGTGTTGCTGTATAACCAATGTAATTAACAGCCTTATATGGCGATCCTTTTTCTGTATATTTTTCTTTTTTCGTTCTTCCAAATGCTAATGCTTTAATTTGCGAATTTATTTTCGAAACCAAATCTTTTGACATGTTTGCTGTATTAATACCAGCTTGATCGGCTTCATCATCTAAAATTAGCATTTTTAATTGTCTTTTCTTTGGCTCACAAGAATTTATCCATGTTAATAAATCATCTAATCTTGAAGAATTTTTAAGGCAAACATAAAGATATCTAATGTTTTCACCTTCATTTAAGTGCAAGTATTGTAACTTGTTAATGGGGTTATCAACACTTCCGGACAAAAATGGCAACGGAACAAAAGTTAAGGCGCCCGATTCACTTAAATCAGAAACTAATCTTTCTTGAGTTTGCAGTCTTAAGTTATCAATTGTGCCTGTTAAAACAACAAAAAAATTGTAACCATAATCTGCGGCCATTGCTATTAAACCAGCCATATTTGCAGTTTTTCCTGACTGTACATTTCCTACAACAATTCCTCTTATTGGTTCGTCTTGTGAAGTGTTGTCTGATAGTTGAGACACAATTTTTTGAGTCGAATTTTCTATTTGCTGAATACTTAATTCAGAAAAGCCTTTGTCAACTAATAATTTTTTATATTTTTGCCAAGCAGAAAAAGGATTTAAAGGCACAGCTTTTAATGCCACTTTTGGTTCACCAATAAAAGAATCGTGACTATTTCTTTCTATGTCGTGCATAACATCAACTAATTCTAGCCATTCATCAATAGTGATTTCCCGCCCCAAAAACTCATTACACACTTTAATAAATTGTGACAAATCATCTTGGCAACCATTTCTTATTTGTTCCCGCTCTTTATTTTGCCTTCTCCATTTTTCAACTTGGGATACAGGAGTTTTGTATTTCTCTTCGTAAAAATTCATTTTTATTCCACTTCTTTTATTTCTTTTAAATTAACTTCTGGATAAACCAAACATGTGTTTTCATTTATTAACTCAAATACAATATTACTAAGATCAGCATATAAAATATCTCTTAATTGTTTTTCGACTTCGCTTTTTATATTGTTGTCAAATTTTAAAAACACTCTTTGATCGTTTTTTCTTGTAGTAAATATAACTTTTGGATTTTCAGTAAACGCGCACAAAGAATCACAAAAAGCTTCAAAATTTCTCATCTTATCAGGATATAAGTTACGATCTTTAAAAAAATAAAAAGAAAAAATCTTTTTGTATATTTGGATTCTTTTTAAATCAATATAAAAATTCATTTTGCCATCATCAGGAATAAAAGCTTGGTATTTTTCCCGGTCTTTTAACGAACAAATAAAATAAGTTCCGGTATTGCTCTTCCCTTCTTTTCTATTGTTTGGTACTGCGTCTCCGCCTTTTACTTCTACTTTCATAATTCTATTTAAAAAAGCTGACATAAAATTCTCCTTATAGTATTTTTGAATCCAATATTTTTTTAACGATAGCCATCATAACATCAACAACAATGGAGTTTCCTGCCTGTTTATATGCTTGGGCTTTAGAAACAACTATTTTATAGTCATCTGTATAACCCATTAATCTTAGAGCTTCTCTTTCGGTTAACATTCTTACTTTACCAAAATCTGTTGAGCCATCAAAAGAATAATAGTTATCAACCCCAGCTCTATGTCTATTGCCCATTGTTTTTAAAAGTGTTCTAGCAATTTCTTTATTGATCTCAGGCTTTTGATACCAATTTTTTGTTCCTGATTTCATTACATAATCATAAAGAAGAGGGGTTAAATAATACTTGCTGTCTACTTCCCCTTTAGTCTTTTTGATAAGCAATTCACCTCTTTTTGAGTTTGTAAAACTTCCGAATGAGCAATTGTCTAACAAAAAATCTTTCATTTTGAATTTTAATTGAATTGGGGAAGGAAATTTAAAACTAAAATTTTTATCTTTGTATCCAACAACAAACAATCTTCTTCTACTTTGTGGAATTCCAAAATCCGCAGCATTTAAAATTTGATAATAAATTGAATATCCTAATGAATTAAATATATTTTTAATCGTGCTCCGTGTTTTTCCGTTGTCGTGATTAATTAAGTTTCTTACGTTTTCATATATAAATACTTTAGGTTCTATTTCTTTTATAAGTCTTGCATAGTCATAAAACAGCGTTCCTCTAGCATCCTCAAGTCCTTGTTGACTACCAACGGAAGAAAAAGATTGACAAGGGGAGCCACCAACAAACAAATCTACACACCCTTTAAAATCAGTTCCATCTAATAACTTTATATCTTGATAAAAGCTTGATTCTGGACACTCATAGTTGGCTAAATAACTTTCTTGTACAAAATTTTTTCGTCTTGTAACTTTGCTATAAATATTTTTTTGATATTCGTGCTTTTCTTTTGGCGAAGGAAGATTTTTTATTATACTTAACTCTTTATCATAATCTATATTTAAATCGTCTCTTTCACCGTTATCACATGCAAAAATTATTTCGTAATCAATAGAAAGTCTCTTCAATGCAAATTCTATTGCACCTATTCCACTAAAAACAGTAGCTAATCTAATTTTATTCATCAAAAACTCCTGATTTGAGAATTTCTTTAATCAACTCTTCCAATACATTTACAACTATAGAATTTCCTGCTTGTCTATATGCTTGCACGTTTGGAACGACAATTTTGTAAGTGTCTGGGAAGCCCATCAATCTCATACATTCCCTATAAGAAAGTTGTCTACAAACGCCTTTAATACCTTCCCGTTCACCCACATAGGCTCTATTTAAAATTTCTTGTTTATGCTTGTTCAAATCTAACGGTTCAAATATAAAATCTCCGTTCCGATTAAACTGTTGATTAGCTTTTTGAGTTCTAATTATAGTTTGATTAACTCTTGCTCTTCCTCTATATTTTCGGCTAGTAACAAATTCAAAACCTTTTTTGCCTAAATAATGTTTTACCTCTACTCTTTCTTCTAAATAATCAAAAACAGTCGAATTTAATTCTTTCTTTTTAGGAAATAAAAATTTGGTTTTATTATTTTGAAACCCCACAACAAACAATCTTTTCCTGTCTTGAGGGATTCCATAGTCTTTTGCATTTAAAATGTCATAATAAATTTTATATCCCAAGCTCTCAAAAACTCTATTTATTGTTTCCCGTGTTTTTCCTTGATCATGTGTAAGCATTCCTGGAACGTTTTCAAAAATAAATACTTTTGGTTTCGTTTCGCTTATTAATCTAGCATAGTCATAAAAAAGCGTACCTCTAGCGTCTTCCAATCCCCCTCTTTTCCCTATTGCGGAAAAGGATTGGCAAGGAGAACCTCCAACAAGCACATCAACATCATCTAATAGATCTTTTTTACTAAGAAATCTTATATCGTTAAACCGGCGATCTTCAGAAATTTTATAATTTGCAAAATAAGCTTTTTTAACATAATTTGGTTTTTTAGATTGTTCGTATAAGTCATCAATGTATTTTTTCTTTTGTTTTGGAGACATCGATAAAGTTTCTTTTTTGATTTTTTCAACGTCAACGTCTATATATCTTTCTCCGGTATCACACGCAAAAACAATTTCGTGCTCAATATTTAATTTTAAAAGGGCTTGCTCAAATGCACCTATACCACTAAACACCGTTCCGACTCTAATCTTTTTCATTTGACTTGCCTAACAAATTTAATAATGTAATCAATGATTACTTTATTGTATCATACGATAATAATCGGCGCTATTTTGATTTCGTTCCTTTATATTAAAAAAACAGTTGAAATCACTCAACTGTTTTATCTAATTTTTCTTCTCTCTTCTTCTCTACTTTTGCATTGATAAATTCAACAAGTTTTCTGATTCCAAAGATTGCAAACCAGACAATGCTGATACCTAAAGCAAAAGCTATTAAATATATAATAAAGAAGAAAACAAAATGTACGTGTTCTTTAATATCTCCTAAAATTGGGAATGGACATGAATAATATGGAGAAATATACATGAAATTAATTATTTGCCCAGTTGTGTTTTTATCAGTTCCAAAATATAAATGATATGAAACAATATTAACAACTAATGAAATAACGACAATAATTGCAAAAATAATTGCTCCAGATCCAACTTCGTTTAATAAGTTTTTGATGTTACTACAATATCTTTTTGAAATTATTAAATAGATACCCATTATTACCATTGATGTGTGCCACATCATTGTATGTAATAAAATAGTTACATATTCTGTATGGAAACATGTATCTGGATATAGCATAACTGCAGTTCCAGCAACAAATCCAAATAAAGCTATAAATTTATAAAATACATCTTGGATGCTCTTTTTCCTGATTAATGGACCTATAAAAGCCGCATACATTGGAACAGAACAGAATTGGAATGGAAAAGTTCCCCAAATGAATTGACCATTATCAACAGTAACAAATATTTGTTTATATGTTTCAATTACAACAAGAAAAACACCAAAACCAAATATGACTCTGTTATCAATCTTGTCATCGTGCTTTCTTGCAAACTTTAAGCAAAAGAAAACACATAGCCCTACCATGATAACTAGCCATAGTATATGGTACCATCCATAATTAGTAGGCCTATCCCAAGGCCACAACCATCCTGTAATAGTGTCTAAAACTTTCATACGCACCCGAATGATAATCTTACCAAACTTTAATTTTTTTGCAACTAAATAAATTTAAGTATATGTAAATTCAATAAAAAAGGCCGTTTTTGCGGCCTTTTTCAATTAAATCACTTAAATCTAATTTTTGTTTTAACTATTCTTGTTTCTCGATTGGAGTTTCTTCATCTGCTTTTTTGTTTCTTTTTAATCTAACTAAGAAATAAACAAGATAGAATAAACTAATGTAAATTAAGAATAGTAAGACAACAATAATTGGATATAAAACTGGATTTCCATTAACCATGTTATAGAAGATGTCATAAGGTGTTCCATCACCTCTCATCAAGAACATGTAGTTATATGGAATTG
>JAEEGL014348567.1_pt1 | contig 12102 bp, 9 predicted proteins | sample 9134231 | NCBI WGS metagenome assembly JAEEGL01 (sample SAMN16246548, study PRJNA631951) | gut metagenome | biome: gut microbiome; feature: rumen; material: fiber-attached | host: Bos | place: Iran: Karaj | collected 2018-10
AAATGCATGATGCTCGGCGCCAACCACCCCATGGGCCCGCTGGCGCTGGCCGACCTCATCGGCAACGATGTGAACCTCGCCATCATGGAGGTGTTATACAAAGAGTTCGGCGATCCCAAGTATCGTCCCCATCCCCTGCTCCGCAAGATGGTCCGTGCCGGCCTCCTTGGCCGCAAGACCGGCGAAGGTTTCTACAAATATTGATCCTAGTATTTCCGCATCCAGGTCATCTGCTTGCGGGCATAGTGCCAGGTGTTGAGCTTTATCCGCTCCACGGCATGCACCAAGGTATCGGAGCCGTCGGCTACTGCGAACAACTCGCGGTAGCCGACGGTGTTTAATGTCGACAGATGGCGGTATTGTAGCAACGATTTCACCTCGTCAAGCAGGCCCGCCTCAATCATGGTGTCGACACGGCGGTCGATGCGCTCGCGCAACTCGGCTGTAGGCATCGACAGCACACGCACCTCGGTGTCAAACTCGCGCGGAACAGACTGCTGCTCGGCAAGGATGGTGCTGTATGGTCGGCCAGCAGTAAGGCACACCTCCAAGGCCCGCTGCAGACGAACGGGGTTGCATAAATCAACGCGACCATAGTAGTCGGGGTCAAGCAGGCGCAGCTGCGAGCGCTTCTCCTCGATGGACATTTCCTGCAGCTGACGGCGCAATTCTGCTGAGGGATTGGGCAAGCGGGCAGGTGTCGCCAGCAGAGCGTCGATATAAAGGCCACTGCCACCCACGGCGACAACAACGTCATGTTTCTCGAACAGCCGTTCCGCCACACGCATGGCATCTTGTTCGTAGTCGTAGATATTGTACGGCTCCGTAACCGAACGGCAGGCTATGAAATGATGCTTCACGGCTTCCAGCTCCTCTTCCGACGGACGCGCCACGCCGATTTTCATCTCGCGGTAGAACTGCCGCGAGTCGCATGAGATAATCTCTGTTCCCAGTTCCTGTGCCAGACGCACAGCATAGGCTGTTTTCCCCACCGCCGTGGGTCCGGCAACTATTATGAGCCGCTTGTTCAACAGGCAAGCACTTTCTCAAACTCCTCCCAGAACTCGGGGAACGACTTGTCCACAACCTCGGGATTTTCAATCTTTAAGTCAGGAAAACGAAGTCGCAGCGGGGCAAAAGCCATCGCAATGCGGTGATCACCATAGGTATGTACCATCTCGGTGGCTTTAAGCGCAGCGGGCAATATATGCATCTCGTCACCAGTGGAATTCACACGGCAACCCATACGGCGCAATTCGGTGGTGATGGCCATCATGCGGTCGCTCTCTTTGAGAGCTATGTTGCCTACACCTTTGAGTATTGTGCGCACTCCCACGGCAGCAGCGGCGACTGCGAAAGTAGGTACCAAGTCGGGACAGTCGATACAGTTGTACTGTATGGCTTTTGAAGTCTCCCCCCCACCCTGTATGGTGATGCTGCGTCCCGCCGCCCGATAAGGTGAACGCACTTCAGTGCTTACAACACCAAGCTGGCGGAAGAATGCCGCTGCGGCGCTGTCGCCCTGACAGGAATCAAGCTGCAAGCCCAACAATCTAATGCGCAGGTCAGGTCGCAACATTGCCATAGTATAGAAATACGATGCCGACGACCAGTCGCGCTCAATCGTTATGGCTGCTGCTTTTGGTTTGCCCTGCAGCGGCTGCACATAGTAGGTGCGACCATTCGAAGAGCGGCGAACCTCGACTCCTGCCTGACGCAAAGCATCGGCGGTCATTTCGATATAAGGTCGTGATGTAGGACGCTGGGTCATAGTTAGCGAGATGCCTTCTGGCAGACACGGTGCAACAAGCAACAGCGCACTGACAAACTGACTGCTGAGCAATGGGTCGACGCTCACGGTGCGTCTAACAGGCACCCCACCCTGTATATGTACCGGCAAAAAACCCTCATTCTCCGTACACTCAACGCGCAGTCCCATTTGACGCAGCGCGTCGATGATGGGAGCCATCGGACGTTGCCGCAAACGCTCGTCGCCACTGAGCACGTGATGACCGGGAGTTATAGCCAGCAACGGCATCATGAAGCGGGCCACAGAACCCGCATTGTTACAATAGTAAAGGTCGCTGCCGTTATTTTCTTTTCCAAGGCTCTCATCAAGTTGTGCCAACAGTTGCCGAAGAAGACGAGTATCTCCCGAGGTCGAGAGTTTGCCAATGCGGAAATGGCTGCCGATGACGTGGTTTATCATAAGCCATCGGTTACTCATGCTCTTCGAGGCAGGCAGATTGATTCTTATATCGTTAGTATTCATATTCCGTATTCCTTAATCTTGCGGTACAGCGTCCGCTCCGAGATATGTAGTTCGGCAGCCGCCAGCTTGCGGTTACCGCCAGCATGTTCCAATGCACGCACTATGGCACTTTTCTCACGGTCTTCCAAAGAGATAGGGTCATCCTCTATTATCTCTGGTGTAAGGAACTCCTCCTCTTCCTGCGTAGGCATCGGATAATGAGTATTGGGCAGCATTCCCGGTGTTGCATCATTCCCCTGTGCAATACGACCCACCATCTGGCGCAGGTCGTTTATCTCCTGACGCATCTCACTTATCATCTGTCCCATCGAGAGGGCTTTGAGCAACAGTTCGCGGTCGCTGATGGCCTGCCCACCACCTTCTTGTCTACCCGGTTCCACCACCGCAGGCATGCGCTCGGTAGGGATATACGAGAGGTAGTTCTGCAGTATAGCGGGGGTAATGGTGCGCTCGGTCTCCACCACTGCTATCTGCTCAGTGATGTTCTTCAGTTCGCGCACATTACCGTACCAGGGGTAGTCCATCATCATGCGCTTGGCATCATCGGTGAGGACGATAGGCGGCATGTGGTACTTCTCGGCCACGTCGGACGAAAACTTGCGGAACAGCAACGGTATGTCGTCCTTGCGTTCGCGCAGCGGCGGCAGATAGATGGAAAGCTGATTGAGGCGGTAGTAAAGATCCTCACGGAAGCGGCCGTTGCGCACAGCCTTGAGGATGTCGACATTGGTGGCAGCCACCACGCGGACGTCAATCTTCTGCGCGGTGCTGCTGCCCACAGGCATTATTTCCCCATTCTCAAGGACGCGCAGCAGTTTCACCTGCATGGCCAAGGGCAATTCGCCAATCTCGTCGAGGAAAATGGTGCCACCATCAGCCTCTTCGAAGTAACCCTTGCGGCTACGGTCGGCTCCTGTGAAGGCTCCCTTCACGTGGCCGAAGAGCTCGCTCTCAATGGTACCCTCGGGAATAGCTCCGCAGTTCACCGAGATAAGTCCCCGACCCTGCTTCACATGCTTGCGCAGGCTGTTCTCGTGGATGATGCGCGAGAACACATCCTTGCCCACGCCGCTCTCGCCGGTGATAAGTATCGACAGGTTCGTCGGCGCCACCTGTACCGCCTTGTTCAGAGCCAGCAACAACCTCGGGTCGTTGCCTATGATGTCATATCGTTGTTTTAGTGTCTGAATATCCATTACCTTTCACTTTTTTACTTTTTACCTCACCACCATTCCAATGTTCCTGCCAATCTGGTGCAGGAGGTCTGTGTATTGCTTAATCTCCGCCAGCAGGAGGCGCTGGCGCTCGTCGTCCGTTGTAGTCAGCAGTTGTTCGCGCCGCTCGTCTATCATCTGCGTCAGCCTCTGACTCTTGAAAGTTCCAAGACTGTCTTTCACATCCTGTAGCAGGTTGTCCTCGATTTTCGGCGGGTAGATGTCCTTCTTCTTCCACGACTCCTCGCAAAGAGTGTAGGTATCCATCATCAGCGTTATAGCAAAAGCTCTAAGCCCCTCGTCGGAGGAGTTCATAAAGCGGCCGGTGTCCACACGGCCGGTCATCTCCACCATCAGGCCGCACTGCTCAAGTATCCTCTGGCACAGGGGGTGGCTGAAGCTGAGCTGCTCGCTCTGCAGTTCGCCAACGATAATCTCCGCCACACTGTATTTCAGTTCCTGTTCCTTTCCATCATCGTCCTTGTAGGTCTGGTACAACGGCTCATTGCCGTAGTTAAGCAGCAGTTGTGCCAGATGCCGCTCCACCTCGGGAGGAGTGGAGAGTGAAGAGTGGAAAGTGGAGAGTGGAGAGGTGTTGTCGGCATCAGCCGTTTCGTTCTTTGTCTCTTGCGCTCCACCCTTCGACTCTTCGACTTTTTCACTCTTCGTCTTATTAGCAATAGCCTTAGCCACAGCATTCGTAAGCACCTCCTCGCTCACGCGCAGCAGGTGCGAACACTGGCGCACATATTCGCTGCGCTCCAGCATATCGGCTACCAAGGCTATGCTGCGCGCCGTCTCACTCACCAGCTCAGCCTTGCGGATGGGGTCGTCCTTCACCTCGTCGAGGAGCACTCGCGTCTTGAACATAATGAAGTTGTCCTCGTGCGAGGCTAGGTACTCCTGCAGCTGCGTCGAGCCATATTTCTGTGCATAGCTGTCGGGGTCTTCACCGTCGGGGAAAAGGACCAGACGCACATGCATACCTTCTGCAAAGAGAAGGTCGACGGCCCTCAGGGCCGCCTTGATGCCCGCCGAGTCGCCGTCGTAGAGCACCGTAACGTTTGGCGTATATCGTTTAATTAGGCGTATCTGCTCCGTCGTCAGACTAGTGCCGCATGAGGCTACGGTATTCTCCACGCCCGACTGGTGCATCGACACCACATCGACGTTGCCCTCCACAAGGTAGCACTTGTTGGCCTTTGCTATCGCAGTGCGGGCCTGGAACATGCCGTATAGGATGCGACTCTTGTTGTAAATATCTGAATCGGGCGAATTCACATACTTCGCCGCCTGCTTCTCTGAACTCAGCACCCTTCCGCTAAAGCCGAGCACACGGCCTGAGACGCTGAATATGGGGAACATCACCCTTCCGCGGAAGCGGTCGTAGCTGCGGTGTTTATCATTCTCGTCCTTGAAAATGGTGAGGCCGGTCTTCTCCAGCACGGTGTCGCTATAGCCACTCTTGCGGGCATGGTCGGTGAAGTTGCTCCACTCGTCAAGACAGTAGCCCAATCCGAAACGCTTAATTATCTCGTCGGTCAGGCCACGCTGATGGAAATAGCTAAGACCGACAGCACGTCCCATCTCATCGTTGTAAAGGAGGTCGGCGAAATACTTCTGCGCGAACTCGCTCACATGGAACAATCCATCTCGCTCTGTCTGCCGTTGCTTCTCCTCCTCGGTCTGTTCTTCTTCCTGTATCTCTATATGGTACTTGTCCGCCAGCCAACGCAGGGCTTCGGGATAGGTGTAGTGCTCGTGCTTCATCAGGAACTTCACCACATCGCCCGCCTCGCCACAGCCGAAACACTTGAAGATGCCCTTCGATGGCGACACATAGAACGACGGGGTCTTCTCGTTATGGAAGGGGCAGCATCCTATATGGTTGGCACCGCGCTTCTTGAGCGACACAAACTCACCTATCACCTCCTCAATGCGAGCGGCGTCCATTATGCGTTGTATGGTCTCTTGATCAATCATGAAATGGATTGCAAAATTACAACTTTTTTTTCATATATAGAAATAAATATTAAAAAAGGCCGATGCATATTAGTGCATCGGCCTTCGATACTGTAGAATGTAGACTTTACTTAATAACTTCCACGGCTCCGTTGTGCTCAATATTGCCATTGTAGCCACGTGCGGTGAAGCGGTAGAAGTAGGTGCCTGCAGGTACGCCCGAGGGATCCCAGAAGTCGTCTTCGGTGGCGATGTTGTCGCGGTGATAGACAAGGGTGCCCCATTTGTTGTAGATGTAGAGGCTGTTGATGGGATAGCCGAGTCCATTGATTAGGTTGCCAATAACGAAGCGGTCGTTGATACCGTCACCATTAGGCGTCACCACATTGGGGAATTGGAGGAAGTCATTGACCATTAGGATGGTTGCCTCTGTGGTATCGGGACAGTATACGTAGTTTCCAGAAGGTGCGAGGTTCTTCGACTCAGAGATGAGGCGCACGCTGTAGTTGCCGGCAATATCTTCGGTGGAAGTGTACTGCGAATAGTCGAATACGGGATTCTCGTCGAGCAACGTATGAACCGACAGGGGGTAGTCTTTGCTGTATTGGAACTCCCAGAAGTAACGCGTCTCAGAATCGCGCGGTTCGGTAAGGTTGGTAAACTGCACCTGCGGCTGCAATACCGACGGATAGATTGGGTTCCATGCAAATGCTGCCTTGGGGGCTTTGTATACGGCGATTACCTTGTCGTAGATAAGCGAGTCTTCGCATGCATCTTCAGAAACAATATAGTACTTGAGCTTATAGATACCTTCGGTATAAGTGTGTGTCGGTGAGGCGATGTCCGAGGTATTACCGTCGCCGAAGTCCCAGAAGTGTTTATAGCCATCGATACTCTGGTTATCGAAGGTGAGGGTCAAGGGGTCGCAGCCTTCAAGAGTAAAGGGTGTGGGCACAAAGCTGGGATAGGGCTGGCGACGCAGGAATATGTCGACAGTGTCGCGGGTCACACAGGCTTTGTTGCCCATGGCGTTGACGACCTCAACAACATATTGTATGTCGCGGCCAGGCTCAATAGCGGAAGTAATAGTGTCGGTAGTCTGTCCGAAAGGAGCCCAAACGTAGCTGTAGTTCTGGTCAGGCAACTTGGAGTGGGCGTCGTTAGCGTCGAGTTTGGTTTGGTATACACCGCAGAGGTTGGTGTCGTTACCCAACGAAGGCTGGGGAGTCCAATATGAAGTGATACTGGTGTTGGTATCCCACACACAGCCAAACTCGTCATATATGGAGACGTTAATCTTGAAAGTACCGGCAGTATCAGGAGTGAGGATGTATGCCTCGATGTCGTTGTGACGGTGCACCTCGGCGCCACGGTAATGGCCGAGTTCGTAGTCGCAGTACTGCGCTGAAGTATCGGCGTACCATATCAGCGAGTCAATACCCACCTGGTATTTACAAGAGTTTTCACTGACGTTGCAGATATCCATACTCCAGCTGAAAATCCAGCCGTTGTCAACACTATAGCGGTCGCACACTTCGATATTCCATTCACCGTTCAGCGGGCAACCGACAAGTGTCGAAAAGTCATCGGCTGGAATATAATAGTTCGACTTATTATCGTGATCCGACGAGTCAAGCGTAGTAACTGTCACCACATTATCGTTGTTGGGTCCACAGTTCTGACCTGCGGCGGCATATCCAGCAGGGATGGGCCAAAGAGTTGCTGTGGTGGGATGCTGGTAGGTCGATGAGGCCATACCTGCATCTGCAGGACTCAACACGGAGGCTGGCTCGCCCGATACAAGCGTATAGTCGCCGTTACGCGAGAAGCAGTAGTTCCAACCCAAACCATAGGGGTTATAGATTGTGTCGCAGTTGTCACCACCGAGCATATGGTCGTAGCCGAGAGCCGAACCACGTGGGCTTCCATATGGAATACCCGTCTGGTTAGAACCGCCGCCGTAGGTATGGGCGGGTTTACCTGTAGCACCTGCGGATGTCTGATATTTGAGGACAGCTTTGGCTGAGGTGGGGCACCTGATAGACAACTCCCAGTCTCCCATATATGTATGTTCCATATTAACACAGATGGAACAAATGTCTTTCTTGTCAGTCACCCCCATACCGCTGGGAAACTCAGTGAAGGTAACTGGTGCCTGATAGCAGTTATCACCTGGGCATTGTGGGCCGTCAGGTATGAATCTACGGGAATCGTTGACCTTGGTCGCGATCTGCATGAATGTGATAGAACGCAACACTAGAGTAGCATCTTCTCCGCTATAACCCATGTTGACGAACAGAGAGTCGCGGTTGCATATTTCGTCGAGGGTGAACAGAGTCTTCAATGGGTTCTGTGCCGTTCGCACGCGTAGTGACGGTCGCTCAGTTGACACACAGCCCCTCTCATCTGTAACCATAAGTGTGACATCGTAGCACTGAACCTCGACATAGTTCTCGCAATATGCGCTGGTAGCGCCAGGACCAATCACGGAGTCACCCGAACCAAGGTCCCAGTAAAATTCAGTGGTAGAATCAGTGGGATGGTACCATCCGCAACTATTACTATACTCGCAGTGGGCGGTGAAAATAACACCGTCACCAAGACAAAGGTTCACACCATTGAACGGGGTGGAATCTACAGTCTGTATAGAGTCCATGAGAATTGAATCCCATATCATAACAGTGTCGTAATCGTAGAGCGTCTTTATTCGACCGAAGCCGTATATCTCGCCGTCACGGGTCTTATAGTATATTGAGTCAATAACTGGTTTGAATGTTTCACAAGGCCTGGTACACTCTACCACAATATTGAATCCCTCACCGGTGGTACGGTCTATACCACTGCAGTCGCATGTCTTGAAACGCAGAGTCATCATACCTGTGGTATTTTCGGGACTGATATATACTGAACGAGTGTTGGGGACAAACATGCTTCCAGTGGCAAACCATAGCAACGAGTCACTAGTGGTCGGTCCGTCGTACACGAACAACGTGTCGGCACATGGCAGACCTGAGGTGGTATGACGCAAGTTAAGCATCTCTATCGAAAAGGTCATCACATAGGGTGTATCGCACTCGCCGAGTACCGTCACCCAATAGTCTGTATTGTTAGTGTAGTTATAATCACCACCATCGTCCATAAGACGTATACCCTCACCAGGTAAAGTCATTGTTGTATTATGGACAGCATTGATATTATAGGTTTGGATAATCTGGCTCTTCACTGTACCGCCAATAAGCAGTACAAAAAGCGCTATAACCGATAATAATTTTTTCATAGCCCAGTCCTCCTATTTTCCTATTAAACTGTCTTCCCAGTCGGAAGCGTGTTTACGCATCTCGTAAATAGAGCGAAGCACAAGGTATTTGTGTTCCGATGCAGGTGTATAGAAGTACAACTGTAGATTAGCGTCCATGTATTTGAGTTGCAGTTGCTCAAAATTATAAGCATAGAAGCTCAATTTTGTAAGGTCAACCTGGAAGTCGCTCGGCAGAGCTTCACCAGTCCATACATCCTTAACACTCTCGATTGGCAGCACTACAGCGCCATTAGGGAGTTCGTCGGTAACATAGAAGGCGTAGCTGGCAAAGACACAATGCCACTCCAACTTCGGTGCCGGATATTCGGCCATCCTGGCTCTGTCGCCATTGAAGAAGGGCAACATAATAGTTTCGCAATCCTGGGCTTTCAATCCTGCGGCTGCAAGCAGCAATGCGACGATAAAAATTATCCTTTTCATAACATTACATTTTTTGGCTTTCTATATATATGACGACGAGGTAGCAAAATCTGTTCACCTTTTATGAATTTTTAACACTTCCTTCTCCTGAGGTGGTTGATGAGGGCCATCAGCAAACCCAGTGCCAGAAAGCCTCCCGGGGGCAAAATCATCATCAGCATACCGTCGGCACCGCCGATAAGGTTGATGCCAAAGAAGCAACCTGTACCGAGGAGTTCACGCACCATACCCACGAGGGTCAGAGCCCATGTGAAGCCCAACCCCATGAACAGGCCGTCGAGGAACGAACGTCCAACATTATTCTTCGAAGCAAAGGCTTCGGCGCGGCCCAGCACGATGCAGTTCACCACGATGAGGGCGATAAACAGGCCGAGGCTCTCATAGAGGGCTGGAAGGTAGGCCTTCATCACCATCTCTACCATGGTCACGAAGGTGGCAATGATGACGATGAACGCCGGAATGCGCACCTTGTCAGGGATAACGCTCTTAAGAAGCGAGATGACGATATTCGACATCATCAACACAAAGGTGGTAGCCAAACCCATGCTCAAGCCGTTGATGGCCGAGGTGGTGGTGGCAAGCGTCGGGCACATACCCAGTACAAGCACCCATGTGGGGTTCTCTTTTATAAGTCCGTTCTTGATTATATCTATTGTCTTCATATCAACATACTTAATAAGTCAAACTTAAAACGTGCAATACGTTATTTGTTGATGTTAGCAAACACCGATGATGCTTCGTTGACGATGCCCAGGAAGGCACGCGAGGTGATGGTCGAGCCACTGATGGCATCCACCGTGCCGCCGTCTTTCTTCACCGTCAAGGCGCCTTCGGCGGGGTTGCTTCCCACCACGCAGCCTTTGCCGTCTTTCTGGAACCACTGGTCGGCCTTGGCACCCAAACCCGGAGTTTCATGGGTCTCCAGTACCTGATACCCGCTCACCACACCTTCATTGTCGAAACCCACCATCAGCTGCAGGTGACCGCCGAATCCCTTGTCGTTGCCAGCCTCCACGGCGGCACCAACCAACTCTCCAGCTTCGTTGTAGCCCAGGTGGCACACATGGCCGTCAACCTCGGCATCTTCCAGTCGTGCAAACTCGGGCATCACCATCTTGATGGCGTTCTCCACCTTAGCCTTCTGAGCTTGGGCGATGGGTTCCTTGGTAACACCGTTCAAGGCTGCCAGCGCAGCGGCGGCCACAAGGGCAATTGCCGTCAGCGACAGCAGCATATTCACTAAAGTTGATTGTGCTTTCTTAGCCATAACTTTAATCTTTAACCATTAAACATTAACCATTATTCAGCAAAGCGTTTGGGTTTGCACCAGCGGTTGAGCAGCGGCGTAACGCTGTTCATGATAAGGATGGCGAAGCTGACGCCCTCGGGATAGGCTCCCCAGTTGCGGATGATGATGGTCAGCAGGCCGCAGCCGAAGCCGAATATCAGCTGGCCGCTCTTGGCCATGGGCGAAGTCACCATGTCGGTGGCCATGAAGCAGGCGCCGAGCATGATACCGCCGGTGAAGATGGTCATCAGGGGGTTCATGTAGCTCTCGGGGTTGATGAGCCACAGGATAGCACTGAACACGAAGGCCGTGCCGATAAAGGCCACGGGAATGTGCCAGGTGATGATCTTGCGGCACAGCAGGTAGATGGCGCCGATGAGGATGGCTATGGCCGAAATCTCACCCATTGAGCCGCCGATATGGCCGAGGAAAGCATCCCACAGCGTCACGTCGGCACCCAGGGCACCCTCCTTGAAGGCTCCAAGGGGCGTGGCACCCGTAGCGGCGTCGAAGCTCATGGTGAAGCCCGGCACAGGCCACGTGGTCATCTGCACGGGGAACGATATGAGTAGGAACACACGGCCAACCAATGCGGGGTTGAAGGGGTTCTTGCCCAGACCGCCGAAACTCATCTTGCCGATGCCTATGGCCACCAGGGCGCCGATTATCACTATCCACAGCATCTGAGCCGTGGCAGGCACGTTGAAGGCCAGCAAGAGGCCGGTGACCACCGCCGATCCGTCCCAGATGGTGGGCTCCTGCTTGAGGATGAATTTCTCTATCAGCCACTGGAAGAGCACGCAGCTCACCACCGAGATGAGGCTCACCAGCAGGGCGTTCACGCCGAAGAATACCGTAGCCACTATCAACGCAGGCACCAACGCCAGATTGACGCGCCACATGATTTTCTTTGTCGACTCGTCACTGTGAACATGCGGCGAGCCAGATATATTCAACAAGTTCATAATACTATTATTAACTCTTGGTTCTTAACTTTTAACTCTTAACTATTTCTTCGCAGCCATCATGGCGCGCACTTTGTTCTTGCCGAGGCGTATCTCGTCGGTCAGCGGCTTGTTGGCCGGACAGCTGAAGAAGCAGCACCCGCACTCGATGCAGTCGAGGATGTTGTGCTCCTTGGCTTCCTCCACGCGGTTGTTCTTCACCAGCAGCGAGAACATGTAAGGCTCCAGGCCCATGGGGCAGGCGCTGGCGCACTTGCCACAACGTATGCAGTTGGTCTCGGGAGCACGGCGGGCTTCCTTCTCCCCTATCACCAGCACACTGCTGTTGCCCTTCACCGTCGGAGCATCGAGGTTCACCACAGCCTTGCCCATCATGGTGCCGCCGCTGATCACCTTGCCGGTGGTCTCGGGAAGCTGGCCGATGCTGTGGGCTATAATCTCATTGTAGGTAGTACCGATGCGCACCACATAGTTATGCTGGCTCGGCAACTCCTTGCCGGTAACGGTGAGGATGTTCTCGATAAGGGGCTTGTTCTTCTGCACGGCCTCGTACACGGCAAAGGCGGTGCCCAGGTTGCTCACCACGCAGCCGCTGTCGATTGGCAGCTTGCCCGACGGAACCTCGCGGCCCGACACGGCGTTGATAAGCTGTTTCTCGCCGC
>JAEEGL015465411.1_pt1 | contig 12102 bp, 11 predicted proteins | sample 9134231 | NCBI WGS metagenome assembly JAEEGL01 (sample SAMN16246548, study PRJNA631951) | gut metagenome | biome: gut microbiome; feature: rumen; material: fiber-attached | host: Bos | place: Iran: Karaj | collected 2018-10
ATGACCGAGGCGCCGACCTACAGGGAGGCGCTGTCAAAGCGTTGCCCGAAGAATTCCGGCATGGTGGCCGCGTTCAGATGCTGGGTCATGATGCGCGTGCGCCTGCCGAGCAGGAACCACGCGAGCAGCGAGCCGATGAAGGCGTTGCCCAGACCGACCCAGGCGGAGGCGATGCCGAACTTCCAGCCGAACTGTCCCGCGTAGCCCACGAAGATGACCGCCGAGAAATAGGACGTACCGTAGGCGAAGGCCGTCAGCCAGGGACCGACGCTGCGGCCGCCCAGCACGAAGCCGTTGACGTCCGTCGCGTTGCGGCGGCAGTACAGGCCCACGGCGATCATGGCAGCGAAGAACAGGATCAGCAGGAAGAGTTTGATAAACATGGCAGTTCACCTCATAAAACGAAAAAAGCGGAGCCTGCAGCCGGGCCGGCTCCGCAGGGGGATCATTCTTTTGCCGGCAGCTCGTTCTGCTGCGCGACCAGGTATTCGCCGCCGTACTTCTTGCGAAGCAGAGGCTTTTCGATCTTGCCGGTCGGATTGCGCGGGACCTCGGCGAAGATGATGCGGCGAGGTCTCTTGTAGCGGGGCAGCGCCAGGCAGAACTCGTCGACCTCTTTCTCGGAGAGCATCATGCCCTCGCGGCATTCGATGATCGCCGCGGCGATCTCGCCGAGCCTGCGGTCCGGCAGGCCGATGACCGCGACGTCCTTGATTTTGTCGTGGCGGCGCAGGAAGTCCTCGATCTGCACGGGATACAGGTTTTCCCCGCCCGTGATGATGACGTCCTTCTTGCGGTCGACGAGGTAGATGAACCCGTCGGCGTCGCGCTTCGCCATGTCTCCGGTATAGAGCCAGCCGTCCTTCAGCACTTCCGCGGTGGCCTCGGGATTTTTGTAGTAGCAGGTCATCACGCCCGGGCCCTTGACGATCAGCTCGCCGACCTCCTCGGTCCCGACGGGGGTGCCGTCCGGACGCACGATCTCCGCCTGCCAAAGGTAGCCGGGCACGCCGATCGCGCCGACCTTTTCGATGTTCTCCACGCCGAGGTGGACGCAGCCGGGGCCGATGGACTCGGACAGGCCGTAGTTGGTGTCGTACTGGTGGTGCGGGAAGACCTTCTTCCAGCGCTTGATGAGGGACGGGGGAACGGGCTGCGCGCCGATGTGCATGAGCCGCCACTGATCGAGGCGGTAATCGGCAAGGTTGATGTCCCCGCGGTCGACGGCGTCGAGGATGTCCTGCGCCCACGGCACGAGGAGCCAGACGATGGTGGCCCGCTCCTGCGAGACCGCGCGGATGATGCCCTCGGGGGAGACGCCGCGGAGGATGACCGCCCGGCTGCCGGAGATCAGCGAGCCGAACCAGTGCATCTTCGCTCCGGTGTGGTAGAGCGGCGGGATGCAGAGGAAGACGTCGTCCCGGGTCTGTCCGTGGTGCGCCTGTTCCACGCGGCAGGCATGGATCAGGGATTCGTGGTTGTGCAGGATCGCCTTCGGGAAGCCCGTCGTGCCGGAGGAGAAGTAGATCGCCGCGTCATCCTGCTCGTCGTACGATACGGCGGGCGTGATGGAGGAGCAGTAGGTCACGAGCCGGTCGTAGCTGTCCGCGAAATCCGGGACGTCCGGGCCGACGAAGAAGAGGTTCTTGAGCAGCGGCAGATCGAGGAAGACGGAGGAGACGCGCTCGGTGAATTCCGGCCCGAAGATGAGCGCGGAGACGTCCGCGAGCTCGGCGCAGTACCGGATCTCCTCGGCGGAATAGCGGTAGTTCATCGGGACCGCGAGCGCGCCGGTCTTGAGGATGCCGAAGTACACGGGCAGCCATTCGAGGCAGTTCATGAGCAGGATCGCCACCTTGTCGCCCTTCTTGATCCCGCGGGTCATGAGCAGATTGGCAAAGCGGTTGGCCTTTACGTCGAATTCGCGCCATGTCATTTCCCGGCGGTAACGTCCGCCCGGCGCGGCCTCGATCAGGGAGAATTCGCGCCAGGTCAGGTTCGGGTCGGGCTGATTCGCGGGATTGAGCTCCACAAGCGCGACGTCGTCCGGGTAGAGCTTCGCATTTCGTTCGAGCAGATCGGTAATGACCATGATGTTGTGTTTCCTTTCGTTTCTGTCGTCGGGGAAAAAGAAACGTCCCCGGCTGATGATGTCAGCAGAGGACGGAAGAATTCCGCGGTACCACCTCAGTTCGCCGCCTCCTCACGGAAAACGGCCTCAGCGGGCACAATGCCCTCGCGCGTAACGGGCGCCGCCGTCGCAGCCTACGCAGAGGGGGACCTCCTTCGGTGCGCCGCTCTGGGAATGTATTCGGTCAGGATCCTCCGCGGCTCGCACCACCCGCCGCCTCTCTGAAGGGGACGCCCCGGCCTACTGGTTTCCCGTCGTAGCGTTTGAGCCATATTATATCACGCGCGGCGCGGTTTGTCAAGGGAATTTGGCCTTATTCTTTTCAGTGGTCATAATATTACGCTTTAGACGCTAATGCTGTTATTCTATGTTGTTTTCCGTATGTTCTACAATCGTTTTTTCTTCGTCACCAATCTCTTCTTCTTCGTCATAAGCTGTGAATTCACCTGTGATAATCCGGTGAACCGTTTCGTCTTCTTCTACAGAAGAAATGTGTTCGGGATTAGAAAGCAAAGTATCGGAAAGCGCGCCTTTCAAACGCATACAACAGGGTTTGAAAGTTACAAAAGTAAGACCACCGCCCACTACGCCGCAACAACAGGGATTGCTTTTTTGAAGAATCCAGCAAAAGCAGCCTTAGTCAGCTTAACGCCAAACCATTTCGTAACAGCCTTAACGAATGGGTAGAATGCGCCTTTCGTCAAAACAGTGTCTAAAAGCTTTTTCTCAACGCCGATTGCAAGCGCTTTTGCCATGGCTTTGATTGCATTATTTGCACCTGCAACGCCGTTCATAACACCAAGGCATAGGATAATCGCGTTTATGGTCTCTGTGTCAAGCGGAAGATCGCCATCTCCTTACTGTTTATTTCAGGTCGTTATAAACTAATCAGGTATTACTCTGTACTTCATGTGCCGGGCCTTGATATAGCAAAATCCTTGTTCAATTTGCTCGACGGCTATATCATACTCGTCAATAAAACAAACAAACCCATCCTTTAGTTTGACGGTTGAGCCAAGCCAATATGGGTCAGAATCATCAAGATGCCTACTGGATAAATCATATTCGAGATCGCCCCAGAACCACGTTTCAATATTACAACCCCAAACACCGTCAAATCTCAAATAGAGCGTTCCATCTTTTAGCAATTTCTCGTTAATGATTCGAGCATCATGGAAAAAGCCAGAAACCCACATGAGATCATCAATATCTTTCTTTGTCTTAATCTCCCGAGTTACTTCATAAATATATCCATCATCTATAGAATGACACTTAGACAAAACATCATCAGGTTGGATTTCATTATCAAGAAATGAAACCAGCATATCACGATTGAGAAAATCGATACAGCCGAAACCTTGATGATCTGTATTCCAGTTGTGCTGATCCGAATCCACAATCAAGATTTGCGGAATGAGTTCTTTTGTATTGGGAACCATCGTTGTCCATCTGATAAGTCTATTTTTCTTTTCATTCCAGATAATCCAATATGATGTGCATGAAGACTGCCCAATATGATTGGTGTCTGCTGTTGCTGCAAGATAACCATAAACAGCAGAGATATAATACTTCCCAGCTCCTAAACGGATTATTGCGTGCATAAGAAACCTCAATATAACTTTATAACTTTGATTATCATCATTATACTCCCATGAAAGGAAGCTGTCAAGAAAAACTATAGGCAAAACAACAAATCTCCCCACTGCCGGTTTGACAGTGGGGAGATACGACGTTATTTATTATCTTCTCTTCGAGATCCATGCGGAGCCGAGGACCGTGACGAGCACGATCATGCCGCCGCCGATCATCGAGCCGCAGCCGGACTTCTTTGCCTCGGCTGGCTTTTCCGCTGCCGGGGGTTCCGCCGCGGGCGTCTCAGCCGCCGGTTCTTCTGCAGGCGGAGCTTCCGGTTCGGGTTCCGGTTCGGGTTCCGCAGCAGCGGGCGCGTCGCCGGTCTTGTCGCCGAACAGCGTCACCTCGGAGACCTGGAAGGTGCCGGAGGCCGTGCCGTCCGCCGAGAACTTGACGTAGCCGACGTTGTCCGCCTTGCCGTCGCCGGCGAAGTAGGTGAAGTTCAGCTCTTCGAAGAAGCCGTCGTCGCCCTTCTTGAGCTCGGTCCAGTTCTCACCGTCCGGGGACACGGAGATCGTCCACGCGTTCGGGGAACGGCCGTTGTAATCCGCGTTGTCGTTCGCCGTCGCCATCGTGAAGCCGGTGATCTTGTAGACGCCGTCGAGCTTCGCAACGGATTCGGCCGGGAATTCGTTCGTGCAGAACTTCGTGCCGGTGTTGCCGTCCCAGAGGTTCTCCGGGCCTTCGCCGCCGAAGCCGTTCGTGCCGGAGACGAATTCATAGTTCTTGATGATGTTCTTGCCCTTCGCGGCATCCTCCACCGTGGCGAGGCCTTTGGACGGAGGCGCTTCCTTCACGAACGGGAATTCGAACGTCGTGTCGACGAGGTTGTCGTTCGCGTCGATCGCGTAGATCTTGATGACGTGATCGCCGACCGCGAGCTTGTCGAGCTCGATGGACATATCGAAGCCTTCCGCCTCTTCGTGGATCACGGCCTTGACGTCGGGTCTGTCCTGAATGAAGTCTTCGGAGCGGACCGCTTCGCCGCTGTCGATCGTATAGGCGAAGCCCTTGATCGGGGTCGAAACGTGCGCCCAGCCGCGGAGCTCGACCTGTTCGATCGGGCCTTCGACCGGGTTGTCGGCCAGCCAGCCGCCCGCGTTGCCGTCGACCATCATCTCATAGTCGACGAAAATGGTGTCCCAGGACTTCGCGAGGAGCTCGGCGCCCTCCGATGCGGGTTCCGCCGCCGCGGGAGCTCCCGCTCCATCGACCTTGCGGAAGAAGAAGTAGTCGAAGTACAGGGTCTTGAGCGTGGAGTCATCGTGGCCGTCCGGCAGGCCGAGGGTCAGCTTGTGCGTGCCCTTGGTGAGCGGAATGGTCAGACCGGTGATGAACTGCTCGAGCTGCTTGTCTTCGTTCTCGTAGTCAAACTCGAGACGGACCCAGTCGGAATCGTCGACTTTGACGTTGGTTGCGCGCGGAACGGACTTTTCCCACGCCATCAGGCAGATGGCGATCTCATAGGTGCCGTCTTCCTTGACTTCGAACTCGACGGAATAGTCGCCCAGACCGTCGTTCTTCAGATAGACGTAGTAGGAGCCGTCGTTGCAGCGGGCATTGGACTCGCCCGCGACCCAGGTATCCTCGAATTCGATGTCCTGGGCGCCGGCATGCCAGTCGGGATCGTCGAAGGACGCGGTGAAGTTCTTGTTGGTCCAGTTGCCGGTTGCCGCCGCGGGAGCTTCGCCGGCGGGTGCCGAGGCGCCGGAGCCGCCGACCAGCGTGACAACCGCGCCGTCCGTGTAGCTGCCGGCCCAGATGCCGCCGCCGAATTCGACGAGGTGGCTGTTGCCGTTGCTGTAATCCGTGGTGGTGTGCACGTTCGCCGCATAGTTCAGGATGAACTGGCTGCCTTCCTTGTAGGTGAGCATTTCGGTGCGGTCGAGGAAGGACCACGGAATCCCGAATTCGTAGTAGATGTGGTTGGTTTCCGCGTCACGGCGGACCGCATACTTATAGGGGCATTCGTCGAACCAGAGATTGTCCGCGCTCGAGTCCTTGATGTCCGCCGGGCTGCAGACCTTCCAGACCTGGATGTCCTCGTCCGCCAGCGCGATGCCGATCTCGAAACGCTGGTCATCCGTCCACGTGCCGTCCGCGGTGCCGAGGAGCGCCACATAGCCGGCCGGGCCGATGCCCATGTCGATGGCCTGTACGTCGAAGATGGGCTCATATTCGGGCGTCAGGACGTCGAGCAGCATGTAGAAGTTGTTGTCGTCCCAGGCCGTGTAAGCCGTACCGGAGATGCTCTTATCCGCGTCGTAATCGGTGCGGAAGCCGTCCATGCCGTAGAAGTCGGACAGCTTGGCGTAGCCGTCGTCGATCTGGCCGTCCATGACGAGCGGGGAAGCGGTCTTCGGGATCTGGAGGCTGCCGTCCGCGCCTTTCTCGACGGTCGCACGTCCGGCAGGAGCAGCAGGCGCGCCGGAGCCGGCGGGAGCCGCCACGAGGGTGACGATGCCGCCCATGTCATAGATGTCGTTCATCAGGCCCTGGCCGTACTGAACCGTATTGTAGCTCGAGTCGTTCATCCAGGTGATGATGTAGTTGAAGAACCACTGGTGGCCTTCGGTGAAGGAGACCTGGCCGGTGCGGTCGATCTGGTCCCAGGGCATCTTCACTTCGTAATAGGTCCACGTGCCGTCGTTCGACACTTCAAAGTCGAAGGGGCAGGTGTCGTAGATCGCGTACGCGCCGGAGTTGTCGCGGTACTGCTCCACGACGGACCCGGTGTACTTCCATTCCTTCGTGTCCTCGATGGAGCGGTTGAACGAGCACTGCATGACGTAGAGGTCATTCTCCGGCAGGTCGTTCACGGGAAGCGTCGCAAGGAGGGAGAGATACATGGAAGAGTAGTTCGATCCGGGCGGGTCCGCTTCGCCGTTCTGCGGGAAGTAGTCCTCCTCGGCGATCTTGAAGAACGCGTAGAAGTTGTCCGCGTCCCAGGTACCCCACGCCTCGCCCTTGGCGTCGTGACCGAAGTCGGCGTTGTCGTACCACTCGTCCTCGTTCGGACTGTAGAAATCGTGGATCTTGACATAGCAGTCATCCAGCTTGGCGTCGATCACCGGCGGGGTATTCGTTCCCGGGAGCTGGATGTCGTCGTATGCGTACGCGGCAGCCGCGAGCAGGACTGCCATGAGCGCGCACAGGACGATCAGGCTGATTCTTTTCATCGTTTCCTCCTGTTTTTCGCATATTCATGCGGATTTACAATTTCCATTATACACGTTCGGAAGGTGTTTGTCAATAGATTTTTCATGGAGAGCGGGAGGTTTTTTGTGCATGGTGCATCCCGGCGGGAAGGATTGCTCGGAGAAACTGGGACAAAACCGTCAAAAAGCGGAAGACGCGGAATTTCCGCCCGCCTCTTGCAAAATCCGCCGCCGCGCGGTATAATAAGGGCAATCACAGCCGAAAGCGAGGCGAAGACATGCAGAAACTCTTGACCGGGGCCGCTTATCACGGCAACCGGATGCTTCATCACATGGAGGCGGATCTGCGCGACATGGCGGACCACCACATGAATCTTGTCGTCCACATGCTCTCCCACACGGACTGGGACCGTCACTGCCGCGTCATGCGCGAGGCGGTCGGGCTTTCTCAGGAGGCGGGGCTCGAGGTCTGGATGGACAACTGGGGACTCGGCGGACCTCCCGGGGACAAATCGCACTTTCTCTCGTACCACCCCGAGGCGCATCAGATCTATTCGAACGGAACGCCGGATCCCGTGCGGGCATGCCTCAGACAGCCGTCGTTCCGGCAGTTCGTGCACGAGTGGATCGACACCGTGGCGTATACCGGCGCAAAAACCATCTTCTGGGACGAGCCTCACCTGCCCGTGAAGAACGGCGCGTATTCCTGCGCCTGCCCGCTGTGCCGGAAAGCGTTCGAGGAGCGGTACGGGCGCCCGATGCCGGAGACGATGGACAAAGACGCCGAAGAATTCCGCATCGAGACCATCGCCGACTATTTCCGGGACATCTGCTCCTATGCGGCGTCGAAGGGATTGGAAAACGCCGTCTGCGTCATGCTCGGCGAGGACATCGGCATCAACCTCTCCACCCTCGACCGCATCGGGGACATCCCGGACCTCCACAACATCGGCAGCGACCCGTACTGGGGATACACGGGCGTCAATCCCTACGAATTCGTCTACCGCGGCGCAAAGAAGACCATCGAGGCGGCCGAACGCTTCGGCAAGGCGCACAATGTCTGGATCCAGACCTACGCGACGCCGCGCGGCAGGGAAGAGGAGATCGTCCAGGCAACGGAGGCGGCATACGACGCAGGCGCGCGCACGATCATCGCGTGGGGGTACTTCGGCTCGATCTCGAACGACTACGGCGCGGAGAATCCCTATCTCGTCCGGGCGAAGACGAACCAGGCCTTCGAGCGGATCTGGGGCTTCGAGCGGGACCGCATCCTCGCCGAGAACCGCGCGAGAGTCCGCGGCTGACGGATTTGTATTCTCAGCGATCCTTCATAGTTCTTTTATGGATTTTTCATCCCCGGATGCTTGCAACGCCGGGGATGATGTGTTATAATACGCATACATGAACTTTTTGAAGATAAAAGTATCGCGGCATGCGGCAATGCGGAGGATGGGCACGGATGTGGAAAACGAAGAATCAGCGGTGGAAAAAGCTCGATAACGCGGCGAAGATATTCCCCTCCATCGCGCACGCCGAGGACCCGGAGATCTTCCGCCTCTCCTGCGAGCTCGCACAGGAAGTCGACCCGGACGCCCTCACCCGCGCCCTTGACTGCGCTCTCGAGGAATTCCCGGCGTTCACGGATACGATCCGCCGCGGCGTGTTCTGGTATTACCTCGAACCTACGGGGATCCGGCCCGTCGTGGAGGAGGAGCACACCCACCCGCTCTCCCCGCTCTACACGGACGACGGCGGACCGCTCTTCCGCGTGACCTACTACCGGAAGCGCATCAGTCTCGAGCTGTTCCACGCGCTTGCCGACGGCACGGGAGCTCTCGTTTTTTTCCGGAATCTCGTGGAGAATTACCTCGCCGAGGCGCATCCCGGGCTCTATGAAAAGAGCATGGTCGAGACGCCGGACGTGACGGAGCGCGAGCAGGAGGCCGACGGCTTCACCGAGCACTTCAAGCGCGGCGTCGGGAGCCCTCTGAACTTCGAATTCCTCGGCGACCGCGGCAAGCAGAAGCGGGTGTATCACTTTGCCGAGCGCAAGACGCCCGATCTGCACCAGACCGTGACGGAGGGGTGGGTCAGCGCGTCGAAGATCCATGCGGCGGCCAGGGAAGTCGGCGCGACGGTGACGGAATACATCTGCGCAGAGCTCATTCTCGCGATCCGGGAGACGATGGCGCCGGCGGAGCGCAGAAAGTCCGTTGCCGTGGCGATCCCGGTCAATCTGCGCCGGTATTTCGATTCCGACACCATGCGCAATTTCTTCGGCATCATTCAGGTGACCTACGATTTCTCCGCCGAGGGGGAGCACACCGTCGCGCGCGTCGCGCAGTCCGTGAAGGCTTCCTTCGACGCGGAACTGACGCAGGAGAACATGGAAGAGAAGATCGCCTCGCAGGTGAAGATGGAGCGGCATCCCGTCGTCCGCTTCTGCCCGCTGTTCCTGAAGGACTTCATCATGCGGAGCCTGCAGAGCGTCTCGATGAAGCGGCGGACCATCGCGCTCTCGAACGTCGGGCGGATCTCGATGAACGAGCCCTTCGCCGGCGCGATCGAACGCTTCGACGTCTTCAATTCGAGCTCGTCCAGGCAGCTCTGCCTGTGCTCCTTCGGCGACAGGATGACCCTGACCTTCGCGTCGGTCTTTGCGGAGCACGACGTCGAGCGGGCGTTCTTCCGGCGGCTCGCGAAAGTGGACGGGGACATCGTCGTCGCGGCGAACTACCTCGGAGAGTGAAAAAACCATGAAGCAGACTTACGAAGAATACACGCGGATCGCCGTGGAGCAGTCCGCCCGGGACTTCGGCTGCGATCCGGAGGCGTTCGGGGCGGACGAAAACCGCTTCCTCGTCTCGGGCCTTGCGGAGGGTGCGCGGGTGTATTGCCGCCGGCCGGTCCTCTTTGAGATGGCGACCTACGGAAAAAACACCGTCGCGGCGGGCAGGGAGGACCTGATCGCCGCCGCCCGGGAAGCGCTCGGGGACTGCGAGGCGCCCTACGGACCCTTCCGTCCGGAGAATCTCGCCGAACTGGACCGACAACTCCGGCAAAGAGGCGCAAAGCTCGGTTACGCGAGCCACTATTTTCTCCCCGATCCGGCAGCCGCCGCGGCCTTTGATATCCCGTGCCCCTTCCCCGTGCGCCTGCTCGGACCGGCGGAATTCGCCGCGCTGTACGTCCCGGAATTTCCGAACGCCCTCAGCGCGAAACGCCCGGAATGCGACCGGCTGGCCTGTGCCGCCTACGACGGGGACCGTATCATCGCGCTGGCCGGGATCTCGGAGGACTGCGCGGCGATGTGGCAGATCGGGATCGACGTGCTCCCCGCATACCGCGGACACGGCATCGGTCCCTGCCTCGTGAACCGTCTGACCCGCGAGGTCCTTTCGCGCGGCCCTCTGCCGTTCTACGGCGCGGCGTGGGCGAACGTCCGCTCGATGAAGACCGCCGAACGCGCGGGGTACCGCATGGCGTGGACGCAGGTCGCCGCCGTGCCGCTCGCGTGAACATCCTTTTGATCCGCAAACCTATTTGATCGGAGTTTTTGCCATGCAGAAATGTCCTGCCTGTGATATCGCCGTCGACGGCGCGCGCAAACGCTGTCCCCTCTGCGGGAGGGTGATGGGTGACGCGCCGGAGGGCGGGGAATCGACGGGAGTCTTTCCCCTCGTCCCCGTGAAGCGGACGTATGATCTGATCTTCCGCATCTCGACCTTCGCGGCGATCCTCATCCTCGCGGTTGTGAACATCATCCACAACCTCTGGCTCCCGCACATGCCCATTTACATGACCCTCACCCTCGCGACGGTATGCGCCTGGATCATCGTCAACGTCGGCGCGCGCAAGCGGAAGAACATCGCCAAGGGGATCCTCTGGGAGGGCGTGATCGCCGTCCTGCTCTGCCTCCTCTGGGACCGTCTGAACGGCTGGTACGGCTGGAGCTGGGGCTATGTGCTGACGACGGTCCCGGCGGTGCTCGCGGTGTTCTACTTCATCATGGGCATCGCGGATTCGCGCCGGATGGGGACTTACGCCGCGTATTTCGCCGTCACACTGATCGGCACGGCGGCGGTGGCGGTCCTCTACTTCACCGGGAAGATGACCGGGCTCTACCGCCATTTCGCCGTGATCTCCATGAGCGTGAGCGGGCTTCTCCTCGCCGCGCAGGTCGTGTTCCGCGGAAAGCATTTCCTGTCGGAGCTGGAGCGGTGGATGCATGTCTGACGAAAGGAAGAGGTTCGGAAAAATGAATGTGCTGATCGTCATGTCCGGCGTGGATTTCGAGGCGTTCGGGCTGAGGACCTCGCTCGAGCTCTTCGGCGCGCGGGTGTTCCTCTTGCCCGTCGGACGCCCGATGCATTTCCTCGACGCGCTTGCCGGCCGATCCGGCTTTCCCGAGCCCGACGCGGTGATCCTCTCGGGCCACGGGGACGGCGGGGCGTTCCTCATGCCGGCGCTCGCGGATTTCCTCTACGAGCCGGATGAACCCCGCGGGCCCCTCGGTCCGGAGGAACTCGCCGGGAAGATCGCCCTCGCGGGCAAAATCGTCGTCTCGACCGGCTGCGACACGGGACGCGAGGAGACGGCGGCGGTCTTCGAGGATGCCGGATGCTTCTACGCGGCTCCCGCGGATTCCCCCGAGGGGAGTGCGGCGTACTTCTGGACCGTCCGGTTTTTCTACGGCCTTCTGTGCGGCGGGATGAGCCCCTCGGAAGCGGCGGAGGCGGCCTCCTCGACCGACGGGGAATGCGGGCTCTTCGTTTTCCGCGACGGCAGAGCGGCGAAAAAATAATCCTGCGAAAATTCGCGGATTCCCTTGCATTTGGGCGGTCCCGGTGTTATAATGGAACCGCCGGACAACGGACATTTTCCCGATCAGAAAGGAAGCGCGTTATGGAACGACTCAGCACGATCAACGTATTCAGCTACAACATTTGGACCGACAACGGGACCCGGCAGGGAAGCGGCTCGTTTGCCGCGCGGATCCCTCTGTTCCGGGAGAAATTCCTCGCATACAGCCCCGATCTGATCGGTTTTCAGGAGACCATGCCCTTCCAGCGCCAATGGCTGATGGACAACCTCGAGGGCTTTGAGGTCGTGGGCGTCGGCCGCGGAAAGAACTACGACAACGAATCGAACGTCATCGCCTACCGCAAGGACCGCTTCGAC
>JAEEGL016529432.1_pt1 | contig 12102 bp, 6 predicted proteins | sample 9134231 | NCBI WGS metagenome assembly JAEEGL01 (sample SAMN16246548, study PRJNA631951) | gut metagenome | biome: gut microbiome; feature: rumen; material: fiber-attached | host: Bos | place: Iran: Karaj | collected 2018-10
CTGATATCAGGAAACACAATACATGAAAGAAGTCAGGAAAGCGAAAAAACAAAAAAGATTTTACAAAAGAACACAATATTACTTGTCTTGTTTTCCAACTAATTCATCAACAGAGGGATTAGTTTTTAGCATAGGGTCCCTTAATAAAAGTTTGTCCTTTCCTTCAACAAAATGCCATACATGACCTGTTTTGGTATCAAGTAAATATTGGTCTGCTCGATAAGTTGGATGCATAATAATCTGATATCTACCATTATTTGTTTTAGTTAAAATTGCAATTAAACATAAACAAACAACGCATAAAGTAATAATAAAAAACTTTTTCATAATACTATCCTTTCTTCTTTATTGATGATAGCATATAAATATAAGGATAATAATGGAAGCAACAAATACAGATTTTATAGAAATTATTTTGGCTGTTTTGGCAACTATTTTAATTTTATATATAGTTATCAAAGTTTTTACTTTGCCAATTAGTATTGCAAAAAATAAAAATCTTGCAAGTAAAGATATAACTACAATAAGAATTTTAACTTGGTGCGGAATTTTTGCGGGTATAACTTGGTTTATTGCGTTGTGTTTGGCACTTGCTTATAATGAAAAATCATAAATATCAATTATTATCGAAATTAAGGTATAACTGATTATCATTTTTTGATACACGTTTTCTACCTTTTGTCAAATTGCAACTATGACAAGCCGTTCTATTATAATGTGTTCTACTGGCAACTGTTGCTTGCCAAGATTTTCCACAAATAGAACATGTCCACCATACTTTTTTATTTGAACCTGCTAAAACTTGGCTTGGTTTTAGAGGAGCATTTTTTTGATAATCCCACTCTTTTGCAATATCTGGGAATTTTGTTTCTAAATCATTTATTCCTATAACAACTACTTTATTAGCGCATAATGGACAACCAGATTTAGAAAATTTCCTATGTGCTGCTGTTGCTTGCCATTCATACCCACATTTAGAACATTTCCACCAAAATTTCTTACCCCATGCTGTTATAATATCTTTGGGCGTCAAATTACCATTTTTAGTTGGATGCCATTCGGCAGCTAGATGAGGATGTGTAGTAGCTAAATCATTTTTACCTACCACAACAGTTTGATGTGAACATTGAGGACAATTATGTAGTTTTTTCCCAGTTCTTTGTTTTATAGTAGTTTCCCACTCGTATCCACATTTAGAACAGAGCCACCAAGCCTTATACTCTGACCCAGCATAAAAATTTTCAGGTTTTAACAATCCATTTTTGGTTGGATGCCATTCTTTTGCGACATCAGGATATAAATCTTTTAAAGAGTCTTTTATTTTTCCCTGATATAACTCTCTTATTTTTATTTCATCACGTTTGATATTAACATCAATTGGGCAACCAATACCGTTAAAATTCAAATCTTCTAACAATAATTGAATTGTATGTTGTAATGTTGAATATTCATATAATTTATCTCTACAAAATTGTATATCGGCAATAAATGCATAAAATGGAGCTTCTTTTTCACGGAATCTGATTAATTTTATATTTTTTGATTTACAAATTCTGTATTTCTTTTCTTCTCTTTTCAGTTTTGCACTACCTTTATGCCAAACTTCACCATCATATTCAATTGCATAATTTATAGAAGGAATAAAAATATCTAATTCCATTCTTCCTAAAAAAGGGGATTTATATTGACTAATAGCATCAGGAAACATTTTTTTTACATAATAAAAAATAGTTTGTTCAGGGAACGATGTATGGCTTGAATGCCAACAACTAGGGCAACCACCTCCTTTTACACGACTGTATACAGAAGCTTGCCATTCATCTCCACAAGTTGAACAACGCCACCACACTTTTTTACCACTACCGGATTTTACATCACAAGGGTTTACATCCTTATTTTTAGTCGGATGCCACTCTTTTGCTAATTCAGGATGAGTTGTCGCTAAGTCTGTTTTACCTTTAACATGACCACTTGCTTGAGTACATGCAGGACATTTCGAATTATGATTAGTTCTGTTATTTGGACTTGCTAACCATTCGTGTCCACACTTTGAACATTTCCACCAATATTTTTTATGAGAACCTGGTCTTATGTCTTGTGGTAATAAATTAGTATTTTTTTCATAATTCCATTCTTTTGCTATTTCAGGATATTTTGTTGCCAAATCATTTATACCAACTAGTAAGATTGAACCCGCACACGCAGGGCATCCTGTTTGTTGAAGTGTTCTGTTAGTTATTCCTGTTTCCCACTTATACCCACACTTATTACACTTCCACCACGCTCTAATACGACTACTTGGGCATATTGTATATGGCGTAATATCTTTATTTAACTCATAGTCCCATTCTTGTAATAAATATTCTTTATTTTTTTGTTTGCAATAGTCGTATAATGTTGCCATAGGATAATATTAACACGAATATATTATAGTATTTATACATAAACTCTCCAACTATCTCTTACAAGTAATCAAACTGTTTATGATTTTACAAAATAATTCACCCCAAGCGAGTTGCTCCCCTATATTTAACCTCTACTGCTTTGCTTATTGTTTTACAAATAAAATCTTCATCTAATTCATCAGCGTACTGGGAATTTTCTACGATTTTGCCTGTGATGAATTTAATGAACGTTCCTATTCTTTCATAGTCCTTATCCGAGCCTGAGCCTTTTTTTATCTGCATAAGCGAATACAAGAAATCCTCCTGCATATCGGAATGTTCAAGGTTTTCTTCGGTTATTTGTTTCTGCAAAATCTCGTTAGTCTTTTTTTATGAGTAGGGTGCAATTTTTTGCACCAAATTAATTTCTCAAAATCTCTGTTCATTCTTCTCAAACCGACTGTTCTTTTACAATTTGGTCGGAAGTGTTTTCTGTTATTGTGTGGGTGAAAGCCCGAAATAGTCCGGCTTTTACCGATTTATTAAGGTCGGAAATGGATTGAGTATAAAAGTCCGAAATGTCCGGTTTCAGTAACCAAAATGTCCGCTCATTTGAACTTTTTTGTCCCAATAATTGCACTATAAATTTATTGTTGGGTTTCACCCAACCTGTTAGCTAGTATTCTTAATTTATTATTATTTGATTCTATTTCTTCTTGCGTTTGAGGTTGAAACTCTTTTCTGGATTTAGAATATTCATGTGGATTTTTTAATGCGTTTGCAATATATGCGATTGTTTTAGGAAAGTTTTGTTGAAGAATAATACTCCTTGCACCCAAAATATCACCGTTAGGATTAAACACACCCGATACAAGTGCATTTACTTCCGCAACTAGTTCTATAAGATTTGATTCTGAAATATTTTTGCCATTTCCCGGATCTATTTGATTAGTAAAATAATCTATTGCATAACCTTCAGCATCGCTTGAACGTAATTTATAATCCTTCAGCTCTGAACTGAATATCATTTGCAATCGTGGATCTGCAAATATTTTAAATATATAATCAATACCATGACCTAATTCATGCAACGCTACAAATATATCATCTTTCAAATCAGAAGACATATCTATCCCCGGCGGTAATCCTTCGTCTGGGATTCCTTTTTGTTTACGGTCTTCCACACTCATTTTTGCAACTTCTTCTCGAGTATAAGACCTAAAACAAGCATTATTTTTATCAGCAAATCCACCTTCTTTAAAAGTTAAATCTAACTCCCAAATCCTGATAAGATTATCTGCTGTCATTTGTTTATAAAGATTTATAAGATTTTTATCTAATTTATCAAAACTTATAACACATTTTGTTTTTTCAGCTATTTTATTAACTACGATACAATCTTCTTTATATTCTACTAAATACTCATTCCCGTCTATTGTATCAAAATAATTGTTTTCATCATATTTCACACGTTGAACGCTATGGCTATACATAATATCGCCATTTTTATCCTTAATTTCGTAGGTTGAAATATCAGCCCCGTTTATTTGTGCTTTTTCCTGAACAGTAGTTATTCCGTCTGCGGAAACAAGATTGCGATTAACCAATATGTCATTATTATCAATAGCAACTGTACCAGCTTCACGTTTTTTGTATCCGCCTTCTCCACGTTCATAAATATTTAACTTATATTCACCATTGGTTTCCGTTGGAGTTAATACTTCAGAATATGTTTGATTACCGTTCTTATCATAGAAAGTCTTTTCATAACCATAAATTCTTGTTTCCGGAGTATTTCTTAATTTACCTTCTTTTAGTTTTGTAACTACTTTTGTCCCATCAACAAAATTCTTCCTGTAAATTGTACCATCAGGGTTATTGATTTCAGTTTCTGTTGATAAATAATGTGATTTATTATGTCTATCTATACTAAATTCATATTTTATCCTGTTTTTACCTTGATTTGCTTCAACAACAAATGTGTTGTCAAAGTATTGACTCATTGATAAATTTTCAACGCTACCTTCCGGTAAATCTTTTAATCTGTCTGTAACATCCTTTTGATTAAACAACTCCCATTCTCTTGGATTTTCTAAAAATGATTTTATTGCTTTTGCCGATAATATATATTTAGTTGAATTCCCTTCTTTTATTCCGAAATTAATTACATCATCAAAATTCTCTTTATCCAAATAATCACGAGATAAATCTCTGCAGTCATCCAGAGTAAATCTGCTTTTCCCGTTAGAATTTCTCATAGATACAAGTTGTTGTAGTGCCAAACTGTCATTTTCTCTTGCATATACTATAAGATGAATAAAATTATCAACAAATTGGGAAGATATACTTTTACTATCAGGTGAAATTAATTGGGCATATTTTGTAACTAAATCTTTATCATTTTTATATAATTCTTTTAATACTTCTATAAAATCCGTTGTTAATGGTGGCAAATACATGTCTAAATGAGCATGATACTGTGGTTTATCTATTATAAATCTTTTAAGAACATTGGCAAAATCTTTATCAACCCCCATTATTACTTGTTCAATTTCATTACTGTCATAACCTTGTTCTAACAAGAATTTTGCAAGTTCAACATTATCAGGATTCAATTTGACACTTCGTTCAATACTTTGTTTGTTTATACCTTGCGTATTGTACACATCTTCTATTAAATCAGATATATTTCTTTGTTCAATAACATGACCTTCGCCATGTTGTCCTGTCCCAGCATTACGAACAGCCCTGTCTTGCGGTGCGTCTAAAGACGGCACCCTGCCGTCTGTATCAACCTCACCCTCACTAGACAACAAATCTCTTTCTGTTGTGAGGGCAAAGTTTTCGTATTCGCCGTTTGCGTTGAGTTTGCGTGCTTTTGAAAAATCTACGGTTTCTTTTCCTTCAATAGCTTTAGCTGCCTCTCCCTCGTCAGGTACGGTCTGAGCTACATTACTCTTATTATCTTTTGTATTTGCCCCAAGAATTTCATTTGACTTGCCGGCTGCTTGTTTTAATTGTTCGCTTTCGTTTGCCGTTCTATTTTGCCGTTCTCTTAAATATGTTACAGGATCAAGTATAGCTTTACCTACTTTTGCAATAGTCGGAGCCATATTGGCTTGTAATACAGCATTCCTGTTTCCGTATAATTCAGTATACAAATTAGTACCGCCGGACATAAGCCCCCAAGATTCTGCAATTATTTCTTTGTAGTAATTACTCCCGCCAAACATTCCATTTTTTGTGAAGTAATCAATTGAATGTCCTTCAGCGAGTGTTGATACTCCGCTGTAATTTTCTTTATCTCTTTCGACGGAGTTTTTATAATCTTTATCAGTAAACATGCTATTTAAAATTTTTTCATCTATTGCATGACCGAGTTCATGGGAAAATAGGAATATATCATCTTGCAATTTTGTACTTATTGATATCACATTAGTATAAGAGTCGTAACAAGCTCCACCATATGTTGAAAGGTTCCCAACTTTACTAGGATCTGTGTTAACAACTAAACCTATTTCTTTAATAATAAAGAAATAATCTCCCGGAAGTTGTTTGTATAATTTCATTAGTTGAGGATCAAGCTGTTTACTGTCAAGGGTTACTGTTTCCGTTATATTACCATTCTCATCAATCTTTGATGCCGTAACAGTTTCGCCCTCAAATTTAATATCATATTTTTGACCGTTTAAAGTACTTTCATAATGATTGTCGCTAATTTGTCTATGAGTTCTTTCGATTGATAATAATTCAGTTACTCCATCAGAATCAGTGATGACATATTTACTACTACTACCTTTTGGACCTGCTATTTTTAATTGATATGTATGTGTTCCGTCAGGTGCTGTTAAATTCTTTTCTACTCTTGAACCTTGTTCTTTTGAACCAAAGGTTTTAACGCTACCCAGTTCTGTTTTTTTGTATCCTCCGTCCGAAGTTCTATCATAAGAGTTCAGAGTAAATTCACCTTTTTTCTTTGACGGAGCCAAAACTTCTGAACGAACTTGCTTACCCTCCGAATCAAAGTAGGTTTTTTTATAACCTAATTGTACCTGGCTTCCGTTATTTGTTTCATTATCTATTTCTTCAACAATTCTTGAATGGTCTGCAAACTCTTTACGGATAATATCTTTACCATTGCGGTGAATAATTGTTTCTGTGCTAACGTAAACAGGATTATTATTTTTATCAACTCTGAATACTATATTAATCGGATTTCCTTGTTTATCTTTAGCAATAATTGAGTAATGTTCATTTAAGTACCCTTCCGATAGGATACCGCTGATACTGTTGTCTTTTACTTGTTGACGAAGTACATTTGCGAGATTATCATGTTTTAAATAGTCATACATACTATTACCTATTGATAATGATATTTCCATTGATAATGATATAATACGGTCGGCATTTAACAAATATTTTTGTTTCCCGTTTGCATCAGTTATAGAAAAATCAATAGTTGTAGAAATATCGTGGTTTGTCTGAGTTAAATTTTTTGCTTCACGAAAATCAAATCTATATGAGCCGTCAGAGTTTTTCATATCTGCGTAATGTTCAAAACGTTCTATCTCATTCGGTTTTATACTCACACTATTTATTATATCCTTAGGTGTATATCTTGGAACTTCGTTCCCTTTTTCATCAATAATTTTTTGTGACATGAGTTTTAGGACAAAATTGGTATTCTCTTTTGGAAGAGGGTGTACAATAGAATGAATATCTATTAAGTTAAATCTTTTATCTTGAAGTAAGGCGTTAGTTAATATTTCATTTTTACTTAAAAGTTTAGCAATACTTTTGATATCACTGTCATCTGCATCAGGATATTTTGATTCAATATTTTTGATGTTTTCAAAAGATAGACCTTCGATAGCGGCAAAATCTTCTATATCAAAAATATCATATTTATTAACCTCTGCTCCGGTTTCATCAATCTTTTTAGATTTTACTAAATAATTTATAAGTTCTTTATTTTGTGGATTAATTATTTTGGCAATCTCGTTTATAGAATAAGCATTATAGCCCTCATCAATACAAGTATTTAAAACGTCTGTATTTATTCCACCATTTTTTGACAGTTCAAATAATTGTTTTATATCTTCAAACAGACTTGTCGGAAATTTGTAAATCTTACCTTCAACTTCGATAGGATTTTTTTGATTAACTAATCTTTCTATCAGTTCAGGATTTTCTTCGTGCATTCTTTCAAGTTCTGCTCGTTGGGATTCCGTAAATCGTTCAATTTCTACAATATTCCCGTTAGCATCTTCATCAAATGTTTTTTCATTATTTAATATTTGTTTAAATTGTTCCGATGTTTTTACTTGTCCTCCTTCACCCCCTACAACCGTATTCATCCCGAGGGTGCCGGCATGTGAGTTATCGACAGCTTTTGTGCTTGCTTTTTTACCAAAGAATGACGGGTGAGCATCTTTCAGTTCTTTCCCTAATATTTCTGTGGTTTCGCCGATTTGGTTGCCTTCTTTATCAAATATCGTTACCTCATAAGTTGTTTTGCCCATACCAAGGACTTCAACCGACTGAACAACTCGTCTGACCATGCGGTTGCCGTTCTCGTCAGTAATTACTTCATAGTTTGTACCGTTGTTTCTGGCTTGTGCCTCAAAATCAGAGAAGGTTATTCCATCAGATTTTGCCGGAGTATAAGCAATTCCATTATTTACACCTTTATTTGCATCTGCTTCTTCACCTATAGTTCGGGTAATCATATCTTTTCTCATAGAGTAATTGCAGAAGGCAAGTACTTGTTGAGTGCTTTCTAATACATATCTTTTCCCTGTTTCATCAGTAACAAAGAATAATTCACGGCCATTAATTCTTGTTGGCTCTACCTTGATATTTTTTAGAGATTTTGACATATCAACAGTTTGTTTTGCCATTAGAGCCTGAGCTGAATTTGAACCAAATTTAAACATTGCAAATTTGGCTATAAGCTTACATTGTCCAATGTTTTTAAATTCACTTTGGAAATGTTCCCATAGATAGTTAGTTGTAAAGATTTCATCCCATTCAGGAGGGAGTTTCCCTGTCGCAGGGTCGATATTACCTTTTAATTTTGTTGATACAATATTCCAAACTTCAAAACCTGCTACTTCAAACCCAAAGCCGATTGCTTGCGCAAACTTTGTTGGGCCTTGTGTTTCCATTGCAGTTTGCATAATCTTGTCAGCTGTTGTAACAGACGATTTTTGGAGTAATTTCCCTACTGCGTTGGTGACTTTACTTGATGCGGTAGGAATAGCTTTAGCATATTTGCTCAGCCATTGTAATCCCTTATCTGTGAGTGCGACAGAACCTCTGACTAACGTTCCTCCGATAACACCGCCGGCGAACCCTATTTCTGCGCCTTCAAACATTGAATCAATAGCATTTATTTGCTCACCTCTGTTATCATACAATTTTGCAAGATTAGATTCTGTTGTTGAAGATAGATTATATATTCCCATATCAGTCGCACCTAACAACGATGCTCCTGTCAATGTTCCAACACCTTTACCAAAATTCATAGTTCTTACGGCAGCTTTTTTACCCATTGTTCCAAGTGCTAATTTTGCCATAGGCTTAAAGGCTGATTTTCCAAATTTGCCTGCTTTTGCCATTGTCGCCATTTTTACACCTTTTATGGCATTCATTTCTCCCATAATTCCAAGTGTTGAAAACATGATAGCCATTTCGCCTGCCATATTCCAACCTGCACGTGAATTGATGTCATCATTTGCATTATCAATGAGTTTTACCCCTAATATTTTTTGAGCATTTTGGATATACTTGTCATTTACATAGTTTGCATAGTCATTATATATTGAGTTTTGTTTTTCAGGAGTTTCTTTAGACAACTCAGCAGGTGTTATACCAACTATTTCTTTTAAGTATTCCTCAAAAGTTTTGTCAGGATTTTGGCTCATTCTCATTAACTGTCTTGCATCAAATTCGCTATATTTAATTCCATATTCATCTTTTAAAGCTTTTTTTAAGGCATTAGGGCTAAGTGATTTGAGTTGTTCAAGTCTGTTAGACATCTCTTTTAATTTATTGATAAGTTCGTTTGCATCAACTCCTTTTAACCCTCTAACTTTTTCCATAAAGAACGATGTGCCTGTTGTGTTGTCATAGTACTGTTCATATATATTTGTCGTAATATTAACAAGCCCAATCAGGCTATCAAGATAAAAATTTTGTTCTTCTTTTTCTCTTGATATTGTATGAGATAGTTTATATTCATCTTTTGTTTGAATGTTTAACCCTGATTTTATGGAAAGTGCTGCTGATACTTCATCAAAATTATTAAAATGCTGATGGTTAATAGTATTAGCTTCGTAGTCAGTATAAGATATTTTTGCTAATTCTTCATCAGGCATCATTGATAATCTTTCAATTACTTTTTTACCTAATTCTGAATTTAAGTCTATTTTTAAAGTTGTTTGAACAAAATCTTTTATTGATATGTTTTCTCTGTTGCCAAAGCTATTAGGCATTCTTCCTAAAGATTGGTATGTTCCTGTTGCTCGGATAACTTTTTCATTTATTCGAGCTTCAAATTCTTCTTGTTGTTTTGCTTTTTCTTGAGGAACTACAACATAGTTTCTATAGTTTTTTGCAGCATCTGATTTTGTACCTTGATGTATAATCTGAGGAGAATCTGCGTCATATCTCCCACTGACAGTAACATTTTGATTAACTTTTAACCCTTTTTTGAGTTCAGGGTTTAATGTAAGCAACTCATCAACTGTCATATTAAAATTCTTTGATAATTTAGTAATATTATCATTATTCATTGCATGGGTTATTGTATTCCCTGCTTCATCATAGGTTACTTCATAAATTTTCCCGTTGATAATAGCAATTTGAGCACGTTCTTGTGTATTACCTGTTTGATAATTTGAGTAAGACATGTTATCAAACATTTTTATTAATGTTTTGCCGTCTGATGTTTTTCGTTGTTCGACAAACATTACTATTTCATTATTACCAGAGTTAACTTTTTGTCTGAATGTTTTAACTTCTTCACCGTTTGAAATTGTTGTTTTATCAATTATTCCAAGTTCGTATAATTCGCCATTTTGCCCTATAAAAGCAGTGTTTATAATATCTTGCGAGCCGTCCTTGTTTTCGGTATTAACAGTAAAGTACTCTACCCCGTTATCTGCTGAATTTTTTGTATAGGATGTTGTTGAAACCGTTTCTCCGTTTTCTTTTTTTGTTTTTCTTACCGGTTTGCCTTCCTGATAAGTAATAACAGTTTCAATTACTTTGTTGTTCTCGTCGGTATGTTTAATAACCCTTTCTAACAAGGTTTCGCCTTGTTTCTTTTCTGTTACTTCATCACCTGCTTCGTTTTTGTAATGCGAAACGGTTTCTCCGGTTGTAACAGCCTGTTCTTCTTTAGTTGACGTAGTTATTTCTACTCCGTCAAAACTCCTCCAATTCTTATTATTTGTTAGTACCTTATTTAGTTCGGCTTGTAATTGTTTTTCAGAAAGCGCTGCAAGACGGGCTTTAAGGTTTTCTAATTCTGTTCCTTGTAAACCCGAAATCGATAATATTTGTTGTTCTAATAGACTTCTATCGTTGCTTATTGACACTTTTCTTTCCCTATTTTTGTATGTAAAGGTTATTACGTCAAAATTAAAACCTTTCACACTACATGTATATCGGCATTTTGGGGGTAAACTTTATTATTTTTAGAGTAGTTGTTACATTTATTTACATAGTTATTTTATAAGTATAACTCCGATTAGCAACCATATTGAATATACGATTGCATCATTTGAAGTTTGCACCTGGGTTGCAAGTCCGCCAAAGAAATAAATTGTTACCAATAATCCAATAGTAAAAGTTATACCGCGCCAGAATGTTTTTACGGTATCAAAAAGTCTTTTGCTGAGTGGTAGTACAGATTTTGAACTTTTGTTTTTTTTAATTGATTTATTACATTTTTTATGTTACTTTATTCATCTTCATATTCATCGATGAGATTTTTGCTTCATTTCTTAAAAATTCACTATATGATGGCATAGTGAGTAGGGTGCAATTTTTTGCACCAAAAATTATCAAAATCTCTGTTCTTTCTTCTAAAACTGATTGTTATTATACATTAATGAAATAAAATTTTCTTGTTAAAATATTTTTGACATGTATTCCGGTAATTTAGCCATGGCTAATATGTAAATAATATTTTATCATTTTTTGTAAAACTCAATGAGTGAGCACGTTTGCATGGAAAGCATGTAAATAATTGATTGAGTCTTTGTAAATAATGTGATACCATTTTGTGAATAATTAAAGACGACGGTTTAATAAAGTCAGCAGATGTCCAAAAATTATTAACAGATAAGACCCCAAGACAAATTACAACATTAATAACAAAAATGGTTGAATCTGGTTTGTTAATGAAGCCCGAACCAAAAGGAAGAATGTATATAATAAATCTGTTATCAAAAGATTTAGCAAGAGGAATAATAGAATCTCTATATAAAGAAAATTTTATTTCAATAGACAATTAATATATAATGCTGTCCCACAAATTTGCCCCTTGTGTAATATTTGTGTAGTTGTACAGATTTTCTTGTACTTTTATTCTGTTTTACGGATATTACAAAACTTGCTAAAATGCAGCGACAGTCAAAATAAAAAAATATGTGTAAAAAATATTTTTAATTAGTGATTGTCGGGTAAGTATGCAAAACCGGCATACTGC
>JAEEGL016955140.1_pt1 | contig 12102 bp, 9 predicted proteins | sample 9134231 | NCBI WGS metagenome assembly JAEEGL01 (sample SAMN16246548, study PRJNA631951) | gut metagenome | biome: gut microbiome; feature: rumen; material: fiber-attached | host: Bos | place: Iran: Karaj | collected 2018-10
AGTAACTAAAACGGGGTTATTTACCCTCTCTCAAATTTCTAAATTCACTGCAGGCAGTTCATTAAGAAATTTTTCTCTCTCCAAGGAGAGACAAATCGGCTTAAGCCGATAAACAATAATTTAACATTCCTTAACAATAAATGAACATTTTTACCTCTTTATCGTTAAATAGATGTAAGGATTGAATGAAAGTATTATGAGGTAAAAAAAATGAAGAAATTATTGATTGCACTATGTTTAACAATTTTAGCAACACCTGTTTTTGCTGAACACGTTTACGATTACCAAAACACACGACCGTTAAATGATGCAAGTACAATAAGAACCCGAGGATATAATGAATTCGTTGATTTACCATCAACAGGGATTCCCGCACCTGACGACAGAATGGTTGCAATGGCAAAAGCAGTCGGCAGAGCAGCAAGAGATCCTTATGTAGTTACAATTGATAACAACACCTATGTTATGGTAAAAGACAGAAAAGACAACAATTGGTCTGCTGACGATATTTTAGGGATTAATGACCCTAAAGAAAACAGATTTGCATCTCTTGTTGCACTCAATTCTGACTTAAATCACGCAAGACTTACTCCGGAAGAACTAAAAAAAGCAGGTATCAGATTCGTCAGAATGGGTAAAGACGGAAGCCTTTTAGTAAAGGAAAGAAACAAAGATTTTGACTTGAATAAAATAGATTATATTGATATAATTAATCTTAAACGTACCGCTAACAGTGCAAATACAGGTATTTTTGGACACTTTACAGTATTCTTAAAAACCAATACGGCTAAAAAACGTGCAGTAGTAGGTTACGTAACATTTGAAACTAAAGAAACCATAAACGTTTTATTCAAATAGTCTGAATTTGAGCAGGAGACGAAATTTGAAAAAGATTTTATGTCTGATAATAGCAGTATTAACAATATGCATGCAAACCTTACCTGCATTTGCAGAGGACGAAACCTTCTACGATTTTAGCGATGAGGCGCAGGAGGAGTTTACCCGTCAGGAGATGGCAACGAAAGAACAACTCCAAAAGAATGCTGCAAAAGAAATAAAATCAGGTCCTAAACTTGAAAAAACGAAACGAAAAGATATGGTAAAACCTCAACCGTACGAACCGCAGGAAATATACCGGCCTGAAGAAAAAGCAATGACGGGAACAGTTATTGTTGTACCACAGGGGCAAGAGTTTGAGGCTCAACTTCAATCCTCAATAAACTCTGAAAGTCTTACAGAAAATGACACAATAGCAGCCGTGCTAAACAAAGACTGGGTATATAACGGTCACGTTATTGCACCTGAAGGCAGTGTAGTTTACGGCAGAGCAACAGATATAAAAAAAGCAGGTTATGCATACGCTAACGGGAAACTTGCAATGACCTTTGATGAAGTTATGACACCTGCAGGTGACAGAATAAGACTAACTGCAACGAAGGTATATATAGATGTAAAAGGAAACAGAGCGCTAAAAACAGCAGGGAATGTAGCAGTAGGAGCGCTCATCGGACTTGCAATCGGCGCACTGACAACTGCAACATCAGGTAACGTAGTAGGCGGACTTGCCGTAGGCGCAGCAGTAGGCGCAACAGGCGGTATGCTGAAAGCCGTTGCAACTAAAGGTGAAAGTGCAGAAGTTCCCGCTGGTCGTGTTGTTATCGTAAGATTAATTGAACCCGTTGAGGTCGTGCCATTTGAATAAAATTATGGTATTATAATAAAGTAAGTTTTTTATAATATTTATAATAGAGGGACTGATGAATAAAAGATTAATAATTTTAGGTATTGTAATTTTACTGACGTGTGTAGTAATAAAACTTTTATGGGCAGGTGTTAAAAACATTAAAGTTGACGATTTTCACCCTGCTGCAGTAATGTTTGTGGTTGATTCCTCTGCATCTAATCAGGCAAAATTACCCGAACAAAAAAGATTTTTAAAACAAATTTGCGCTCAACTTGATCCTGAAGATCAGATAAAAATAATAAATGTATCGCAAGATGCATACATCATTTATGAGGGTTCACCCCAAAACACCAGCGGTATAACAAAATCAATGGAGGCATTTACAAAATATGCGCCCAACGATACGGGAACTGCTTACGGAGAAGGGCTTAAAAAGGCTCTCTCTTATGCTCTTTTAATGAAGAAATCAGGCTATGTTCCTGCAGTAGTAGTTATTGGTGATTTAGAAAATGAAGGCACAACAGGGAAACAAATTGACTGGAACACTCTGCCTCAAAATATTAAAAATGTGCAAAAATATGCTCCTGATTTAGCACTGATGTTCCTGTATGCTCACCCTCAAAAACTCGATATGGTTAAAGAAAAACTAAACTACACCATGGGTGAAGATAAACTAATCGTTTCACCTGAACAAAATGTTGATAAATCATTACGCAAATTTATCAATGCTATCGGCAGATAGGGTAAGGGACAAACCTCCCCCACAAAAAAAAGAGTAAAAAATTAGTAAAGGAAAAAATATGATAATAACACTAACATCGAAAAATAATGAAAAAACTTTTACAGACAAAGAGATTATTAACATTGGTTCAAATCCAAGTTGCGATTTTGTAGTAGATATGGGGTTTGAACTTGTATTAACACTTCAATGTGACAATTCTGCGAATAAATGCTCTCTTTTAAACACATTTAATAATCAGCAGGTTTTGTTCAAAGGGAAGCCCCTATCTCAAAGAATTGAGATAGAAAAGGTTTGCAAACTGATGTCAGGAGTAAATGATGAATTTATATCCGTTAAAATTACAGAGCAACAAAATTATGAAATAAGTGCTATTGAACAAAAGAAAGCAGACATTGAAAAAGAAAGAGTTAGTGTAATAAAGAAAACCGGACACATAATAAACGATTTAAAAGCGAAACTGTCGCTTAGTTACAGAGCATCAATATTCTTACACATAGCGATGTTTTTAACCTCACTTGTTACGGCATTTGGGGTATCAAACTACTTAACAGGGTTAGAGATAGAAGAAACAAAGAATTTTATCCACCTTCCGACCAATATAAAACTATTAGCGGCCTTTACGATTGTAATGTACGGACTCTGCCTAATTCTTAAACAAGGGGTTTATCTCTATTTCCAAAACAAAGAGAAAACTACTGCAACCTCTGTTACGGCTCAACATTTTATGTTGATTTCAACAGGTCTATTCTTCACAGGGATTTATATTATCAATTTGTTATATTACATCAATATAAACCCAATCTTTGCAATACTTGTAGCAATGTTCTTTGTTGGTTTAACAATAATAGTTGCTATGGCATGCGGATACTTTAAATACACAGGTCACAACTATTCTTATGCACTGGATCAAACAGAATACAGAGAAGATTTTGAGGTTGTTCTGAATGAATACAGACAATGGATAGAAAAATATATTAACTCAATGAGTAGTACAAAACTAGCGAACATAAAAGATAAATTATTTAATTTACAACTCAAATCAGTAGGCGAAATGGTATTAGGTTTCATTACAGCGCCATTTTTGGCATACGGGGTATCTAATACTCTTGCGATGTGTTTCCCTGAAGCAGCAGGCTGGATAAGAGTTTCAGGCTTACGTTTCAGCCCTGTATTTTTGGTGTTGGCAACATTTATGATTATCTTTGCCTTCTTTGCTTTTGTTAATGCTTTTTCTACTATAAGAAAAATTCAGGGGTCAAATGTTATAAAACAAGACGGTTTTAGTAACTACCTTTCTCATGGGGTAGATATTTTTGGGCTTCAGGGGATAAGAAAACTTGAAAGCGAAAAAAATCGTTCTTTAATTATTGGTTGCGCTATTATTCTTATTGAATTTACAATGAACACATCTTATTTCTTTACAGAGATAGGCGGTGACTTACAGGGTATTTTCTTAAGTGTAATCGCAGCATTAGTTCCTACTGCATTGTTAATTGCAGAAACTTATATGTTAAGTCAGACAAAGTTTGACATTTACGCATCAGAAGAATTAATTGCAAAAATAGATAAATAATTATGAAAAACATTATATATATTGCAATATTATTGATTATCAGTCTGATTATAGCAATCTCGCAACCGGAGATGCATAAACAGGCTATAATTACTGACTCCGAATATGGTTTTATAGAGATAGAGACCCCGCAGGCAGAAGCACCTGTTACACCTGTTGACACAAATAACGGAGGGAATATCAATATTTCTGCTCAACCTATGGAAACACGTTCTGTTCAGGTGGGGCAATACAGTCAACCCACAACACCGGTAAAAACGACAAGACAACAGGCAACAGGGACTAAACCGGCTTCTCAAAAAGTTCAACAGCAGGCAAAACCTGTCCAAAAACCTGCTTATAATAAAACCGAATCACCTGTCCAACAGCCAAAAACTCAAACAAAGACACAATTACCTCAACCAAAAACGGTTGATGTAAAACCGACCCAAAACATAGAAAATAAACCAACAATAAAACCAACTCTGACAGAACAGGAAGAAATAATTGCATGGAACAGATGGAGAAGCAGAGTACAAAATCAGGTTATGAAGGATGCAAACGTATTAGCACCTTTAGGAACTGTTTTTAAGTTTTCATTTACTGTTGACAAATTCGGCAATATGTCTAATGTCAAAGTATGGTCACCAAATCCAATGTATAATAACTACGCAATAAAACAAATAAAACCGGTACTGATGAGTTACAGAAATAAACCTATTCTTAATTTTCCTGAAGGAACAAAAAGAATTATCACAAATGTTGAGGGTGGTTTCACAATATCAAGAGTTACCCAATATTCAAGACCGGAAGATTATCACGATTATGAACACGTAAAAAGATAGAGAATATCAGGTAAAACCCAATATTCTCTAATCTAACCATTTATTGATAACTTTCATATTCTTTAACGCTGACAGTATCAGGAGCGAGTCCTTTTTTCTGCAAACCTCTTTCCATCAGTTCTGGAATTTTGTTTTTCATGTTATCAGAGGTACAAACAATATCTTTACCCTGCTGAACCGCAACAGAACGAATGGTATTTTCTGACGGAGCACCGTCTTTTCCTGATATATCCTGAATTTTATAACTTGCCCAGTCATCAGGAATATCTTTAATATACTGATATTCCTTATTTTTTGCCAATCGTTTATCCACCTCTTTTTCTAACACTTTTGAGACGTACTCTTTTTGTGATTCAAAATGACAAGGATGAACAACTATTTCACCAATAACCTCTTCCGGATCTCTGTTTTCATATTTTTTAAACAGGTCAGATGCAGTTTTGAGGTGATTTATTTCTATATCAAGGAACTGTTCCCAAATTGCTCTTATATCATCATTGAGTTCGTCCTCCATACAGTTATGATAAGTGCAGACCTCAGTAAACTCGTGCATAAGCAGTTTTTCATAGAACGATTCTGATGTATCTATCAGAGATTCGTACATAGTAACGTGTTCTTCTTCAACATCTTTAATTTCCGCATAAGTTTCTCTCAACAGTTCGTTGCCATATTCAAACCCATGTTCGCCATAATAGTTATGAGTTTGCTGTTCGCCTGATAACACAGTTAAGATATTCACTTTTGTTTGCGGACTTGTCACTGATTTATCATAAGCGCGTCTTAAACGCAAAATATTACAGTTATGATGGTGTTGAGTTGGTCTGCCAATCATAACATCAGTCTGATGCTGAACAATATCATCAGGCTCAATTCCATGAACCATATAAGCCCACTGTGCATATCGGTATAAATGGTCAAAATCTTCTAACAAGCCGAAATCAAAAGTTTCTTTAACATAGGGGTCAGGTTCATTTTGAGCAAGCCAGGCAGTAAGGTCAACCGCCACCTGTTCATAACCGAGAGTTGTTTCTAATACAGACTGATCTGACGGTGCAAGCCAGTTTATAGTGCTTTGTTGAGCATCTTCAATTCTTTTTGATTGGGCAAGAAACTCTAAAGTATCTTCGTGACCACAAACACGGGCCATATTATGCTTAAAATTCCATGCCTCAACCTCTATACCGTTCATAAGTATCTGTCTTGTTCTTGTATAACAATTCACATCATTCTTGTTAAATTTTCTGCGGGCAATATCGTGCCAGGTTCTCACTTGTTTTTCCGGTGGCAATCCTTTTTCTTTTAATGGGTTAAAATTCATTTTTTACTCCTTTCTAAAAAAAAAGAATATCCCTAATGAACACTGAGTTTTATTCGCCTCTTAACCTAACCGGCCCTGACAAACTTTATGCACAAAATCACCATTACCTCACACGTACATATACTCTCACTCTTACCCCCCACTTTTACCCCTACCCTAGCAAATTTTTTGTTGTTAATGCTTTATATAAATAAACAAATTAAGGAGAAGGTTATGACAGTTTCATTTACAGGGTTAAGCAATATCAAAATATTAAAGAAAAAACCGGCACTGGAAACTTATATAGATATTGACAAAGCAGAGAAAAACATCAGAAAATGCGAGGAAATAAAACTAAAATACACAATGTCTAATGATTCTAAAAGCAAAGATATTGACGAATTTAACGAGGCAGTAAGCAAGGGTTTAGCCTTGAGCGGTGAAGCAATAAAGACACCTAACACCCCTGCTGATATGTCAATTTTAATAAAACACAGAACTTTTCCAAATGAAGAATTTAAGCCTGCAGAAACAGAGTTCATAGTAAATCAGACAGTTGTTCCATTGAATAAAACATCAGACTTGGGAATGTTCACATACCTCGCAAAATTGACAAGAAACATGGCTAAAAACCCTGAAATGACCGAGGCTCAAAAAGACAGTTTAAACGAAATAAACGGTTTCGTAGCAGACGAGGCGGTAAAATTTATAGAAAAATAAAATTAGAATTAAAGTTTATAGATAGGCGGGAATACACATCTCGCCTATTTTTTTGTTTTGATATGAACTTTTGTTAACAGAAATTCGTCAATTAATTAAAGATTTTTTTTAAAGTGTCGTAACAACAATTAAGGAATTAGATATAAAAAGAAACTAAATTAACTCGTGTAGTATTAACCAGATAATAAGGATATGTATTATGATTGTTAGATTTATGTCTGCATTAATGTGTGCTGTACTTTTGTGCGCAAATGTTGCGTACTCGTGGAACGTGCGAAGTTTTTCGGACGATTATGATATTCGGCAGGCTTTGAAACTGCTGGATAAAGCAGGAGCAGATGAAGTGTTTGAAAACCTGCAGGAAAACTCGGTCAAGATTATTTTTTACGATTTATCACTAATAAATTTCACATATTGCAACCACCACGCAATAAATTCAGTTGACAACTGGGGAGACAGATATATTTTAATCAACAGCAAATACCGAAGAGCATCAAAAGAAGAGTTAGCGTGTCTGATAGCGCACGAGAGTTTCCATAAAGGCAAACGAGCCACACTGAGTGAGGAAACACTCGCAACAAGAAAAGAAGCATACTATTGGTCAAAATTAAAAGTTCCCGGGAAAGAATACAAAATTCCTGAACTTGCAGGCAGATTAGATAAACTGGCATATCTGTATGCAGAATCAACAGATGAAAATAATCTGATAGAACAACGAATAAGAAACAGCAAGTTTTACCAACAACAACTGGCAATATCGTCAAGAAACAGATATTAAAACTTAACAACAAAGTATCAACTAATAAAACCCCCTCATTACGAGGGGTTTTTAATTTATGAAACAAATACGGATAAAAAAAATTATCCGCCTTATTATTCAGGTATCCTTCGTGCTTTAATCCGGTAACAAATTACTCATTTTTCAGATAATAAAAGAGGCTGACTAAAAAAGTCAGCCTCTTAATATATCATCGAATTTAAATTATTCGTCAGGCAACAAGTTTGGAGAACCAAACATACCTTCGATTTCTTCTAAAATAGCAGAAGGTTTTCTTGCCTGATTACGTTGAGCGGCTGCTCTTCTTTGAGCCTCTCTGTCTTTTTCTTCGCTTGCGAATGACAGGTGATGATAACCTGTACCTGCAGGAATTAAACGACCAATAATAACGTTTTCCTTCAAGCCTCTTAACATATCCTTCTTACCTTCAACTGCTGCTTCAGTAAGAATTCTTGTTGTTTCCTGGAATGATGCTGCGGATATGAAACTTTCAGTATTCAAAGAAGCCTTTGTGATACCTAAAAGCATATATTCGCATTCAGCAGGAGTACCTTCTTTTTCAGCAATAGCCTCATTTTCTTTTTCAAATTCATGGACTTCAACCAATTCACCAGGTAAGAAATTAGTATCACCCGGTTCAAGGATTTTAACCTTTTTGGTCATCTGTCTGACAATCATTTCGATGTGTTTATCAGCAATTTCTACACCTTGAGAACGATATACACGCTGTACTTCGTCAACAAGATATTGTTGTGCTGCTTCCGGACCGCAAAGTCTGATAATATCATGCGGGTTCAATGAACCACTTGTCAAAGGATCACCTTTTTTGATTTGCTGACCGTTTGAAACGATAATATTTGAATCAAAAGTATATTTAACCTCTTTGCGAGAACCGTCTTCATCTTCTAAATATAATCTAGGAACATCTTCGTCCATTTCGATAATTGCTTTACCGTCATATTCAGCAAGGATAGCACAATCTTTTGGTTTTCTTGCTTCCAAAAGTTCTTCAACCCTTGGCAAACCCTGAACGATATCACCTGTTTTTTGTCTTTCGTATAACAATGTCGCAACACTATCACCACGTTGAACAAGTGATTGTTCCATAATCTGTAATTGAGTACCTGCGCTAATCAAATAAGGACGACCTGCTCTTACGACTACCTTGCCTTTTGCAGTTGACACAACGATACCTGAAATATCAGATGTTTCACCGCTATCAGCGATTACATCGCCTTGTTTAACAAATGCATCAGCCTTAACAGTTGCCTTACCTTTGATAGCCATTGTTGTTTCATATTCTTCAGATTGAAGCAATAAACGTCTTGCCTCTTCTTCGTTCCCGGAAATAGAAGCAACACCGTCAGCGATTGCAAGAACTTCCGTTTTTGCAACTGCAGTATGTGGTTCAATAACCTCACCGTCTTTAACAAGCAATTCTGTTTGTAATGAAGCGTTAAGTTTTGAATTACCTTCCATTTCACGACGTACAATCAATGTTTCAAGTACAACAATCTTTAATTGATTGTTATCATCCAACTCAACAAGACCTTTAAGGTGTGACAAATAACCTTCCATTGACAATTTCAAACTTGTTCTTGTCAAAGTTGAACCGTCAAGGTTTCTGACTCTTGCACCATCTTTATATTGTAATTGAGTTTCTGATACAACATCGATTAAGTCATCTGATGTATTAAATCTGATAGAAACATCTTTAGGTTTAATCTTCATAACCTGAACAGGTCTGATTAAAATTTGGATAGGTTTTTCTTCTAATCCGACAGATGTATCGATTTCTTCATAATCATCATCAATATCAAGTTCACCCAAGTCAGATTCCATAATAGTAACGATAGAAGTTTGTTTTGCCTTAATACCTTCAGCAATAACAGTACCTTTCTTAAGAACAGCACCCTCTTCAACCTTCAAATCGTTAATACTGTCTAATTTATGAACCTCACCTGGTCTGATAGTAATTTCGTGAATCATATCATTAAATTCGCTAAACTCAACAACACCATCGATGTGAGCATAAACGTCTTTAACAACCTCAGTACCTTCAGTAACGGCAGTACCATTTTCAACCATCTTCAAAGTTGCATCTTTGTTGATTTGGTGAACTTCTTCAGGGATAAAGATTACCTCACCTGCCCTTGTGATAACTTGATTTTCATCAACCTCAATACCGTTGTATCTGATTTCACCTGATGAAGATACTGAATATTCATCGTCAATTAACTCTGCAATAACCATGCCGTTTTCAACAGGAGTATCAACAGGAGCCTTAACGATATATCTTTCACCGTCACCGTCAACTGTCCAGAATTGCTCATTTTTAGCCTTTTCAAATGTAGCATTTGATGGGATTAAAGAAGCAATAACGATTGTCAATTCTTTACCCTGAACAATTTTCTTAATCTTTTTACCTTCAAATTTAGCATCTTCGATAACTAAATCAGAACTATATCTAACTTCCCCGCCGTGTTCACAGATAATATTAGTTTCAGCAAGTTCTTCACCTGCTTTAATAGACTGTTTGTCTTTAACCAAAATCTTTGAACCACCCGGTAAGTTATAAACATCACCTGCAACAACCCAAACAATACCTTGTTTGTTTGCTGTACGTGAAATGTTACCTTGTCTGTCTTTTCTTTCATCTGCAACGAAATCCTGGAAGAAAATTTGACCTGCTATATCAGAGTTAATATCTTTTGTAGCCTTTTCAGTCAAACGACCATGTTCGTTTTGAGCAGTAGGATCGAAAGTACCGATAACATCGCCTTTTTTAACTTTGTCACCGTCTTTAACAGTAAGAACAGAACCTGCAGGAATGTGGTATTTGCTTGAACGTTTTGCACCTTTAACTTCGATGTCACCTTCAAACATAACAACATTAACGACATCACCGTGACGGGTTCTCAATTCTTTAGTTTTAAGTTTAGAAGAAACCTCACCATCTTCTCTTGCAGTAAATGATTTAATTGCTTCTTTAACACCAACCGCACCACCTGTGTGGAATGTTCTTAATGTTAACTGTGTACCCGGTTCACCGATTGATTGAGCGGCGATAATACCGATAGCCTCGCCAATATCAACTAATTTTTGAGTAGTTAATGCCCAACCGTAACATTTTTGGCATACACCATATTCTAATGAACAAGTAAGACCTGAACGTACCTTTAATTCATTCAATGTTAAGTGAGAAATCTTTTCAATATCTTCTCTGCCCATTGTAGTATTTTTAGGTACTAACAAAGTCTTGCCGTCTTCATCATAAATATCTTCGGCAATAGTTCTGCCTAATAATCTGTCGATAAGCGGAACAATAACACTGTCCCCATCAATAATAGGCTTCATATTGATATAATTGTCACCGCCGCAATCGTGTTCTTTAATAATAACGTCTTGCGCAACGTCAACCAAACGTCTTGTCAAATAACCTGAGTCAGCAGTTTTTAACGCTGTATCTACCAGCCCCTTACGTGCACCGTAAGAAGAAATGATGTATTCTGTAACTGACAAGCCTTCTTTAAAGTTTGACTTAATAGGTAAGTCGATGATTTGCCCCGCAGAGTCAGCCATCAGACCACGCATACCAACTAACTGTGATACCTGTGATAAGTTACCTCTCGCACCGGAGAATGCCATCATATAAACAGGGTTCAATCTGTCAAAGTTTTCAACCACTTGTTCTGTCAACTTTGCAGTTGTTTCAGACCAGGTATCGATAACCTTTGTATATCTTTCAACCTCTGTAATCTCACCTTTTAAGTAACGGTTTGTTGACTTTTCAATTTCTGCTTCTGCTGAATCAAGCAATTCCTTTTTTGTTTCAGGAACTGAAAGGTCAGAAATAGAAATTGTTACACCAGATTTAGTTGCGTATCTGTAACCTAAATTCTTTAATGTGTTCGCCAATTCACCTGTTTTTGCCCCGCCGTATTCAAGATACATTTGCGAAAGCAATTTTCTGATAGCACCTTTATCCATCAATTTATTGATGAATTTAGGAGTTTTTGTTTTAGTTCGTGAATATGTCATTTTATTTTCCCTTATAATTTTAATCTGTTCTTTATTACCTATTACCAACTATACCAAGGCTTCTCTAACTGCTTCGTTAAAGATAATTCTGCCCGGAGTAGTTTCAATTCTTTCACCGTTTTCGTCACGAACAATAATCTTGTCGTGGAGTTCAAGCACACCGCTGTCTAAAGCAGAAAGTGCGTCGGTGTAACTATAGTAATTACCTTTAGGCTCCATATCAGGTTTTTCAATAATTGTTAAGTAATACATACCTAATACCATATCTTGAGATGGAGTGATAATAGGTTTACCGTTAGCAGGAGCGAGGATGTTGTTTGTAGCAAGCATCAACATTCTTGCTTCAGTTTGAGCCTCAATAGAAAGAGGTACGTGAACAGCCATCTGGTCACCGTCGAAGTCGGCGTTAAATGCTGAACATACGAGCGGGTGAAGTTGAATTG
>JAEEGL016955602.1_pt1 | contig 12102 bp, 10 predicted proteins | sample 9134231 | NCBI WGS metagenome assembly JAEEGL01 (sample SAMN16246548, study PRJNA631951) | gut metagenome | biome: gut microbiome; feature: rumen; material: fiber-attached | host: Bos | place: Iran: Karaj | collected 2018-10
ATCAGCAGGGGAATTTAACAATAGGTGGATATGATTATCCATCAAACAATATGCATATACCTTAATGTCATATTTCATTTTGCAATCTGAAAGAATGTAGAGAAACTTTTGATAATCAGAATCTTCTTCGAAGATGAGATGTTGATTAACAGAACGAAGTATGATGTGATATATGCCAGTCGAACTCATGGCTCTGGGCCGTCTTGGCATATTATTACTTCCTTTCTCACAGAAGATATCTGTGATTTATGAATTTGTAAAACGCATTATACATTCGCTGGATAAGAAAATCAATACCAAAACGGGAAATGGTCCTATGACTCCGTCCCCAGGGACCAACATAGGTGATTGCGAAAGGGGGCAATGAATGAACTTTTTTATTGAAGGACTGCAGGGAAGCGGTAAGAGCACGCTTGTAAGAAAACTCTCTGAAAGGTATCCTGATCATAAGGCTATATGCGAAGGTGATTTTTCACCGGTAGAGCTTGCCTGGTGCGCCTATGTGGATGAGAAAACATTTGACGGTATTCTGGATAAGTACAGCGAAATCCGCAGCGAAATTCTTGAGAAAAGCGTTAAGGAAAATGACCACATGATAATCTGCTATACTAAGATTATCACTGATATTTCGGGATTTCATAAGGATCTTGAGAAGTATGAAATCTATAACGGAAATCTTGAACCTGATAGTTTTAAAGAGGTTGTTTTAAAGCGGTTTCAAAACTGGAATGGGGATAAGAATATATTTGAATGCTCTATTTTCCAAAACATCATTGAGGAAATGATCCTGTTTCAGAACTGCAGCGACACTGAGATTATTGATTTCTATAAAAGAATAAAAGAAGTCCTTTTCGGAAAGAAATACATTATAATGTATCTTAAGACTGATGATATAGCAACTAATATCGATGTTATAAGAAAAGAGCGCTCGGATGACAATGGCAATGAGATGTGGTTTCCGCTGATGCTTCAATATTTTGACAATTCTCCTTATGCGAAAAAAGAGAACCTCTCAGGCATAGAGGCACTGCTGGAACATTTCAGGCACAGGCAGGAACTGGAACTAAGGATTTGCAGGGAAGTGTTTGAAGGCAGCTACACGCTATTAAAGTCAAAGGATTATACTATATAAAAAACGAGTTACCGGCATGGTTACTGTTCCCTAAACTACCCTAAACTACCCTAAAATGGTCCCATGACTCCGTCCCTAGGGACCATCAATGAAGAAAAAGGAAAAAGAAATGTTTAATAATAGATTAAAAGAAAACCGCACAGGATCTGCAATCGCAGTCAATATGCTGATTGCGGCCATAAGTCTTTTTATCAATGGCTTTGGTGTGTATATGACAATACAGGCAAATATTGGCGCAGCGCCCTGGGACGTTTTGAACCTGGGACTTTCAAAGTCTTTAGGCATACTTTACGGAACGGCGTCGGTTGCTGTCTCCTATGCGATCCTCGGAATAGATATAGCACTCAGGGAACCGATTGGGATTGCCATGTTTATTGATGCTTTTGTTGTTGGGAAAGCGGTAGATTTATTTAACAGATTAAATGTAATCCCCAAATGTGAATCCCTTGTCAGCGGGATTCCTGTCATGTTAATTGGGCTGGTAATCATGGCATATACCCAGTACACATATATGAGCGCATCACTTGGGTGCGGACCGAGGGACACTCTTTTAGTTGCTCTGGCCAAAAGAGCTAAAAAAATTCCTATTGGTCTTGTCAGCATAACTCTTTTAAGTCTTGCGACACTGCTGGGGTGGCTTCTTGGCGGACCTGTTGGCCTTGGAACACTCATCTGTTCTTTTGCCACCGGACCAATAATGCAGCTGGCATTTACTACAGTAGGATTTGACGCTACCGATGTTCATCATCAGCTTCTTACAGACTCTATCAAGGTGTTCGCAGGGAAAAAAGCTGCGTAATGGAATATCGTTACCCTAAATTACCCTAAAATGGTCCCATGACTCCGTCCCTAGGGACCATCATATAAGGAAGTTTAAAATTGTCACAGGAAATAAAGCTCATTCGCAGTAAGCGAAAAACCATATCAATAGAAATAACAAAGGATGCGAAGGTGATAGTAAGAGCCCCTTACTACACTCCGGTCAGCGAGATAAACAGTTTCATCGGTGAAAAGGCAGACTGGATACATAAGCATCTTACAAAGATGGAGAAGCTTAAGGAAGAAAGAGATAATTCTTCTTCAGAGCTTCTTACGCCGCAGGATATAAAGCTCCTTACCACAAGAGCCAAGCGAATAATACCTCAGCGTGTCAGATACTACGCAGATATTATGGGACTTAAATATGGCAGGATAACCATCAGAATGCAGAAAAGCAGATGGGGAAGCTGCTCCTCAAAGGGAAATCTGAACTTTAACTGCCTGCTTATGCGAACTCCCGATGAGATCACCGATTACGTGGTAGTTCACGAATTGTGCCATTTAAAAGAGATGAACCACTCCCCAAGGTTCTGGGCAGAGGTCGAGAAGATCATCCCCGATTACAAAGAACGGAGAAAGTGGCTCAAGGACCATGAAAGAGAGATCATGGCAAAGTAAGCATAATTGTACTGGAAAACAAACCAAGGTAGGATCAGCAGGAGGATTTTCTATCGATCTGCACCGGAAATAAAGGTGTGAAGATACTTTATGACAGCTACTTCAATGAATAAAGAAACAGGCGGGCAACACGGCCCGCCTGTTTCTATGTGTTTTTGAACCGTTGCAAAGTGTATTTTTATGCGTTAACCTTAAATAAGGGAGGTATGTGTTATGGATTTTGTTATGATCGAAGTTGGCTGGCTTTCAATAATACCGCCGATTCTTGCAATTACTCTGGCGCTGATAACCAAGGAAGTGTATTCGTCACTGTTCATAGGTCTTTTCTCAGGGGTTCTTATTTACTCTTTTGCAGGCGGGCATTCACTGGTTGCTGCTGCGAATCTGACCTTTGACATGATGAGCTCCAAGATATCGGACAATTCCTACATGATCATATTCCTGGCTCTTTTGTGGTCGGTGGTGATTCTGGTCAGCAAGTCCGGCGGCAGCCTTGCCTACGGACGGTGGGCAGGCAGCAGGCTGAGGAACAGAAAATCCGCTGCCCTTGCCACGTCTCTTTTGGGAGTGCTGGTATTTATTGATGATGGGTTTAACTGTCTTACTGTCGGAACGGTCATGCGGCCGATATTTGACAGAATGAAGATTTCCAGGGAGAAGCTTGCTTATATCATTGACGCTACAGCTGCACCGGTGTGTATCATTGCGCCGGTTTCCAGCTGGGCAGTGGCTGTTGCCAGCGAGGTGAGTGAGACGGGTGGCTTCAATATCTTTTTATCAACCATTCAGTACAACCTGTATGCCATCTTTACCATTGCAATGGTGATCTTCCTCTCTGTCACGGGAAAAGACTTTGGCCCCATGAAAAAGGCAGAGATGGAAGCTGCAAAACACGGCGATATTTCAGATAAACCTGCAGAGGCAGGGCAGGAGAGGGGCAGGGTCATCGACCTGGTTCTCCCGATTCTTGTGCTTATTATCTGTGCTATACTGGGAATGGCCTATGTGGGCGGATTCTTTGAGGGCACCAGTTTCTCGGAGGCAATAGGTTACAATCCGACGGCAGGTCTTTCGCTGGGCGCATTTGCAGGCCTGATAACCGCGCTTGTTCTCTACATTCCAAGGAAGATAATGACTGCAAAAGAGTTTATGGGCTATATAGTGGAGGGTATAAGCAGCATCGTTCCGCCAATGTTGATCCTGATCCTCTCCTGGACTCTGGGAGGCGTGTGCAGGCAGCTCATCGGCACCGGAGTGTTTATTTCCGGGTTCGTCAGCTCCTCAAATCTTACAATGGGATTTCTTCCGGCGATTCTTTTCGTTATCGCTGCGCTTATGAGTTTTTCAATGGGAAGTTCCTGGGGGACATTCGGCATGCTGATCCCTATCGTGACCATGATCTGCAGCACCGGTAACGCAGCAGGATTCCTGATACCTGCACTTGGCGCTACACTTGCGGGCTCTGTATACGGTGATCACTGCTCGCCAATCTCTGACACCACAATTCTTGCGTCGACAGGAGCAGAGTGCCAGCATATCAGGCATGTTGAGACGCAGCTGCCTTATGCCACATTAGTGGCCGCTGTCTGTACGGTGGGATATGTTATTGTGGGACTGACTCATGTGAGCATTCCTGCGATCGTAATAGGACTTGTATTGCTGTTTGCAGCTATCATGGTCCTTTCTGGCAAGACAGATAATAAGGGCAGCCTGTAGAGCAGAGAAATCCTGCATATTTTACTTGTATCTTATGTATTGCAGCGACCGAAGAAAAAATAATTAATTTTTATGAAAAAAGTACTTGCATTATTTCTGGAAATGTAATAATATAATTAAGTCGCTGCGATACATACGACAACAAATGCCTCGTTGGTCAAGCGGTTAAGACGCTGCCCTCTCACGGCAGAATCAGCGGTTCGATTCCGCTACGAGGTATTAGCTATTTGAATAGCCCAACCCAAAGTTCAGAACACATCAGTGTTCTGATTTTTTTTGTCTTGATTTGTTACATTTCAGTTGCCAGGAAGGCCCATCAGTACAGATATAAACCCAGATGCGAATCATGTCGACGAGGAGATGATTTATCGGATTCAAAAAATAATGACCTCCGATTGTCCCGAATAACATGAGATGAGGAGGTCATTATTTTTTGAATCCTGATAAATCACGACACAGTCGGAGTGAGCAGATGGGGTTATATCTGTACTGACAGGCCTTCCTGGCAACTGAATTGTAACCTTGATTTTGCGAAAGTCCGCTTTACTTCCCACGTTCTGATTGATATGCTTGATTAAGGACTGCTATGAGAATAGGAGCCAAGAGGAAAGACGATTATGAATTCAGAGATTAAATACAAGCTCGCAGAGGCAATGAAGACATGCATGAAGAACACATCCGTGGAGAATATTACGGTCAAGCAGATCGCTGCTGAATGCGGAGTGTCCAGGCAGAGCTTTTATCGCAACTTTATAGATAAATACGATCTTATAAACTGGTACTTTGACAGACTGCTGGAGCAATCCTTCAAGGAGATGGGGAAGGGTGAGACAATCCGGGTAGGACTGATAAAGAAGTTCAAATACATACGGCAGGAGAGGCTCTTTTTTACCGCAGGATTTAAGGGCGATGAGCAGAACAATCTCAAAGAGCATGACTTCTTTATGATATACGAATTCTATTGCAGGATAATCAGGGAAAAGACAGGACAGCTCCCCGACTACAAGACCAGAAAGCTTTTGGAGATGTATTGCTGGTCATCCATTTACATGACCGTTCAGTGGCTTGTGAAAGGAATGAAAGAGTCGGAAGCAGAGCTGGCTGATCTCATGATCGACGCCATGCCGATGCCTCTTTTAAACCTGTTCAGAGAGATAGGGATCCTGTAACTGTTACAGATTTACACAAGTGTAACTTATATCTGTTTTGCCATAATGTTAGAATTATTGTCAGAGGGTGTTAATTATTTAACACAGAACAATAGTTGGGAAAAGGAGAAGAAAAAATGGCAAACAGAATTTCACTCAATCAGACTTCATATCATGGAGCAGGAGCTATCAATGAAGTTGTCAACGAGATCAACGGACATGGCTTTAAGAAGGCTTTTGTTGCATCTGACCCTGACCTTATCAAGTTTGGCGTAACAGGAAAGGTTACAGATCTTTTGGATAAGGCTTCAATTCCTTACGAGATCTATTCAGATATTAAACCCAATCCTACAATTGAAAACGTTAAGAATGGCGTTGAGGCTTTCAAGAAATCAGGTGCTGACTGCATCGTAGCTATCGGCGGCGGATCATCTATGGATACCTCAAAGGCTATCGGTATCATCATAACCAACCCTGAGTTTGCTGATGTTCGTTCACTTGAGGGTGTAGCACCCACAAAGAATCCCTGCGTTCCTATCATCGCAGTTCCTACAACTGCCGGAACAGCTGCAGAGGTTACCATCAACTACGTTATCACGGACGTTGAGAAAGAGAGAAAGTTCGTATGCGTAGATACCCATGACATGCCGATAGTTGCTGTTGTGGATCCCGAGATGATGGCTTCAATGCCTAAAGGACTTACAGCTGCTACAGGTATGGATGCTCTTACTCATGCCATTGAAGGATATACAACAAGGGCAGCATGGGAGATGACAGATATGTTCCATCTCGAAGCTATCAGACTGATCTCTCAGAATCTTCGTGATGCAGTAGAGAACAAGCAGTCCGGACGCGAGGGAATGGCTCTTGGACAGTACATCGCCGGAATGGGCTTCTCAAACGTTGGCCTTGGAATCGACCACGCTATGGCACACACTCTTTCAGCACATTATGACACTCCTCACGGTGTTGCATGCGCAATGTTCCTTCCTATCTCCATGGAGTTCAACCGCGAGTACACAGGCGAGAGACTTCGTGAAGTTGCAAGAGCAATGGGCGTTAAGGGCGTAGATGACATGTCTCAGGAAGAGTACAGAGATGCTGCTATCGAAGCAGTCAAGAAGCTTTCTGAAGATGTTGGAATACCGAAAACTCTTGATAAGATCAAAGAGGAAGACCTGGATGTACTTGCAACAGATGCACTCAACGATGCCTGCTATCCCGGCAATCCCAGAGAGGCAACCAAGGAACAGGTTATCGAGATGTTCAGAATGCTCATGGCATGATGATCGATCATACGGCCCCCGGCAGAGTAATCTGCCGGGGGTTTTGCTCTTTTGGAATGAAAAATAAGCCGATACGTGATATCATTAATTTAGTGTTGAATTAACGTTTCGAGCGAGGTGTGTTCATGCTTCCTGACCATAAAACATCAGCAGCCACCGGCAATACAAACGAATTGAAACCATATCTTTCTCCATTAGCAGTCTGGGCATTGTCAGTGGGATCAGCTATCGGCTGGGGATCACTTGTTGTCACCAGCAGTTCCTATCTTTCACAGGCAGGCCCTCTGGGCTCCATCATCGGGCTGCTCATCGGCTTTGTCATGATGCTGATGATATCCGGCCATTATCATTTCCTTGCTAACCGCTATCCCGACGTAGGCGGTCTCTATAACTATGTGAAAAAAATCTTTGGCTATGATTTTGCTTTTCTGGTAGCGTGGTGTATGCTGCTTGTCTACATTTCTATCTTCTGGGCCAATGCCACGAGCATTCCATTGTTTGCGCGTTACTTCCTTCATGGGATTTTCAAAAAGTGGTATCTCTTTACAGTATTTGGCTATGAGGTCTATCTGGGTGAAGCACTGGTTACACTGGCTGTGATGTGGCTGGTAGGTCTTTTGTGTATGAAGAGCAAAAAGGCCACTGCACGTGCAATGGTAATAATGGTGCTTATCTTTACCATCGGAATTACTGTTTGCCTCGTCATTGCGATGATGGGTTGCAAAGACTCGGGAATGACCATGAGTCCGGCCTTTATACCGGACAGAAGTGTTGTCCGTCAGTTTGTTCGCATCGCTTTCATATCGCCCTGGGCATTTATAGGATTTGAGAGCGTATCGCATTCGTCTGCAGAATATCACTTTAAAAATAAAAACGTGTTCCGCGTACTTGCCATATCTGTGACTGTAACAACAGCGCTGTATATTTTTATCATTCTTCTTAGCGTCACTGCCTATCCCGAAGGATGCTCAGGCTGGCTTGACTATATCAGCCGTCTGGATGAGTTTGAAGGGATTGGTGGACTTCCGGCTTTTTATGCTGCATACCATTATATGGGAAATGCCGGTGTCTATATTCTTATGGCATCCCTGTTGTCACTGGTTCTGACAAGTCTGATAGGAATGCTGCGCACCGTCAGCCGCCTGTGTTATGCCGTTGCAGAGGATGGCATCATACCGAAGCGTTTTTCCAAGCTCAATGACAGACTGATACCGGTCAATGCGATACTTCTGGTGCTTGTTCTTTCCCTGCCCATCCCGTTCCTTGGCAGAACAGCCATAGGCTGGATTGTGGATACCACGACGATCGGAGCAGCCATTATATACGGATTTGCATCCATGGCGGCCTTTAAGGTATCAGGTGAAGAGGGAGCGAAAATGCATCGCTTCATCAGCGGAGCCTCTATTCTCATTCTGGCTTCTTTCATGATCTTTTTACTATTCCCAAGTGCTTTCTATGATTACACCATCGGGACTGAGACCTATGTGCTCATGGCCGTCTGGTCGATCCTGGGACTGATCTATTTCAATCTCGTAATACGAAGGGATCATGACAGGAAATTTGGTAAAGCAATCCTGGTCTGGATAGCTCTTCTTGCCTTCGTTGTCCTAAATGGCACAACCTGGTCAGAACGACTCAATGAGGGAAGGGAAAACCAGATAATAGATGATATATCCGTCTATATTGATAACGTGGCTGAAAGTAAGACACTGCCGGCAGATAAAGAAGAATTTCTTGATGCCCAGCGCATTCGTCTCCACAACGCAGATAATTCCAGTGCCTTTGTCATCACAGGACTGTTTGGACTTACTCTTATTGTTCTTTTTGTGAATTATTCTACCATGAACAAGTGGGAGAAGATGGCGGCAAAAGAGAGGGATCAGGCCCGCAACGCTGCGCTTATCGATCCTATGACTGGAGTCAAGAGCAAGCATGCTTTCCTCTTAAATCAGAAGCAGATAGACGCTTCAATAGAAGAGGGCGTAGCGGAGAAGTTTGCCATTGTTGTCTGCGATGTAAATGGCCTGAAGGTGATCAATGATACACTTGGCCACAAGGCGGGTGATGAGTATATCATCAGTGCCAGCAGGATGATCTGTGACATCTTCCAGCACAGCCCGGTTTACCGGACCGGTGGAGATGAGTTCGTGGCGGTTTTGACCGGCCGTGATTATCTCATCAGGAAGGAACTGGTCCTGGCACTGCACGACCGCTCTGTAGAGCATATCAGCACTTCGGAAGTTGTCATTTCCGGAGGATTGTCAGATTACCTGCCCGATGAGGATACCTGCTTCCATGATGTATTTGAGCGTGCGGACTCCCTGATGTATGAAGAAAAGGCACTGCTTAAGGGAATGGGCGCTATCTCCCGCGAAGATGCAGAGACTGAAGCAAAGCCCATGTTCCCTATGGACGAAGATGCGGAGATCCTGCATCTAAAGCGCCATATCCTTGTTGTCGATGACGAGATCGTCAACCAGAAGATTCTCGGAAACATGCTAAGTGATGTCTATGAACTTATCTATGCCTCTGACGGCGTTGATGCTCTGGAGCAGGTCAAGAAACATAAAGATGATCTTGCCATGGTAATCCTGGATTTCAGAATGCCTAAGATGAGTGGCATGGATGTACTTAAGATAATGAAAGAAGAGGAGGAACTAAGGAGTATACCTGTCATCGTGGCTACTGCTGACAAGACCGCAGAAGTTGACTGTCTCAAGATAGGTGCCATTGACTTTATACCGAAACCGTATCCTTCTGCTGAGGTCATTCAGACCCGTGTCACAAGGTGTATCGAGCTTACTGAGAAGCGCAGCATTATTCAGTCCACAGAACGTGACAGCCTTACGAACCTGTTTAATCTGGATTACTTCCTCCGCTATGTTCGGATGTATGATCAGCACCACCATGAAATGCTGATGGATGCAATCGTTCTGGATGTCAATCACTTCCATACGATCAATGAGCGCTATGGAAAACAGTACGGTGACAGCGTACTCGCCCGAATCGGCAAGCAGATACGTCAGATCTCGCGTGAGATCGGAGGTGTGGCGTGCCGGCGCGGAGCTGACATATTCCTGATCTATTGCCCACATATGAATGATTACGAGAGCATGCTGGACAAGGTCTCTGACGGTCTTGTAGATGAAGACGTATCCAGGAATCGTGTCAGGCTGCGTATGGGCGTATATTCAATGGTTGATAAATCGCTTCAGATCGAGCGCCGGTTTGATTATGCGAAGATTGCCGCAAATACAATCAGGAGCGGTTACCGGAAAGCAATCGGTATATACGACACAAAGATGCATGAGGCTGAACTATACAGGGACCGCCTGCTGGAGGACTTTAAGCCTTCCCTGGAGGACAATCGTTTTGTAGTTTATTTTCAGCCGAAGTATGACATCCGTCCTGTTAAGCCCGTCCTTGCCAGCGCTGAAGCACTGGTGCGCTGGGACCACCCTGAAATCGGAATGATAAGTCCCAGTGTGTTCATCCCGCTGCTTGAAGAGAATGGTCTTATTCTGGATCTTGATCAGTTCGTATGGCGTGAGACTGCAGCCAGGATAAGGGACTGGAAGGACCGGTTTGGTTATTCGGTTCCTGTGTCGGTGAATGTATCCCGCATTGATATGCTGACGCCTGAACTAAAGAGCATCTTCGACGAGATCAGGGAGAAATATGAGCTTGGTCCGGAAGATCTTTTCCTGGAGATCACAGAGTCAGCCTATACCGGCGATTCCGATCAGGTCATCTCCACTGCCAAGGATCTTCGCAGTATGGGAATGGGCTTCCGCATTGAGATGGATGATTTTGGCACCGGCTATTCATCTCTTGGCATGCTGACTCACCTTCCAATCGATGCCCTGAAGCTTGATATGAGCTTTATAAGAAGCGCCTTTGGGGAGAACCGGGATGTACGTATGATCGAGCTCATCATAGACATCGCAGACTATCTGCACGTGCCTGTTGTAGCTGAGGGCGTAGAGACAAAGGAGCAGTATCTGACACTCAAGGCCATGGGCTGTGACTATGTGCAGGGGTATTATTTCTCAAAGCCGGTAACACATGATGAATTCGATCATTTCCTTATTGAGCGCGGAGAGGTCAGGGAGGAAGTGCCCCATGCCGGCACGAAGACCTATATGAGTATTTCCAAGGCGCTGACAGGTGATTTTGATACCATCTACTATGTTGATGTTGTCACTGACTTCTATCTTGAATTCTGTACGGGCAGGGACGGGAATCCTGAAATCCGCCCGGGTGGTATTGATTTCTTCGACAGCGCCAGAGAGAAACTGCTGGAGGATGTAAGCAGCGAAGACGAACAGAAACTCAGAGAAGTGACAGGGAAGGCCTATATGGTCAACCTGGCTCAGCAGAACGAGGCAGTTACAATATCTTTCCACAAGATGATGGATGGAGTACCTACGCCTTATTTGCTGCAGACAATTAAGATGAGGGAAAGTGATAACCAGCATATTGTCATTGGTGTGAAGAGAGAATAAGGGCAGCATGTACAGTGACCATTATTTCAGTCTTTTGACTTTCTGAAACCGCAAAGTAAAACGCAGATTTGACAAAAACCCGCAGTAATGCTAGTATGCTATTGGACATTTTAAATTATGCTAGATGGAAAGTGGACTTTCGCGAGTCCACTTTTTCTATGTGATGATAACAGGTCATAAGTATGTTACCCGATGCAAGCTCGCTTGCAACCGGGCAACATACTTCATGACCCGCCGAAACACGAGGAAAAAGTGGGGAAGGGGCCCCGCGGTTTCCGAGTGGTTCGTAGGATTGCGGGAGCGCTTTTTGCGGAGCAATCCGTGTTATCATCGTTACTACTAAATTCAAAAAAAGGAGTGCCTATGTCTAAAAAGAGCGACATTGAAAAGAAGGCCGAAGCCCTGCTGGAACCCATCGCAGAAAAGTGCGGCGTCAGCATCTACGATGTTGAGTATGTCAAGGAAGCAGGCGAGTGGTACCTGAGAGCCTACATTGATAAGGAAGGCGGAGTCAACATAAACGACTGTGTCGATGTAAACCACGCTTTGTCAGATGCCCTGGATGAAGACGACTTTATCGAGGAGGCCTACACCCTGGAGGTTTCAAGTCCGGGTCTGGGAAGGCAACTTAAGAAGGACAGACACCTGGCAAACAGCATTGGTCAGGATGTTGAACTTAAGCTCTTTAAGCCAAAGGACGGCACCAAGGAGTTTGCAGGTAAGCTGAAGGGCTTTGATGACCAGACAGTTACCGTAACTATAAATGATCAAGATGAGACTTTTATAAGGAAAGAAATATCAGTTATTAAGCTTGCTCTGGATTTTTGATCCGGACGGAAATGGAGACTAAGATGAGTAAAGAATTAATGGAAGCCCTG
>JAEEGL010764927.1_pt1 | contig 12101 bp, 12 predicted proteins | sample 9134231 | NCBI WGS metagenome assembly JAEEGL01 (sample SAMN16246548, study PRJNA631951) | gut metagenome | biome: gut microbiome; feature: rumen; material: fiber-attached | host: Bos | place: Iran: Karaj | collected 2018-10
GACAACAGGACGGTCTGCGAACTTATTCGTCTTTGGGACGCCTGGACTTACGAGCCGTATGAGCGGTTCGATTTGGTCATGCCGGACGGAACGCAGAAATCCTACGGCCGTATCAGCAGGAGCAACTGCACATGGGACAGCGAGTTCCAGGTCTTCACGCTGACGGCTGACGTGGAGGAATCATCCACAAGGAGCGAGGACATCTCGATGGACTACGACTTCTTCCATTCGGACGATATGACCTCGCTTTCCTGCGGCAACGACTATCAGGCTACCGTCATTCCCATGGACATCAACATCTGGATTTCCAGACTGTTTCTCGGTGATGCGGACGGCTTCTCCATCCTCTACTACCAGGACGTGGACTCCCTCGTCTATTGGGCGAACGAGGCGGCCTATCGGTGGAAACTCCGTGGGATGTGTATGTGGTCCCTTGGGCAGGAGGATTTGCGGCTATGGGAGTGGCTGCCGAAACAGGTCTGACGATACAAAACAATACAAAACAATACAACACACTATCTTTCAGAAAACGGCGATTGCTTGCGGGCAGTCGCTTTTTTCATACCAAAAACGCAAAAGGAGGACAAATCTCATGAAAGAATTCTGGAACACCATTCAGGTAATCATCGCGGCAATCGGAGGATGGCTGGGCTACTTCCTCGGCGGCTGTGACGGTCTGCTCATCGCTCTTGTGGCGTTTGTGGCAATCGACTACATCACGGGCGTCATGTGCGCTATCGCCGACTACAAGCTCTCCAGCGAGGTGGGCTTCAAGGGTATCTGCCGCAAAGTGCTTATTTTCCTGCTCGTGGGGATTGCCAACATCCTCGATGTGCAGGTCATCGGCACGGGCAGCGTACTGCGCACGGCGGTGATCTTCTTCTACATCTCCAACGAGGGCGTGTCGCTCACGGAGAATGCCGCACACCTCGGACTGCCTATCCCGGAAAAGCTGAAAGCTGTGCTGGAGCAGCTCCATGACCGCGAAACCGATGGAAAGGACGGTGGCGAGTAATGGCTTACACAAACAGTTCTATGGTGGCTTACACCAAACTCAGCCCGAACCATTCCGGGCAGAGGACGCACAGCATTGACCGCATCACTCCCCATTGCGTGGTCGGTCAGTGTACGGCGGAGGGGCTTGGGGACTGGTTCGCCAAGTCCTCCACGCAGGCTTCATCCAACTACGGCATCGACAGGGACGGCCGTGTCGGGATGTATGTGGAGGAGAAGAACCGCTCCTGGTGTTCTTCCTCAAGCGCCAACGACCAGCGGGCGATCACCATCGAATGCGCATCCGATACCACAGAGCCGTATGCGTTCCGCGACATCGTTTATCAGACGCTCATCAAGCTGTGCGTGGATATCTGCAAGCGCAACGGCAAGACGAAGCTCCTGTGGTTCGGCGATAAGGAAAAGACTCTGAATTATGAGCCGAAGTCCGGCGAGATGATCCTGACCGTCCATCGGTGGTTCGCAAACAAAAGCTGTCCCGGCAACTGGATGTATGCCAGGATGGGCGATCTTGCCGAGAAGGTCACGGCGGCTCTCGGTAGTGGTACCGATGGTAAAGATGGTGCCACAACTACACAGGGAACACAGGCTTCTGCCTTTTCCGCGCTTTCCGAGGCGGATGTTGTAAAGAGTGTAGGGACATTGTTTACGGCGGATCAGAAGAAAACGGGCATCCTCGCATCGGTTTCGATGGCGCAGTTCATCCTCGAATCCGGCTACGGCAAGGGTGAACTGGCGCAGAACGCCAATAACGTGTTCGGCATGAAATGCTCCCTCTCCGGCAATACATGGAGCGGTTCGACCTGGGACGGAAAGAGCAAGTACACCAAGCAGACGAAGGAGCAGAATGCAGACGGCAGCTATGAAACCATCACGGCGGATTTCCGCAAGTATCCATGCGTGGAGGATTCCATTTCCGACCACAGCGCATATCTTCTCGGAGCGAAGAACGGCAATAAGCTCCGTTATGACGGTCTGAAGGGATGCACCGACTATAAGAAAGCCGTACAGATCATCAAGGACGGCGGCTATGCCACCAGCCTTACCTATGTGCAGAACCTCTGCTCCATCATCGAGCGATGGAACCTCACGCAGTTCGATGTGAAGGAATCTGAAACGACTGTCGACTGGTACCGTGTCCGCAAGACCTGGGCTGATGCCAAGACGCAGAAAGGCGCTTATAAGATTTTGGAGAACGCCAGGAAGTGCGCGGATGCCAATCCGGGATATAGTGTGTTCGATGTAAACGGTGTAAACATCTACACACCGAAAACAACCGCTCCCGCCGCGCCGGATGTCCCGTTCCTTGTGCGGATCACCATCAGCGACCTCAATATCCTTAAGGGACCGGGAACGGACTACGCAAGGACGCAGTTTATTCCCGTGGGTGTGTACACCATCGTGGAAGTCAAGTCCGGCAAAGGCTCGACCGCGGGCTGGGGACGGTTGAAATCAGGTGCAGGCTGGGTCGCATTGGACTACTGCACACGCATCTGAAATTTCATATCAGACTTTTTTCTGTTCCGCACCTGCCATCGGGAACACCGGAACAGAAAAAGTCCGTTCCTGTTCCACTCTCCGCTATCTCGGAACACAAAACGGGAACGGCACATCTTCCCATATTTCCTACGGCTGATGACTTCCCGTGCCTGCTGTTCCACTCACTCCATATAAAAATGAAAATAAAAAGAAATAGCCATATACAGCATATATACATACATTTTTAATATATAGGGAAATCGTGGCACTTTGGAACGACTGGAACGCTTACCGCACTGCTCTCCTTTTTTTGAGGGCGGTGCGGATTTTTTTATTTCCGGGGGTACGAATCGGGCGGTTCCCTTTTGACGGAAGACCTGTGAGGGAGAAAGCCTCACAGAAAGGCGGTGAAAATGATGAAACCCGAAAACATGAGTCAAAGGAAAGGAGGAACCGCAAATGAGCAGAATCAAGCTGTTACTTGATCTCATCGAGGATGTCCGTGCCGTGGCTGACGACCTGCAGACGATTGCGGACGCAATGGCAAGCAACGAGCCTGCCGCAGAACCCGAGGAAACGCCTGTACAGGAAACCCCTGCCGAGAAGCCAGAGCCGGAGGAAACCATCCGTCTGGAGGACGTTCGGGCGGTGCTTGCAGCAAAGAGCCGTGACGGTTACGGCGCGCAGGTGCGTGAGCTTATCGCCAGGCACGGAGGGAGCAAGCTCTCCGACATCGATCCGTCCGAGTACGGAGCGATGCTGAAAGAAGCGGAGGTGTTCGGCCATGCCACCTAACACACACGCAATCCTCTCTCCGTCAAGCGCCGATCGATGGCTGCACTGCACGAGGTCGGCAAGGCTGGAGCTTGAGTTTTCCGAAAAGGAAAGCGACGCCGCTGCCGAAGGGACTGCCGCTCACGCTCTCTGCGAACACAAAGTCAAAAAAGCATTAAAGCAGAGAAGCCGCCGCCCTACCTCGGAATATGACAGCGACGAGATGGAGGAGCTCACGGACGCATACAGGGATTATGTCCTGGAGCAGCTGACGCAGGAACGGCAGACCTGCCCGGACGCGCAGGCATTTGTCGAAACAAGGCTCGACCTCACGGCCTATGTTCCCGGCTCGTTCGGCACCTGCGACTGCCTGATCGTCTCAGACGACAAGCTCCACATCATCGACTTCAAGTACGGTCAGGGCGTTCTCGTGGAGGCGGAGGAAAATCCGCAGATGAAGCTCTACGCCCTCGGCGCGCTGGACATCTATGACGGGCTTTACGACTTCAAGGAAGTGGCGATGACCATTTTCCAGCCGAGGCGCGAGAACGTCAGCACATGGACGGTAACGGTCGAGGAACTTCGCAGATGGGCTGAAGAGGAACTGAAGCCGAAAGCGGAACTGGCGGACGCCGGCGAGGGCGAGTTTTGCAGCGGCGACTGGTGCCTGTTCTGCAAGGCGGCGGTCAAATGCCGCGCAAGGGCGCAGGCGAAGCTGGAACTGGCAAAGCAGGAATTCTCGCTCCCTCCCATCATCACGGACGAGGAAATCGAGGACATCCTCCCCAGGCTGCCCGACCTGACAAAATGGGCAAATGACATCATGACCTACGCCACGGACGCCGCCCTGAACCACGGAAAGCAATGGAAAGGCTTCAAGGTGGTCGAAGGCAGGAGCGTCCGCAAGTACAGCGATGAGGATGCCGTCATCAAAGCCGCGAAGGACGCGGGCTATACGGACATCTTCAAGACAAGCCTCATCACGCTGACCGAGATGGAAAAGCTGATGGGCAAAAAGAAATTCAAAGACATACTCGGCGGGCTTGTAGTAAAGCCGCAGGGCAAGCCGACTCTCGTTCCCGACACGGACAAGAGGCCGGCGATCACAGGAAACGATGCAAAATCAGATTTTCAGAAAATTACGGAGGTAATGTAATTATGGCAAACAACAGCAAGACCAAGGTAGTGACCGGCATGGTCAGACTCTCCTACGCAAACGTGTGGGAGCCGAAATCCATCAACGGCGGCGCGGAGAAATACAGCGTCTCCCTCATCATCCCCAAGAGCGACAAGAAGACCATCGCCGCCATCAACGCAGCTGTCGATGCGGCAATCGAGGAAGGGCTGGCGAAGTTCGGCGGCAAGAAGCCGAACAAGGCGGCCATCAAGCTCCCCCTGCGTGACGGCGATACGGAGCGTGATGACGAGGCTTATGCGGACAGCTACTTCGTCAACGCCAACAGCCAGACGCCGCCTCAGATCGTGGATCAGAATGTGAACCCCATCATGAACCGCAGCGAGGTCTACAGCGGCGTGTACGCAAGGGTGTCCATCAACTTCTACGCTTTCAACTCCAACGGCAACAAGGGAGTGGCCTGCGGTCTCGGAAACATCCAGAAGGTGCGTGACGGACAGCCTCTCGGCAACCGCAGCACGGCGGAGGACGACTTCGGCGCCATTGAGGACGCCGAGGACGATTTCCTGTCCTGAAAGGAGCTGCGCCATGAAGGATGTATATCAGCAGGTGCTTATCACCTGTACGACCATCAATGTCGTCATCATCATCTCCACTCTGACCTCGTGGATCGGATTTAAGATTTCCGACTACCGCAGGAAGAAGAAGGAAGAGGCTGAAAAGCGTAAGCAGGACGACAGACAGTAATTACGGCGGGCGGCGGAGAAACACTCTCTGCCGCCATGCTTTGAATCGAGGTGTATAAGGCTATGGAAGAAATATGGAAAGATATACCTGGATATGAAGGCAGATACCAAGCGAGTACACTCGGCAGGATAAAAAGTCTTGAAAGAAAAGTCCCTGGGAAAAATCCATACACCGGCAAGAAATTTATGCGTAGGGTTCCCTCAAGGATTCTGAAACCCGGAGAATATTGCAAATCGGGACACCTATCTGTTGTGCTTGAACATCACGGTATAGGTCGTCCGGTGCATCAGCTTATAATGAGAACCTTTGTCGGAGAGCCACCTGATGGCATGGAAGTATTACACATAAACGGAAATCCAAAAGATAACAGACTTGAAAATCTACGCTACGGGACCCGAACGGAAAATATACTTGATGTTTACTACCAAGGAGGCAGGTGGCGGAAACTGTCCATAGATGACGTACAAACGATTCGCTTCGGATTATTCTGCGGAATCTCCGGGATGCAGCTTTCTCAACAGTTCGGAGTCTCTCCGCAAGTCATCAGCAAAATAAGACATGGGAGGTCATACGCATGGCTAAAATAAAATATCTGAGTTGTGATATCGAAACATATAGCGACATCGACCTGAACAAGTGCGGCGTGTACCGCTATGCCGAGTCGCCCGCGTTTGAAATCCTGCTCTTCGGCTATTCTGTGGACGGCGGCAAGGTAACGGTCATCGACCTGGCACAGGGAGAAACCATCCCGGAAGAAATCCTTGACGCCCTGACGGACGATGCCGTCACGAAGTGGGCGTTCAATGCGAACTTCGAGCGTGTGTGCCTGTCGCGGTATCTGCGTGACCTTGGGCTTAGCCTTGATCCGTTCCATGACAACCATCCGCTCTCCACGGAGATGACGGTGTATCTGAACCCCGCCGGGTGGCGCTGCTCTATGGTCTGGGCGGCGACAATGGGGCTGCCGCTCTCCCTCAAAGGCGTGGGCAGCATCCTCAAACTGGAAGAACAGAAAATGGACGAGGGCAAGGCGCTTATCAAATACTTCTCCGTGCCCTGCTCCCCAACAAAGGCGAACGGCGGCAGGACAAGAAACCTGCCCTCTGACGATCCCGAAAAGTGGGAAATCTTCAAGGCATACAACCGCCGCGACGTGGAAGTGGAAATGGCGATACAGGAGAAGCTGTCCGGCTTCCCCGTGTCCGATGCCGTGTGGGATGAATACCACATCGACCAGGAAATCAACGACCGTGGCGTTCGTGTGGACAGGCAGCTCGTGGAAAACGCCATCGCTATGGACGGCCGCTCCCGGAAAGAACTGACTGCAGCCATGCGTAAGATCACGGCTCTCGGTAATCCCAACAGCGTACAGCAGATGAAGCAGTGGCTTGCCGACAACGGGCTTGAAACCGATACCCTCGGCAAAAAAGCTGTGGCGTCTCTCTTAAAAGACGCTCCCGCCGAGCTTGCGGAGGTGCTGGAACTTAGGCAGCAGCTTGCGAAATCCTCCGTGAAGAAATACCAGGCGATGGAAAACTGCGTCTGTGCCGATGGGCGATGCCACGGGATGTTCCAATTCTACGGGGCGAACCGCACGGGCAGATGGGCGGGCAGGCTGATCCAGTTGCAGAACCTTCCGCAGAACCATCTCCCGGACTTGGCGGAGGCGCGGTCGCTCGTCAGTTCCGGGGATTTTAATTCGGTCAAACTTCTCTACGAGGATGTGCCGGACACGCTCTCCCAGCTTATCCGTACGGCGTTTATCCCGAAAGAAAACCACAAGTTCTATGTGGCGGACTTCTCCGCTATCGAGGCAAGGGTAATCGCCTGGTACGCCGGGGAGAAATGGCGGCAGGAAGTGTTCGAGAAAGGCGGCGACATCTACTGCGCCTCCGCAAGCCAGATGTTTCATGTGCCTGTGGAAAAGCACGGCGTGAACGGGCATCTGCGGCAGAAAGGCAAGATAGCGGAGCTTGCCCTCGGCTACGGCGGCTCAGTCGGTGCGCTAAAGGCGATGGGCGCCTTGGAGATGGGACTGTCCGAGGAAGAGCTGCAGCCGCTCGTGTCCGCCTGGCGGCAGACGAATCCTCACATCGTGAAATTCTGGTGGGATGTTGACCATGCCGTCACCGATACCATGAAATACAAGCGCACATCGCATAGTTACGGTCTGACCTTTTCCTATAAGTCCGGGATGCTCTTCATCACGCTGCCTTCCGGCAGAAACCTTGTCTATGTGAAGCCGAAAATCGGCACGAACCGGTTCGGCGGACAATGCATCACCTACGAGGGCGTGGGCGCAACGAAGAAATGGGAACGCATCGACTCCTACGGTCCCAAGTTCGTGGAGAACATCGTCCAGGCGACTTCCCGCGACATCCTCTGTAATTCCATGAAAACGCTGCGGTGCTGCTCCATCGTCATGCACATCCATGACGAGCTTGTCATCGAGGCTGATCCGAAGGTATCGCTTGACGTGCTGTGTGAGCAGATGGGCAGGATTCCCGACTGGACGCCGGGGCTGAATCTGAGGGCTGACGGCTATATCTGCGATTTCTACATGAAGGACTGACCTTTTGGCGGTTTCCGTACACTTTTCAGCGTAAGGGGTACGAAAACCGCCTTTTTCCTTTGACGGAAGACGTGAAGGGAGGTCTGCTCATATGAACATTCAGCAGAAAACCGAAATCGCGTCTTTACGCTCACAAGGCTTCGGATATACCAAGATCGCACAGGCTCTCGGCCTGTCAAAGAACACGGTCAAGTCATACTGCAAGCGGAACAACCTGTCGGGAGCGGCATTGGAAAATACTGATATGCCTATCCTCACACCGTCCTTCTGCTTGGAATGCGGGAAAGCGATAACGCAGGTGTCCGGCAGGAAAGAAAAGAAATTCTGCTCTGATGAGTGCCGCCACAAGTGGTGGAACGCACGCCCGGAGAAGATCACTCGCAAAGCAATCTACTCATACGACTGCGCGGGATGCGGAAAGCCGTTCACGGCATACGGCAACAGCCGCAGGAAATACTGCTGCCACGCCTGCTACATAGCGGACAGGTTCCAGGACGGTGACGGCGATGAATAAGCAGGAATTTGAAGCCGAAAAGAAGTATCTCCTCGCCGTCACGATAGCAAAAAACCTGCGTGAAAAAGGACTCCTGACCGAGGAGGAATATCGGGAAATTGATACAAAGCTGCGGGCTGAATACGGGGCGAAATTCTCCACATTATTATCCCCATAAGACTTGCTATGTGTCTGTTTTAGAGTGATATATGGTAGCGGAAAGGAGCTGGTTTCATGGGAAAAATAACGAAAATCGAATCCAAAATCCCACAGCTGCCCGCAAGGAAGAAGGTCGCCGCCTATGCCCGCGTTTCGATGGAGACCGAGCGGCTGCACCATTCCCTCGCGGCACAGGTGAGCTACTATTCCGCTCTCATACAGAAGAATCCCGAATGGGAATACGCCGGCGTGTACGCTGACGAAGGAATAACCGGGACTGCCGCGTCCAAGCGTTCAGAGTTTATGCGTATGCTCGCCGACTGCGATGCCGGAAAAATCGACATCATCTTAACCAAGAGCATATCGAGGTTCGCAAGGAACACGGTCGACCTGCTGGAAACGGTGCGCCAGCTGAAAGACCTCGGCATCGAAGTGCGGTTTGAAAAGGAGCATATCAATTCCCTCTCCGGGGACGGCGAGGTCATGCTGACGCTGCTTGCCTCCTTTGCGCAGGAGGAGACGCGGAGCATTTCCGAGAACGAGAAATGGAGCGTCAAGAAGCGGTTTGAACAGGGCATCCCGACTGCAAGGCCGAGGATACTCGGATACCGCTGGGAGGGCGACACGATGGTGGTCATCCCGGAGGAGGCGGAAATCGTCAAGCGGATTTACCAGAACTTCCTTGACGGGAAGTCCAGGCTTGAGACGGAGCGGGAGCTTGCCACCGAGGGCATCACCTCGGTGAACGGCAAAAGGATGTGCGACTCGCAGCTGAAGAACATCCTCACAAACATCAGCTACACGGGCAACCTTCTGCTCCAGAAGGAATATGTCGAAGATCCGATTTCAAAGAAGCGGAAAAAGAACCGCGGCGAGCTGCCGCAGTACTTCGTGGAAAACAGCCACGAGGCGATCATCCCGATGGAGACATGGCAATATGTGCAGGACGAGATGGCGCGGCGCAGGGAGCTTGGATGCTTTGCCAACAAGTCGCTCACGCTGAACTGCTTTTCCACGAAAATCAAGTGCGGCAAATGCGGACGCAGTTTTGTACGCTCCACGAGGAAGAATCGGGCGAAAATCAGCCAGCTTGGGGAGCATTACATCTTCTGGGGCTGCACCTCAAAGAAAAAGACGAACTGCCCATCCTGCAGGAATGGCACGATACGGGAGACCGTCCTCATGGAGGAATGCGCGAAAGTCCTCGGCACTCCCGAATTTGACGAGGAGGTTTTTGCCGAGAAGGTGGCGCAGATTACGATACCCGAAACAGGCATATTGATTTTTGATTTCACGGATGGCACGCAGCTTACCCACCATTGGAGCCGCAATTCCAAGAAGGAAAGCTGGACGGACGAATGCCGCAAGCGGGCATCGGACTACCGCAGGGAACACGCCGTCACGAGGGACGACATCACCTGCTTTACCACGAAAATCAAGTGTGAGCATTGCGGCTGCAACTTCCGCAAGCAGGTCAACACGATGGCAAACGGCGAAAAGCGCGGCTACTGGCGGTGCGCCGACAGGAACGGCTGCACGGTCAAGGGGCTGCGCGATGACTTCCTGCGGGACATGACCGCCGAGGTTCTCGGCCTTGCCGAATTTGACGAGGATATCTTCCTTGCAAGAATCGACCGCATCACCGTCCGGGACGGCACTCACCTGACCTTCCATTTTACGGATGGCAGCACGGCCGAGCGGGATTACACCTTCAGGAAAGAAGGCAAGCCCTGGTCGGAGGAACGGCGGCAGAAATATATGGAGACAAGGCAATCACATCCGATGAGCGATGAACAGAAAAAAGCCATCAGCGAACGGATGAAGCAACTTAGGAAGGAGCGTGGGAAAGCGTGGCGCAAAGAAAAGTAACGACCATTCCGGCGTCCATCAGCCGGTTCACGGCGTCACCGATAGACAAGCCGAAGAAGCGACGCGTCGCAGGCTACGCCCGTGTATCGACAGACCACGATGAGCAGTTTACCAGCTACGAGGCGCAGATAGACTACTACACCACTTACATCAAGAGCCGGGACGACTGGGAGTTCGTCTCCGTGTACACGGACGAAGGGATCAGCGGAACCGGCATAAAAAAGCGCATCGGCTTTCAGACCATGATCGATGACGCCCTCGCGGGAAAAATCGACCTCATCGTAACAAAGAGCGTTTCGAGGTTCGCAAGGAACACGGTGGACAGCCTGACGACCATACGGAAACTCAAGGAAAACGGCATCGAGTGCTATTTCGAGAAAGAGAACATCTGGACATTTGACGGCAAGGGCGAGCTGCTCATCACCATCATGTCAAGCCTTGCGCAGGAGGAGAGCCGCTCCATCTCGGAGAACTGCACCTGGGGACAGCGAAAACGCTTCTCGGACGGCAAGGTCAGCGTGGCTTACAGCCGATTCCTCGGCTACGATAAGGGACCTGACGGCAGGATGGTGATTAACCCCACGGAGGCGGAAACGGTCAGGAAAATCTACCGCCTTTTCCTTGAGGGCATGACGCCTTACGGCATCAGTAGGCGGCTTGAGGCGGACGGCGACTTAAGCCCGTCACACATGCCAAAGTGGAACGCCACGACGGTCAAGCGGATACTTTCAAACGAGAAGTACAAAGGCGACGCCCTGCTGCAAAAGACCTACACCGTGGACTACCTGACGAAAAAGACGAAGGTCAACGAGGGCGAGATTCCGCAGTACTATGTCGAGGGCGACCACGAGGCAATCATCGATCCCGCCGTTTTCGACCGTGTGCAGTTAGAGCTTGAAAAACGCTGCTCCGGCAAGAACCGCCACAGCGGCGTCCACGACTTCTCCGGCAAGATAAAATGCGGTCAATGCAGCTCATGGTACGGCTCGAAGGTCTGGCACAGCACCGACAAATACCGCAAGGTCATCTGGCAGTGCAACCACAAATACGGTGGAGAAAAATGCTCCACACCTCATCTGACCGAGGACGAGATAAAGGCGGCGTTCGTGAGGGCGGCAAACAAGGCACTCGCCGACAAGGACACGGTCATCGAGACATTCCGCCTTATCAAGGAAACGGTCTTTGACACATCGGCTCTCGAACAGGAAAAAGCGGAGCTGACGGATGAACTGAACATTGTCGCAGGGCTGATACAGGACGGCATCTACCAGAACGCCCAGGTGGCGCAAAACCAGGCGGACTACAACAGGGAGTACGAAACGCTCACTGCCCGCTATGAGAAAGCCAAGAGCCGCCTTGACGATGTGGAGGCTGAAATCCACGACAAGAATTCACGCCGCAAATCCATCGAGCATTACCTTGCGCTCCTGGAAGAACGCAAGGACGCCGTCACGGAATACGATGCCCGCCTCTGGCACGGCATGGTGGAATTCGTGACGGTCTACAGCAAGGATGACATCCGCTTCACCATGAAGGACGGTACGGAAATCAGGGTATGACGAAAAAAAAGCAAGCTCCCGACTGTCGGATTTTTGCCGATGGTCGGGAGCTTGTTGTATGCACAAACTGGAATTTGTCGATTAAAGCTCTACGAATCCCCCAGTCTCCTGTTCTAAGAGCCTAAATACGTTTGCCACCAGATAACCATCAGCAATCGCATGATTTAGACGAACAGTCACAGGCATCACAAGTCTGCCGTTTTCCTCCCTGTATTTTCCCCAGTTGATGACAGGCGCAAAAAACATATGAACATCGGGCAGTTCAAGATGCATGGCATCATAAGACAGCCACGGTATACA
>JAEEGL011498656.1_pt1 | contig 12101 bp, 7 predicted proteins | sample 9134231 | NCBI WGS metagenome assembly JAEEGL01 (sample SAMN16246548, study PRJNA631951) | gut metagenome | biome: gut microbiome; feature: rumen; material: fiber-attached | host: Bos | place: Iran: Karaj | collected 2018-10
AGTTGACAGGGGGACAGTCCCCCTGTCACAAATGCCACAAAAAGTTGTCAGGGGGACTGTCCCCCTGTCAACGTTGCAACCAAAATTGTCCGCACCGGGTATTTATGTTAAGATTGAAACCGTAAACCACGGGTGCTTTGCGCCCGGGACATGCCTTATGCAAAGGGGGAAAATGTTATGTCATATACCTTAGACGAGATCCAGCACCGATTGGCGGGCCAAACCGAGGAAAAGTTCATCGCCACCGCGGAATACCTCGCAGGAATCTTCGAACAGATGATTGAGAACCGGAAGGATATCCATCCGGAGGTGGTCAAGGAGATGCAGGTCATCCGGACGCAGTTAGAGAAGCTCGCCCAGGGCCCCTTCGGGGATAAGGAGGCCTTTATGGACGCCATGGAGGATCTGGAGACCCGCCTCCCGGAGTTTTTCGGCATGCCCATCGGTGAGCAGAATTCCTTTAAAGCGATCAGCGAGTATATGGAGACTGCGAATCATCGCGCCGATGCTGCCGGATCGGATCTGATGTCCTGCCTGGCTTTCCTCAAGGAAAATTGCGGTTACAAGGACTGGAACCTGATGATGATGACCTTCGGGGTTACGAAGGAGGCGTACCGCAAGTACCAGGAGCAGCAGGCAAAAAAGGATCCGGATCCCATCGCACAGGAGGAAAAAGCCTCTGAGCCGGAGAGGATCAAAGAGGAAGTAAAAGAAGAAGTCAAAGAAGAAGTCAAAGAAGAAGCCGGAGAGGAAGTCCGGGAGCCCCAGCTCATCGAGCCGGCGCCTACAGTGCCGGGAGTCAGCTACAGCCGCTACATCCAGCTCCATACCGGCATGGATGCCCAAAATCTGGGGGATGAAGAGATCCGGGATCTCATCGGAAAATGCTTCGCGGCCCAGTGGCTGGAAGCGAAGGGCATCAAATTCAGCGTAAAAGCCATTCATGCCCTGACCGATGATATCAAACGATACTACGACCTGGATTTCATGGAGGACGAGCAGGCTGAGGCTGCTCTGAAGGATCCGCGGTACATGAAGACCACGGAAGCCATCCGCCGGGAAAACCTCTACGGACTTGGCGGCGGCCAGGTGGTGGGGAACACCCCCGCAAACGAATTTTCGCTCTATGATCCCTACGTAAAGGAGATCAAGGCGCTCTACAACAGCATGATGAAGCCCAAGTGGACCAACAGCACGGCGTACCATGACTTCTACGAAGCGGTGAAGAAGGTGGCAGATCGCCTGTCGATGCCGAACCCGCCCACAGCCAGTGAGGTGGCGGACCTGAATATGCAGCTCCTGATCAGCACGGACAAATATGTGGCGGACAAGGGCGCGGTCCGTACCCTGACTGACGGCCAGACGCGCTTTCATTCCGGGATGGATGCCTTCGCCATCCTCCAACGCTACACCGGAGCAAAGACCGTGATCAATGACCGTGTGAGAGCGCTCAATGTCGTCCGCGAGGCAAAGAATGAGGAGCGTATCGACCTCTCCAACTATGGCGCTGACCGCATCCAGAGAGAAATGGAAAAGAAACCGCAGCCACAGATGCAAAAATAAAGTTGACAGAGGGACAGTCCCCCTGTCACAAAAAGGAGGAACATTATGCCAAAAGATCTGGAACAAATCAAAGCAATACTGGAAGATGAAGACACTGCGGAAGTTTTCCAAAACAACATGCGCTATCTCTCGGAGATATTCAGCGCGATGGGGGACGGATATCGGGTTGCGGACCCGGCGCTGTCTGCGCAGATGAAGGAGATCGGCACGAATTTCGGAAAACTGGCGGATGGTCCCTTCGATGCACCGGAGGCCTTCCAGGAAGGCATGGCAAAGCTGGAAACCCAGCTCCCGGAATTCTCCACCGTGAGGATTGGCTACGGGGTCTCCTTTACTGCCGTGGAAGAATACATGAGCACCGACATGTCGAAGGACGAGGACGGCATTTCAAACAGGTACCCGAGTGCATTCGGCAAAAGCCTGATTGACCTCCTTGGTGATGTGAAGGATCTCTGTGGTTTTGAGGACTGGAATCTGAACAATATGAGCTTCGGCATCAACATCAAGCAGATGCGGGAAGCCATGAATGCAAAGGACAATCCCGAGGTGAAGCAGGAGGCTCCGAATCAGGAGGCCCCGCAGGAAGAAGCCCCGGAAAAGAAGGAAGAGGCCCCGAAAGAAGAAGAGGCCCCGAAAGAAGAAGCTCCGATAAAAGAAGAAGCCCCGAAGGTCGCTGCCCCCGTGAACCAGGAACAGGTTGCGCCTCAGCAGCCCCAGCAGCCCCGGCCGGCGCCTCAGCAGCCGGAGGAAGCGTTCGTGGAGCTTGCAGCGGCAGGCGAAGTCAGCTACCGCCGCTACATCGAGCTCCATACCAATATCCGGACGGAAGGCCTGGATCAGGAGGACCTGGCGTACGTCGTGGGGAACTGCTTTGCGGCCAAACTCCTGGAGGAAAAGGGAAAGAGTTTCAGCATAAAAGGCCTTCACAAGCTGGGCAATGAAATGCAGCGCTACTACGAGCTGGATAACATGACCGAGGAACAGCTCGGCCAGTTCCTGGAGAGCCCGGTGGGCATGCGGATGCAGGAAGCCGAACGCCGGGAGAGCCTCTTCGGCATCGGAAAAGGGGGCAACATCACGGCTGAAGCCGCTCGGGATTATGCAAAGGATATCCAGACGCTCCACAAAAGCATGATGAAGCCCAAGTGGACCAACAGCACCGAGTATCACAACTTCTACGACGCGGTGAAACAGGCAGCGGATGCCCTGTCGGGGAACCAAAAACTCACTGCCAGACAGGTGGCCGATCTGAACATGCAGATCCTGATCAGCGCGGACAAATATGTGACAGGCAAGGGCGCCATCCGTACTCTGGATGACGGAAAAACACGGTTTGACTCCGGAATGGATGCCTTCGCCATCCTCTACAAGCACACCAATGTAAGGGGTGCCATCAATAGCCGGGTGAACGAGCTCAATGATGTCCGTCGTGCAAAGAAAGAGCCCGCCATCAACATCTTCAAATACGGCGCCAACCGCATTGAGAGCGAAATGGCCAAAAAGCAGGAGCAGGCGCAGATGCAGCAGCAGGCCCCTCATAAGTAAGTTTGTGGGGATGCGTGGAAATGTGGGGATGCGGGGACGGTTCGTGACCGCCGCCTTCTGGCGGTCAGGAACCGTCCCCCATCCCCACGACCTGTCCCTGATCCCCAGGAACCGTCCCCCATCCCCACGACCTGTCCCTGATCCCCAGGAACCGTCCCCCATCCCCATGACCTGTCCCTGACACCCAGGAACCGTCCCCAATCCCCACTTCCCCCCATCCCCGATTCGTGCTAAAATAAAGGTACTATGGCATGAACCCCCGGGAGAATGTGATATGAGAGGACCTTTCCGAAAAAAGTTCTGTCCCATATCTGTTTGGATCACCGTAACGATGATCTTCTTTGCGTGTGCTTTCGCCGCGCCCATCACGGCCTTCGCCGACTCTGCCGCCCCCGACACAGTGCGTGTGGGATACTATGAAAACGACGTCTTCCCGGAATGGGCTGCCCCCGGCGCCGTGAAGACGGGGTACGCCTATGAGTACTACCGGAAGCTCTCGGAGTACACCGGCTGGGAGTACGAATACGTCTACGGAAGCTTCAGCGACCTCTACGACATGCTGCTGGACGGGCGCATCGACCTGCTGGCGGGGCTCGCAAAGCGCGAGGACCGACTGGACATCATCGGCTATCCCTCCCTGCCCATGGGAAATGAGATCTACACCCTGGTGAAGCATGACGACGATACTCAGGTGACCGCCGCCCCCTCCACCCTCTCGGGCCGCAGATTCGGCGTGCTTCGAAGCGCCATTGCGGACGTCCTTCAGGAGTATCTGGAGGAAAACGGCATCAAAGCAGAGGTGGTCTGCTTCGACGATTACGAATCCCTTTTTTCCGCATTTGACATCCGAAAGGTCGATATCCTCGCTGCCGAGGGCGACGGGGCCTACGGACGGGACTTCGCGGAGGTGATATGCACCTTCGGGACTTCCGATTATTACCTGTGCGTTTCGAAGGACCGCACCGACCTGCTGGGCGAGCTGGAGGAAGCCCAGTCCCACCTGGCCGCGGAGGAGCCGGGCTACATCGCGGCCCTGCGGAACAAATACTACTCCGCCAGCGTCTCCAGCCACAGCTTCTCCGCCGCAGAGCGGGAGTGGATCGCGGAAAACAGGCAGCTCCGGGTGGGGTATCTGGACCACTACCTCCCCTACAGCGCCACCGCCCAGGACGGCACCGCCAACGGCATCATCCGGGACATCATCCCCCAGATCTTCACCGACCTGTCCCTTCCGGGCATTCAGGTCACCTATACCGGATTTGAAAACTATGACGACATGATCGCCGCAGTGGGGGCGGGCAGCATCGACCTGTGCTTCCCCGTGGGCGGCGGCCTATACTACTCCGAGGAGAGCGGCATCTACCAGTCCTCCCCGGTGGCCTCCGCCTCCACGGACCTGGTGTACCGGGGAGAGTACGACGAGGGGGACATCCGGAGCTTCGCCGTAAACGAAAACAACCGGATGCAGTACTACTACATCCGGACCCAGTTCCCGGAGGCTCAGATCACCTACTACCCCGACATGGACGCCTGCCTGAAGGCAGTGCTAAAGGGCGAAGTGGGCGCCACCACCCTAAACGGCCTCAGCGCCAATGAAATTCTGAAAAACAGCAAATACAAAGGCCTCTACCTCCAGCAGCTCAGCCGCGGGGACGACAGATGCTTCGGGGTAAAGATCGGCAACGAAGGCCTGCTGAAGCTCCTAAACCGCGGTATCAAGGTCCTGGGCTCCGAGTACAGCCACGAGCTGGCGGCCCATTACTCCGCACAGCTCTACACCTACACCTTCGGCGACCTCTTCCGGGACAACCTGTGGCTGTTCCTCACCATCTCCCTCTTCGTGGCGGTTTTCATCATCGTCCTGGTGTTCCGGGACCTTAGGCGCACCCGGATGGCCGACCGCATGAAGACGGACTTTGTCTCCAACATGAGCCACGAGATCCGCACCCCCATCACCGCCATCATCGGCATGAACGAGATGATCCGCAGAGACTGCGGGGATGAAAAGGTGCGGCAGTACTCCGACAACATCGAAAAAGCCGGGGAGAGCCTCCTGGGCATCATCAATGACATCCTGGACTTCTCCAAGATCGAAGCCGGGCACATGGAAGTGTCCAACCTCCCCTACTCCATGGAGGAGCTCCTGCGGGATCTCCACGTCATGATCGAGGGCCGCGCCCGGGAAAAGGGCCTGACCTTCCGGATCTGCGCGGACGAATCCCTCCCCTCCAGACCCGTGGGAGATATGCAAAAGCTCCGCCAGGTCATCACAAACCTCCTGACCAATGCCGTGAAATATACGGAAAAAGGGTCCGTCACCCTCACCGTGAAGCTCCTGTCCTCGGAAAAGGAGAGCTTCGTCATGGAAGTCTCCGTGGAGGATACGGGCATCGGCATCAAGGACAGCGAAAAAGCAAAGCTCTACTCTGCCTTTGACAGACTGGACATGGAGCGGAACCGCAACATCGAAGGCTCCGGCCTGGGACTGGCCATCGTAAAGCGCATGCTGGGCCTCATGGGGAGCGAGATCCGGGTGGAGAGCGAGTACGGAAAAGGCTCCCGCTTCTCCTTCCGCATCCGCCAGGGCATCGCCAACGCCGTCCCCATGGGACCCATCGAACCGGAGCAGCCCGGGGGCACCCGTCCCGGCCGCAAAGCCGGGTCTGCCACCTTCACTGCACCGGAAGTGCGGATCCTTCTGGTGGACGATACCCCCATGAACCTCCAGGTCCTCTCCGGACTCCTGAAGGGGAACCGGATGCACATCGATACCGCGGAGAGCGGCCTGCGGTGCATCGAGCTCCTAAAGGAACACCCTTACGACATGGTCTTTCTGGATCAGCGCATGCCCCTGATGGACGGCCCCGAGACCCTGGCCCTTCTGCAAAAGGAAGCCCCGGACATCCTGGAGCGCACCCCCATCGTCTGCCTCACCGCCAATGCCTTCTCCGGCGCCCGGGAGGAGATGATCCGGGCGGGATACACCGACTACCTCACCAAACCCGTGAAGCTGGCGGAGATGGAAGAGATGATGCGCAGATACCTTCCGGCGGAAAAGCTCAAACCCGTCGAGGAGCCGGAAATCACCCCGGAGCCGGAAAAGAGCCCGGAGCCGGAAAACCAGCCCCAGCCCGAACCCCCGGCAGCGCAGCCTGAGCCCGACCAACCCGAACAACCCGACCAGCCCACCCCCGCTCCTCCCACCGGCCTGGAGCTTTCCGCATCCCCCGAAGGCTCCGACGCCCTGCCTCCCGCCCTCCTCTCCATCCCCGCCCTGGACACCGACGCCGGGCTGGACTACTGCGGGGACGCGGAGGATTACCTGGCAGCCCTGGAGACCTTCTACGCCTCCATAGGCGACCGGGCGGAGCGCATCATCCAGGCGAACCTGGCGGAGGATACGGAGACCCTGCTCCTTCTCTTCCACTCCTTAAAGAGCAGCAGCAGAGCCGTGGGAGCCAAAGCCCTCTCCGCCCAGGCGCTGAAACTGGAAAACGCCGCAAAGGAGGCGGATCTGGACCTTCTGGCAGAGGGCATCCCGCCCTTTATCGAATACTACATGGGACTGGAAAAACAGCTGGAAGCGGTTCTGTTTCAGGGAAAGGGAAAAGAATGAGCAAGATCCTGTTAGTCGATGACGATACCGATATGCTGGCCATGACCGGCAGATGGCTGGAAAAGGCCGGATACGAAGTGACGAAGGCCGAGTCCGGGGCACAGGCCCTGGCATTGGCGGCAGCGGACAGGCCGGACCTGATCCTGCTTGATGTCTACATGCCGGAGATGGACGGCCCCGAAACCTTAAAGAAACTGAAAGAAACCCCCGAAACCGCAAACATCCCGGTCCTGTTTCGGACCGGGATGGAAGATACGGATCTGGAGGAAAAATGCAGCCCTTACCGGGCGGAAGGCTTTGTCCCGAAGTCGGAGGGAAAACCCGTCCTTATGAACGCCGTGGCGGCTGCCCTGAGCTGAAGGCCCAACCCCCAAACGCCCAAAGCCCAAGCGTCCTTACGGATTCTGGAGCGACGCCCGGAACATGCTCTCGGCGAAGAATCGGAAGATGGTATCCAGGATGGTATCCTTCTGGGAGGTCTTTAGCAGATACCCGTCGGGCTTCCGCTCCAGGGCCTTAAACACCAGCTCCCGGTCGTTTTTGCCCGTGAGGAAGATGATGGGGATCTTTTCATCCGGGTAGGCCTGCCGGATCCGGAGCATCAGCTCGCACCCGTTCATCTCCGGCATCTCGTAGTCAAGGAGCAGCAGGTCCGGTGTCACCGTGGCCAGGCCCCGCAGCACCTCGTCCCCGCCGGAGAAGCAGGAGACATTGCACACCGGGGAGAGCCATCTTTCGATCACCGGCAGATAGGTGGTATCATCGTCCACCACATAGATGGTCTTCCGGCGGTGATACTCCTCCTCCAGGACGGCCAGATACTTCATATCCGGCACAAACTGCGCCAGGTCCACGGGCCTGGGATAGGTCCGGGACACCCGGTAGGCGCCGCCGGTCTGCATGGCGGTTTTCAGGTCATTGATATCCCCGGTGAGGCACAGGAGCTTCGCATCGTCCTGACAGATCTCCCCCAGGAGATTCATGGCGATGGTGATCTTTGAATTGTCCTCCGAGCCGGGGTAGTATACGATCAGATCCGCTTCGTTTCTGGCGGCGATGATGCGGTCCGGATCGTCCGGAATGGACACCACCCGAAAGCCCGCCTGGGTGAGGTGGTTCTCGATCCCCTTTTTCACGATGGCCTGACCGCTTTGGATGAGGAGCACCGAGCGGCTCCGGTCGATGGCCTTCCTGCGGGCCGCCGCATCCGGCACTGCAGGCTCCTGCTTCCGGGCTCTGGCCGCCTCCTCCTGGGTAATGGGGGCCAGGCGCACGCTAAACTCCCGGTAGGCCTTTAACAGCGTCGGGGTCTGGGCCTTGATGGTGACAAAGTCTTCCTTCCGGGCGGCTTCCTCCAACCGGGCAGCCAGGTCGCTTAAATCCCGGGCTCCCACCAGACGGGCCATGCTCTTTAAGGAGTGGACCCGGAGGGCATACATGGTATATTCCTCCGACAGCAGGAACTGATCCAGCTCCTGTGACTTTTCGTCAATAGAGGCGTAGAAGATATAGAGAGCGTCCATATAGTCCTCGGCGGAGCCGCAGCCTTTCACGCCGGAGACCAGGTCGATATGGGGCACGATCTTCAGCCACAGGGGGAGCTTCTCAATCTCCTCCCGGGTATCCTCCTCGGTGCTTAACACCGGAGCGGGGGCAGCAGGCTCCGCGGCCTTCACCACATGCTGGAGATCCGGCAGATAGGTCATGATGACCTCGAAGAGCTCCTTGGGCTCGATGGGCTTGATGAGCACATCCGCAAAGCCGGCGGCCTTGTAGAGATTTACATTCTCCCTCCCCTCCGCCGTGGTATGGCAGATCACCGGGACCGCCCGGCCCCTGGCGGCGAAAAGCTCCTTTAGCCGCACCAGGGTATCCACCCCGTCCATATCCGGCATCCGGTGGTCTAAAAGGATGAGGTCGTAGCTGTTTTTCTCGCACAGGGAGAGACACTCGCTGCCGCTCTCCACCTGATCGCTCATGACACCGTGGGTGGCGAGGATGGAAGAGAGGACGATGCGGTTGATGGGCATATCGTCTACGATGAGGACCCGGGCATGATTTTCCATGGAAAACTCGCTTTCTGTGGCATAAAACCTTACGAAAAACAGTCGTCTGTTGCATTATAGCATTTCCCGCGCGGTTTTTCCACGCAGGGTGAAAAGGAGTAAAAGATGGATTGGGTCCTGTTGGTGGACGATGAAGAAGAGATCAGAGGCCGCATGGCGGCGGTGCTGGAAAAAGAGGGCATGAAGGTGACCCAGCTGGCGAACGGGGAAGAGCTTCTGGCCTACATCGAAGGCATGGTCCCCCTGCCGGATCTGGTGCTGTTAGATGTGGTGATGGGAGGCATGAACGGCCTGGAGACCCTGAAAAAGCTCCGGGAGACCCTGACGGAGAGCGAGCTCCCCGTCATCTTCCTCACCGGCAGCATCGACATGGAGACCGAGGCGGAGAGCTTCATCAACGGAGCGGTGGATTTTATCCGAAAGCCCGTGGCCCCCGCCATCCTCACCCTCCGGGTGCGGCGCACCATCGAATTTATGCGCCTCCAGCGGGACCTCACCCGGGAGGTGGCCCAGAAGACCAAGGAAAATAACCGCCTCACCCTGCATGTGGTCCAGACCCTGGCGGAGGCCATCGATGCAAAGGATACCTACACCAACGGTCACTCCGGTCGGGTGGCGGCCTACTCCAGACAGATCGCGGCATACCTGGGATATGACGAGAGAGCCCAGGACGAAGTCTATATGATGGGGCTGTTACATGACGTGGGAAAGATCGGCGTCCCCGACTGGATCATCAACAAGACCGACCGCCTCACGGACGAGGAATTCCAGGAGATCAAAAAGCACCCGGAGGTGGGAGAGCGGATCCTGCGGAAGATCCGGGAGATGCCCCAGCTCTCCTTCGGCGCCAGATGGCACCATGAGCGCTACGGCGGCGGCGGATACCCCGATGGCATCCGGGGAGCCGAGATCCCGGAGGAAGCCCGGATCATCGCCGTGGCGGATGCGTACGATGCCATGACCAGCAATCGCAGCTATCGCCGGGCCATGCCCCAGTCCCAGGTCCGGGCCGAGATCGAAAAGGGAAAAGGCACCCAGTTCGACCCCCGGATCGCCGATGTGATGATCCGCATGATCGATGAGGATACCGAGTATCAGATGCGGGAGGGTGCCGCCGAGGAAGCGGGGCTGCCGGAGCGCTCCTCCGAGGAGACCAGCGCCCATCTGGATGCCCAGGTCCTCCTGCCGCAGGCTCTGGCGGGGGTGAAAGCCCTGAATACGGAGATGGGGATCTACCTTTGCGGAGATCCGGAGGATTATCTGGAGGCCTTGGAGATCTTCGCCCAGTCCGTGCCCTCCAAATCCGAGCGCATCGAAAACGCTCTGCGCACCGGGGATACGGAGACCGCCACCATCCTCCTTCACTCCCTGAAAAGCTCCGCCCGTACCATCGGCGCCGCAGACCTCTCCACCCTGGCAGCGGACCTGGAGAGCGCGGGGAAAAAGGGAGACCTGGAAGCCCTGGAAAAAGGCGTGCCGGAGCTTTTGAGGCAGTACAGAGACCTGGGGGAAAATGTGTCAGGGGGACTGTCCCTGTGACACATTTCGGGAGGAAAAGAACATGCAGAGAGAGTACTATCAGGACATCGGATACAAACCCTTCCTGTTCTACATCATCTTCGGAGTCTCCGGGGAGGAGCTGGAAGTCTCCCGGGAAAAACATCACGTGGACGAGCTCCCGGAGGGGCTGGATCTTCGGACCCTGACCAGAGCGGAACACGGGGACTACATCGACGGATTCCTCACCGGAGCCATGGGAAATGTGCTGGCAGCAGCGGAACCGGACCTCTTCGAAGCCTGCAAAGCGGCGGACCGGTGCGTGGTGCTCCAGGGGAGCGTGGTAAAAGACGACACCCTGGACTATATGCGGAATGTCATCGGCATCATTCAGGCCTTCATCGACAAAGGCGCCGTGGGGATCCTGGATCCCCAGACCATCTCCCTGTATGCGGGACAAACATGGACCGAACGGTTCTTCGAACAGGAAGTCAATGCACAGAAGCACGCCGTCATCCTTTGCTCCGAAGACTACGAAGGATACTGGCTCCACACCAGGGGCATGGCGGAATTCGGTAGACCGGATATCGGCATCCACAACGTGGGGGAGGATCAGATCCACGACTATGAGCAGGTCATCAACCAGATGATCTTCTACGGCGGCCAGGGGATGTTCTTCCGGGGAAAAGCCAGACTGCATACCTTCGACGGAAAGTCCTTCGTGGTGATGCCGGAGTTCGTGAATGATTTCGAGAACGATGAATACAACAATGCGTACTACGATGTGACGGTGATGGAAGATAAATAAACATTAATATTATTTTAGCCCCATACTAACATGAGGGTACAGCAGAGAACAGGGCGATTCTCAGGGATAAATGAGGTTGCCCTGTGTTTTTATGTCATCAATGTAACGTATGCAGGGTGGATTAAGGGACACGAAACAGCGGATAATCGAAATAGGAGAATTTCGTAGTAAACTTATGTGATCCGCTTTTATATTGTACGAGAATTCTTCCGGGAAAGCTGATATACTTACGTTAGTTTGTTTACGAAATCAGAAGTACAGAGGTTAGGCAATGAGCAGTGCATACCTTGATGATATGAGACAAGGTCTGGAGACCGCTTATATTGACAGCTCGGTATCTTCGAGTCTCTCGTATCGCCCCCAATTCATTTCAAATGATTATCATGAGGGAAGAAAGGTTCTGTCTTCCATAGAGGAGGAGCTGCACTCCTGTGACAGCTTTAGGATCAGTGTTGCTTTCATTACCATGAGTGGCATTGCACCTCTTCTGCAGACTTTATACGAACTGGAACAGGCCGGCATTCCCGGAGAAATCCTGACAACGAATTATCTTTCCTTTAGCGAACCCAAGGCACTTCGTCTTTTGCACGAACGTAGAAACATCACATTAAAAATGTATGATGTAGATGCAGCCGGAGTAGGCTTTCATACAAAGGGTTACATTTTCGAAAAGGATGGAATCTTCCGTTTCATTATCGGGAGTTCTAATATCACAAGCACTGCACTTACCAGCAATAGAGAATGGAATACGAGAGCGGTCTCCACACAAAATGGTGAGATGGCTGAGCAGATTCTGGAAGAATACCACCAGCTGTGGAATTCAGAGTATGCCATTCCATACGAAGACTTTATCGAGTATTACCAAGAGCGGTATGAAATAGTAAAGCATCAAAGAGAAGCTGCCAAGGAAGAGAACATAGTCTCCATACCGCGGTATCGTTTGCAGCCCAATTCTATGCAGGTTGGGTTTATCGCAAACCTGAAAAAAATAATGAATCTGGGAGAA
>JAEEGL012868319.1_pt1 | contig 12101 bp, 11 predicted proteins | sample 9134231 | NCBI WGS metagenome assembly JAEEGL01 (sample SAMN16246548, study PRJNA631951) | gut metagenome | biome: gut microbiome; feature: rumen; material: fiber-attached | host: Bos | place: Iran: Karaj | collected 2018-10
AATTAGACGGAGGAATAGTTAATGGCAACCGCAAAGAAGCGAAAGGAAAAGAAGAGCGTATACGAGGGAAATGTTTATATCCAGGCTACGTTCAACAATACTATCGTAACTATTACAGACTTGAACGGAAATGCTCTTTCTTGGGCATCTTCAGGTGGACTCGGATTCCGTGGAGCAAAAAAATCAACTCCATTTGCAGCTCAGACTGTTGCTGAAACAGCAGTTCAGAAGGCTGTAAGCTATGGTCTTCGCGAAGTCCATGTTTTTGTTAAAGGTCCAGGAATGGGTCGAGAGAACGCTGTTCGCGCACTTGGTAACTTGGGATTGAAAGTAAAATCAATCGCCGATACAACACCAATCCCGCACAACGGATGTCGTCCTCGCAAAACTCGCCGTATGTAACTTGAATTCACTTGGGCAGGAAGCTTTCCTGTCTGTGTGAATTTTTGTGTTTCCTTTGGGGAACATGGTTACTATTGATAGTTGTGAAGTCAGAAGTATAGGCTTCTGAATGAAAGAGTAGCTCCTTTATGAGCTCTAAGATTTTAAAAGGAGTTCAGATGGCTCGAAAAAACTTGCTGAAAGGTTTTAAAAAACCAAAAACCGTTCAGTTCGACCCTCTTGAAACAAACCCAAATTACGGAAAGTTTACAGCTTATCCTTTTGAAACAGGTTTCGGTACGACAATTGGAAATACACTCCGTCGTGTACTTCTTTCATCTATTCAGGGATATGCAGTTTCCTCTGTAAGAATCACTTCTTACGATGCTGACGGCGTTCCTCATGTAATTTCAAGTGAATTTGAAACTATTCCAAATGTTTCTGAAGACACTCTCGAAATCTTGAATAGCCTCAAACTTATGCGTTTGAGATTGCCGGAAGATGTTGAGCAGGATACTCTTCTTTTTGACTTCAAAGGTCCTGGCACAGTCAAGACTGATGATTTCGCAAAAGAAGGTCAGCTTGAGATTCTTACAAAAGATGTTCCAGTCTTCACAATGATGGAAGGCGCTCATGTTGAGTTTGAAATTCAGGTTGATTTGGGACGAGGTTATGTTCCTGCCGAGGTAAATGAGCATTATATCGAAGTTGTTGGAACAATTCCGATGGATGCAATCTTTACGCCTGTAACAAAAGTAAAGTACATGATCGAGCCTTGCCGAGTCGGTCAGCGTAACGATTATGACAAACTTGTTCTTGAAGTATGGACTGATGGAACTATATCACCAGAAGATGCATTGGCTGAGGCTGCAAAAATTGCGAAAGATCATTTCACGGTTTTTGTAAACTTCAATGACAGTGATGTTTCTGGAAGTGATGATTTTGATGAAGGTGACGAAAAGATTCGTCAGTTGCTTAACACTCCAGTCGAGGAGCTTGAGCTTTCTGTTCGTTCATCAAATTGTCTCAAAAATGCGAATATTCGCACAATCGGCGAATTGACACGAAAAACAGAGGATGATATTGCCAAGACTCGAAACTTCGGTAAGAAATCTCTCACTGAAATCAAAGAAAAGCTCCTTGAATGGAACTTGAATCTTGGAATGACTGATTACAGCCATTTGAAAAATTCGGTCAATTTGACAAAGCCAGCACAAAAGGAAGAATCCAATGAGAAATAAGACAGGATTTAATCCACTTTCACGAACAGCCGCTCATCAGCGTGCAATGGCGCGAAATATGGTAACTTCACTTTTCAGATTTGAACGCATTACAACTACACAGGCTAAGGCTAAAGAAGTTCGTAAGGCTGCTGAAAAACTGATTACTCGCGGTAAAGTTGATTCTGTACACAACCGCCGAACTGCTGCAAAGTTTATTCAGGACGAGAAAATCTTGAACAAACTCTTCACAGAAATTGGTCCTCGTATGAAGGATCGCAATGGTGGTTACACACGAATTCTTAAGCTCGGTTTCCGACAGGGAGACGCTGCTGATGTTGTAATCCTTGAATTGGTTGACTACAAGTTGCCATCAAGCGAAGATGCTGCACCGGCTAAAGCTAAGAAAGCTGAAAAAGCTGAAGCAAAGAAACCAGCTGCTAAAAAAGCTCCTGCAAAAAAAGCTTCATCAAAAGCTAAGACTGCAGAGGAAGCAGCTCCTGCTGAAGAAGCTAAATAAAGGAGTTAACTATGTCTAAGGCACATCGTGGAACTGGAGTTCGCACTGAAGCTAATCACGGTCGTGGAAAATGCCCACGCTGTGGAACTGAAAACATCAAAGTTCTTTATGAGAAAGAAATTGATGGAAACACTGTAAAAATCTGCAAATTCTGCAACGCTCAGTTGAAGAACATTGCTAAGAAAGAAGCTAGAGCAAGCAAAGCCGCAGCAGCAGCTGCCGCAGCATCAGAAGCTCCAGCAGAAGCATAAGTTTATACACTATGCGCAGCCGCTCCTTGGTACAGGGGCGGCTTTATTTTTTTTCTGAGCGTTTTATCGACTACGGATTGAGTTAATTTACGAGATTTAAGATAAAGGCATAAGTCATGGTTACATTGGATTGAGATACTTGAACAGGTGCTGTGAAGTTGAGCAGATAATATCCTTTTTCCAAATCACCGAGATAAAGTTCCCATTGCCTATTTGAATTGAACCTTTGATTATCCATGATGCTGGATGATTTTCCATTGACTTTTCTTACATAGTAAGACGAACAATCATCGCCGGAAGCTGGTTGTTCGGCTAGTTTTGAATATGAAGATGAGTCGACATCATATTCATAGTAATCTATTCCTGTTATGAAGTCCGAGTCGCTTTGTATATAGTTTTCAGAATCGGAAGTTTTTTTTTTACAAGCTGGGGGTAAATATGCTTAAACAAAATTACGAAAACTATCTCCGGGAACAAGATTTTTCCGAGAACACGATCCGCTCTTACCTTTATACGGCGGATGATTACAAAAAGCGGTTCGGGAAAATCACGCAAAAGCGAATCTCGGATTACAAAGACTTTCTGCTTGATAACTATTCCGTCAAGACCGTGAATCTGAGGCTGGCAGGACTTACAAAATACATAAAGTTCCTCAAAAAAGAAAAATTCCTTCCAAAATTCGTGAAAGAGCAAGGCGAAACTTATCTTCAGAATGTCATCAGCGGCGAAGACTACGACCGACTCAAAAAATCGCTGGAAAGGGACAAAAGGCTTAAATGGTTCTTCATCGTCAGCTACCTTGGGGCGACAGGAGTCCGGGTGAGCGAGCTGGTTCAGCTGAAAGTGGACGACGTCAGGCAAGGCTTCGCGGACATCCGTTCCAAAGGCGGGAAAATAAGGCGGATTTACATTCCCGAAGAACTGAAAAGACGCACACTGGAATGGCTTTTGACCGAAAAAAGGGGCGGCGGCTACCTCTTCCTCAACAAATTCGGCCGGCAAATAAGCACAAGGGGCATATCCGCGGAACTACTGCATTTTTCTTCTATATATAATATCAACCGCAAGACAATGCACCCGCACTCTTTCCGGCATTTTTTCGCGAAGAACTTTCTCATAAACGGCGGCGACATAAGCTTCCTGTCCGACTTGCTGGGTCACGAAAGCCTCGAAACCACGAGAATCTACCTCCGAAAAAGCGTCGAAGAGCAAAAGAATATCGTAAATTCCATAGTGAGCTGGTAAAGTTCATAGATTTTATTTTGGCGCCACATTATTAAACTGCCACCCTTCCGTGGCTCGGTAACCCTCGGTCGTCCGCTGTCGCTCCCGACTGGCTACGCCACCACTCCACGGTGGGGCGGTGTTTTTCTCAAGACATGAAGCATTTCCTCTCATTTCAGGTGAAAATTCAAATATAACAAAAAATTATCTCCGTTCATTTCTTAATCGAACAAAATATTCTTACCAACATTTTACTAAAGTTTTCTCCATCTTATGCCGATATTTGCAAATGGAAATCCCTGTCTTTTCAAAATTCCACTGAAAAACGGGCGGATTTCACAAGAAAATGCATTTTTTAATTGAAATTTTCTGAAAGTGCGTTATCTTAAATATGTATTCTCTTGCGTTTTGACTGGGTGGGAATAGGGTCGGAATTGCAGAAAATAAAACGGAAGCTTAGCTGTCCTTTTAGCGTACCTTTGTGCGCATCTGCAATTTTATAGAGTATTTGCCATCGGTTGAACGGTTTCTCAAAACTATTCAAAAACCTAAAAATCAATTGGCAAACTAATTAAAAGGAAATATGGGCGCACCATTTGCCGATAAGCCCCCTTATTTGTAATGGTGCAGCAAAAATATGAAAAGGGCATCCGCTTTTGTTCTCATTTTCAGCTTTCTCTTCCTGCTGCTGGCTTCGGGCTGCAACAACTCGGTGGATGATATGCTGGGAAATTACAACGGGGGATTTAATGTGGGGTATGTGACGGTTAGCAACAGTGACAATTCTGAATATACACTGGAGCCGGATGATTCGGGATATGACCAAACGAGGTTGCTATGGTTTGACTACTATACAGTATTTGATATTGGTACTTTGAATTTGGCGGCTCCGTCAAGTTGCAGGAACTATAAATGGGTTGTTACAGATCCTAGTGCCAAAGATAAAACTGAGGCACTGACAATTACCTATTATGACGGTTCAAAAAGCACTTACATTGGCACACAGGAATTTGTACTGTATGTGCCGACTTCAGGACTGGAAGTTGGACACACATACAAATTAACCCTAAGCGTTACAGGTAAAAACGGAGGTGTTTATACGGATTCTTGCTTGCTATTTATAGATAAATTCTATGTCAATTACTGATTTTACGAGGAGGAGAGAAAATGACCATAAAATTAGAAACAAAAAAATATCTCATAAAGTGGAAAAGGAGGGAGTGAGAAAGAAACACAATAAAATTGAGTTGAGTTTTTTACAAGTAAATTAATTTGGAACTTTTTATCCATAGGAGGAAAATATGAAAAAGCTTTCAAAACTTTTGGCTCTTGTTGCTGGTTTTGCAACTTTGTTCTTTATTGGTTGTTCAGATTTGAATGACCAAGGAACAGTGAGCAATGAAATTACAGACAAGACATCTAATGCAAAAGAATACACTATTTCTTTTGCGGCAGCAGATGGTACTAACCTTGAACTTTCATCTCTAGGTATCAATTCAAACACGATTTCTTCTCGTACAATTGTTGCTGATGCCATTGATTTGAGCGGAACAGGTGTTTATTTCTATGTTTGGGGAAAAAATGAAGTTGCAACAGGAGCTGCCGCTACCATTTCTCCAACAGAAGTTACTTTTGTTCCAGATGATAATTCTACAACAACAGGTACAGTAGTTCTTGATTTCCCGTCTTCAAAGTATTACTTTGTGCTTGCATGTACTACAGAACGATTAACAGGAACGATAACTCCTGAAAATGTAAAGCTCAAATCCGTATATATCGGTTATGCAAATGTAGACTTGCGTAACAGTGATGAGATTAAATTTTATATATCATCAAACGGTCTCGAAGGTACTGGCGGTTTTAAGCTCAAACTCTATGCTGATGATTCATGGTCTGCAGAGCATTTAGAAAAAATTAATAATGGTGAAGATTATACAATTACAGCTGCTCCTTATGTCCTTTCAACAGGAGATATTCTTAACAATGAATATCTTCATGATGTTGATAAAGCAAAATTTATTGATAATACAAAAGGTGATGTATATGAACTTTCTGGTATCTCTCCAGGAGCCTATACATTTTCAGTAATATTCACAAATTCAAAAACAACTTTATCGTATGAGTATAGTGATATTATCATCATTCTTCCAAATCAGAAGGTAGAAAAAGATATTCCAATTCCTGATGTAGTTGAATATGCTCCTGATGCACCAACTCTGCTTAAAGTCGCATATATTGAACCTGAGGACAGTAATCTTGATGAGTACGATGCAATTCTCGAATGGGAAGACATGTCAACTAATGAAAAATACTTCGAGATTAATTTCCTTGATGTCTCAACTCAGCCAGATTCTAAAGTTGATGTAGCAATGCAGACAGCTTTCGAGGCTCTAAAGACAAAAGAAACATCTCTTGTAAGTGCAAAAGCAGATTTTGTCACTGCTCCAACTGATAATGCTAAAAAAGCTGCATACGAAAATGCTGTTAGCGAATATGAAACGGCATTGGCTGCGGCAAAAACAAAATGGGAAGCAGCAAAAAATGGTGTAAATTCAAATCTTGTTTACACTTATAGCAAGGAAATCTATGGAAATCCTAATGAAGGATGGGTTGCAGGTAGTTTGCAGCGCAATAATAAGCATGTCGTAATCCGTCTTACATTGGGAAAACGCTACTTGTTCTCTATAGCAGCCGTAAACGATGCCGGTAAATCAAGTTACACTTATGCAACATATTCTTCTGATATTGAATGGACTGATACAGATGAATTCAATGTATCTGCAGTTCCTTATACTGGAAAAAAATATGCCACTAAGAAAGCAAAAGCTGCAGGAACTTCTTCATTTACGACAAGTAATCCATACAACAAAGCAACGGATCTTCCTTCAGGTGTAACAACAGTATTTATTTCTGCTGCTAATGCCTCATCTAATACAGATCCAATAACAGGTACAGGTTTGGATAGTTTAACTGACAACACTGAGTATTTCTATGTTACAACAGCTGGCTATGAAGATGCCACATCTCTTACAGCAAACTTGTACCGCTTGGTTTATCATCTTTACACAGGAACTTATGTAAGTTCTGGTTCAGACAGCACCACAGATGACATTGTAGAGTACTTGTGTCAGGGTGACATTGATTTGAAGTGTCCTTGCAAGCCGATAGGTGGTACTGAATATCCTCAGCTTTACAATATCGCAAACAAACGCTGGACTTCATGGAAAGATTCTGGAATTGCAGGAACTGACCATGGAACAAAAACAACTGTTACAGAAAGTGGTGTCAAATTTACATACTATGATCCAGGTGATTACAAAGATTATAGCAATCTTGATTTGTATGCGAGCTACTCTTTGACCGATGCGGCTGTAGTTGCTTACAACGATGCAGATTATGATTTGGTTGATATTGCGGCTGGGGAAGTCCAGTGGCAATCAAACTCTGTTACACTTACTACTGATGGCACAGCACCTGCTGGGGGACCATATTATGCAAGTGAAGGAGCTGCTTCAGAAATTAGTGATTGGTCTAGTTATACAGTGGCTCATGGTGCATATACTTTATGGACAAAATCAACTGTTTCTACTGCGACTCCAATAATCTCTATTGATTCACAAACAGGTGTTACAAAGTCTACAAACAAGTATTACACAATAAAGAGTTCACTCGCAAGCATTAACTTCACATATAATGGCACATTGTATGGAAGCGGAGTCGCAAACGGCTATTCTTCTTTGAAGGCTATAGTTACTCGCTCTGGAGCAACCGTCGCAAGCGGTTCATTCAACACAAGCAAGAAGTTTAATCTTGTAGTAAACACTTTACCACTTGGTGTATATACGGTCAAAGTTATCGCTGAATATCAGGGTAGACAGTATACATATCCAATCGTTATTTCAGTTGAAGACTTGTAATTTGACGGTGTTACAGATGTGTTTTTCTTAGGAAAAGCATATCTGTATTCTCACAAAATCTTGCCGTTAGAAATCTTCTTTCGGCAAGTTTTTTTAACTTATGTTTAGAATTATAGTAAAATGAAAAAGACTGGCAGGGTACTGCTCTTGTTCATACATTTTAACATTCTCTTTTTGATTCTAGTTGGAATCTTTTCCTTATGGAGTTGCACACCATTTATATCTGGGTATGTGTATGAAAAAGAAAATCCTACCGTAAAATATGTTTATATTTCGCTTGAATCAGGAAAGAATATCGTTGCAGCGCGAACAATCACAGCTTCTGCAATTGATTTTACCGATACCAATTCGAATTATTCATTTTACATTTGGGGGCGTTCTTCTTCGGGAATGCTTTCGCCACGAAAAGTTAATTTTAATGCAGAAGATGGAACGACAGGAACGATTGAACTTGATTTTCCTGTCACAAGCTATTACTTCACACTCGCCGTCACTGAAGGAGAGGCTAGAGACACATCAGATGGTGATAAAATCCTTAACGATGCAATTTTTGTCGGCTATTCAAATGTCGATTTAACATATACTAAAACCGTAAAATTTTATTTGCGAGCCATAAATAACAGAGGATATGGCGGAGCATACATTGATTTTTATCTTGATGAATCGTGGTCAGATTCAGATATAATAGATTTACAGGATAACTATTCTGTCACGGCAGGACTTTATACAATCACTGATAATTCCTTGCTTAACAATTATTCCGCCGTAATGCTTGCAAATCTTAACAAAACGACCGGAGTTTCCTGGGGTAGTGCTTATTCTGGAGTTGAGGCAGGAATTTACAATCTTGTAATTAAGATGGCAAAATCTGGAAGCTCAAAAATTTATACTTATAGCGACAGAATTATCATATCTGCGAATCGTACAATAAACGCAAGCATTCGGATTCCTGATATTATTGAAAAAATCCCGGCTGCTCCGCAGAATTTTAAAGCATCTCATACAGTGGATTCAAAAATTTATTACAAATATGATGGTTCTACTTCCACTCGTCTTACGGATGAAAATATCGATGATTACAATTTCGATGGATATGGTTTGCTTTTTACATGGGATGATTGTTCGAACAATGAGAGTTGCTTTAAAATCACACTTGCCAACCTTAACAAAATTCTACCTGGCAATTTGGCAAATACAATTGACTCTCTTCCCAATGAAATGACGGACACCAAATGGAAATCGCTAATAAGCAGGTATGAAGCTTACTCTGATTATGTAACGGTTTATGATGAGAATTATGCGGCACAAGCTTCGTATATAGGCGGAACTTTAGAGCGTAACAGCACGGCTTTTATAGTTTATGTTCCTTTCGGGAGCTGCTATCTTGCAAAGATACAGGCCGTAAATGCTGCCGGGGAATCTTCAGCTTGTTATGTCACCTTGGGAGAGAATTTTTCAATCAGTGATGAAACTGACGAAGGATATGAAGGTGGAGCCTATTACGAAGGCAGTGCGTTTATGGTAGGAAGCTCATCTAGCAAGGTAATTAATCTTTACAAAATTGTTTATAACCTTTCTGGCGGTACTTTCTATGAAGGTGGTGGCAGTTCTGTCTATTCAAGTCCAAAATGGATAATAAAATATCATACTTATGGAACTGGAGAAATTCTTTGTCCAATATCAACAGTAATACAAGCAACAACGCTTAGTGATTCTGAGCCAGCCCTTGTTTATACAGCCGCCGGTTTTAATTCCGGCACAACTGAAGACAATGAATATCGGACAGAGTTTGAACGAAAATACGGTGTTTCGTACGGTAACCGCTGGTATAAATGGACTTTGAATACGATAGCCGGTGAAAACTATAGCAGTGTCAGCGACACTATAGATAATTTTTCTTACCAAAAACCTGATGTATATACAGGCTACACTTCATTGTATTTATTTGCGAATTATAAATGATTTTAGTCGCTAAAATTGATGCTCAAAAGCAGGCTGACTAAAGGGGAAGCGCTCTCTCGTCACGCTGTGGAAAGGGCTTGTTATGCCTGTACCATTTCATTTTTAAGCGAAAGAACCTGTTCTAACGGAAGAGAAACAGCCTGTGAAATTTGTTCTGGTGTACCGAGATTCATTTGCAATAAGTTCTTCGCATTCGCAATGGCATTTTGCTGTGCGCCATCGGCTACGCCTTCCTCGTATCCGGCTTCTCTGGTGCAGCGGTCATGGAGTTCCTGATCGAATTCTGTAAGCAAATTGGTCAAAATGTACATTTTCTGCTCCTTGAAGAAGCCCTCCAGGAAATCGTGCTGGATGGCGTAGTCTACGGCTTCGTTGATGGCAGCGGAGGCTTCCATGCCATTCTTCTGGTTGGTCTTCACCCGCTCAACGAACTCTATGTAATGATACAACGACTCGTAGTTTTTTTGAAGAGTCTCGCTGTGGCCTTTATTGATGTTTATCACCGTGGCCGTCCACTCGAACTCGCCTGACTTGTCGGGAATCTCGAACGCGTCTGTGAGGCGGTACTTCACCGTGTCGGGAAGTTCTTCCTCTCCGTATGCGTAAAAATCAAATTTATTTTTATTACCTATTGACAAAATGGGTAATAAAAATTATATTACTAATACCTACTAGGTTGGTAGGGTAAATTAAAAAACAGGAGAAAAATTATGGCAAATAAACTTCACTTTGAGACATTGCAGCTTCATGTCGGACAGGAGCAGGCAGACCCAACAACGGACGCAAGGGCAGTTCCGATTTATCAGACAACTTCTTATGTCTTCCACAATTCAAAGCATGCGGCAGACAGATTCGGTTTGGCAGACGCTGGCAACATTTACGGTCGTCTTACAAACTCAACTCAGGATGTTCTTGAGAAGCGAGTTGCGGCATTGGAGGGAGGCGTTGCGGCTCTGGCTGTTGCTTCTGGTGCGGCTGCCATCACTTACACGATTGAAGCTCTTGCACAGGCGGGAGACCACATCGTCGCACAGAAGACAATTTACGGCGGAACTTACAATCTTCTTGCACACACTTTGAAAGACTTTGGAATCGAAACAAGCTTTGTTGACGCTCACAACCTTGCTGAACTTGAGGGCGCAATCAAACCTAACACAAAGGCTGTTTACCTTGAGACTTTGGGAAATCCTAACTCAGACATTCCTGACATCGACAAGATTGCGGAAATCGCTCACAAACACGGCCTTCCGCTCGTAATCGACAACACTTTCGGAACTCCGTATTTGATTCGTCCGATTGAGCACGGTGCTGACATCGTTGTTCATTCTGCTACAAAATTCCTTGGCGGCCACGGAACTACTTTGGGCGGTATCATCGTTGATTCTGGAAAATTCGACTGGAAGAAATCAGGCAAGTACGCCCCGATCGCTGATGCAAACCCAAGCTATCACGGAATTTCTTTTGCTGATGCTGTCGGTCCTGCGGCATTCGTTACTTATATCCGCGCAATCTTGTTGCGAGACCAGGGCGCCACAATCAGCCCGTTCAACGCATTCCTTCTTTTGCAGGGCGTTGAGACTCTTTCTCTCCGACTTGACCGCCATGTTGAGAACACAAAGAAAGTCGTTGAATTCTTGAAGAATCATCCGAAGGTGCAGAAAGTAAATCATCCTTCTTTGGCTGACCATCCTGACCACGCTCTTTATCAGAAATATTTCCCGAACGGTGGAGCTTCTATCTTCACATTCGAGATTAAGGGCGGAAAAGATGCCGCATGGGCTTTCATCGACAACCTCAAGATTTTCAGTCTTCTGGCAAATGTCGCTGATGTAAAGTCTCTCGTAATTCACCCGGCAACAACAACCCACTCTCAGCTCAACGAGGCCGAGCTTGCTGACCAGGGAATCACTCAGAGCACGATTCGTCTTTCAATTGGTACTGAGCATGTTGATGATATCATTGCTGATTTGGAAGCTGGATTTGCCGCTGTAAAATAAACCCAATGCTATAAAATAAGAAAAGCTGTGCTTCGAGATGAGGCACAGCTTTTTTTGTGAGCGCTTGTTTTTTTTCGCTGATTATTCTACGATTGCGATGATGTCGCTGTTCTTTACGATGAGATATTCATCTCCGTCCATTTTTACCTGAACGCCAGCATATTTGTCATACATTACGCGGTCGCCGACTTTTACGGTGATTGGGTCTTTTTCTGTTCCCGGACCTACAGCTTCGACTGTTGCGGTCTGAGTTTTTTCCTGTGCTGTCTCAGGGATGATGATTCCTGATGCTGTTTTTGTTTCGGCCTTTTCCTGTTTGAGAAGAACACGGTCTGCCAATGGTTTGAGTTTCATATATTTCCTCCAAGTTTGATACTTAATGATATAATAAAAATATAGAATTTTGCTTCGTACGGCAAGAAAAATCTTTGTTTTTGACTTTATTTTTTTCTATGAAAATTTCACTAGGTGTAGTATACTTTTAAACTAGAATAAAATCAGAGGATTTTAATGGAACGAAGCGTTTTATTTATAAGTGAAACACAAAACTTTTTGGTAACGGCAATGATCAAGGCTCTCAAAGAAGCAAGGTTTGAGGTCTCGACCGCTGAACCGGACATGGTTGAAAT
>JAEEGL013953761.1_pt1 | contig 12101 bp, 7 predicted proteins | sample 9134231 | NCBI WGS metagenome assembly JAEEGL01 (sample SAMN16246548, study PRJNA631951) | gut metagenome | biome: gut microbiome; feature: rumen; material: fiber-attached | host: Bos | place: Iran: Karaj | collected 2018-10
ACAATTATCACTGCGAACTGGCCTGCCTCGCCATGGAAGCGGGGTTCAACGTCATGACGGAAAAACCGGTCGCCCGGAACAGTGCGGAACTGCAGCGCATGATCGATACCTCGGAGAAAACCGGCAGGCTGTTCACCGTGCATCAAAACCGCAGATGGGACCCGGATTTTCTGAAGATCCGGCAGGCGATCGAAGACGGATGTGTCGGGAAGCCCTATATGATCGAATCCCGGATCCACCCCGCGAACGGGAGCGGCGATATGTACGGCTGGCGCGCGATGAAGGATCACGGAGGCGGCATGCTGCTCGACTGGGGCGTGCATATGCTGGACCAGATCCTCTATATGATCCCGGAGCCGATCCGGACGGTATCCGCGAACGTCTTCCCGCTGTGGAGCGAGGAAGTGGACGACTATGCGAAGGTCATCATCACGTTTGAAAGCGGTCTTGTCGCACAGATGGAAGTGGCGACCTATGCTCCCATTCCCCTCCCGCGGTGGGCCGTTTACGGTGACCGGGGCGCCATGACGATGGAGGAGATCGGATCCCCCGCCGCGCATGTACGCCGCATCAAAAAGGACGTCTCTTCCCGCGATACGGTCAAGGCATACGAGGATTATAAAGTTCTGACGCGGGAGCAGAGCCGTCACAGGATCCTTGAATTTGAGGAGTTCGATACGGATAAAAATCCCGGAGGCGGATGGCACTCCCTCTACCGGAATCTCGCCGGCGTGCTTGACGGGACGGAAGAACTGATCGTAAAGCCCGCGCAGGTGATGCGGTGCATGAAGGTGATCGAAGCGGCGTTCAAGTCCTCCGAAGAAGGCGTGACGGTGCGTTTCTGAATCTATAAGGACATAAACTGCCGGATACGGAAAGGAACGACAAACATGATGAAAAAAGCAGTTGCGCTTCTGCTGGCGGGGATCCTGACAGCAGGCATTTTCTCCGGATGTGCGGAAGAAGCCGGGACCGAAGAAACGGGACAGAACCCGGACGCGCAGGCGGCGGAAGAAGCGGGAGCAGTAGAGGAAGAAACGGAACTGACCCGCGAGAATACGCCCGATAACCTACCTGCGGATCTGAATTTCGGGGGACTGAGCGTCCCGATCCTGTACCGCGGCGGCGTGGACGAGCAGGAGATTTTCGTGGAGGAACTGACGGGCGAAGTGGTCGACGACGCGATCTACAACCGAAACGCCTCCGTCAGCGAACGGCTGAACATTTCCTTTGTCTACCGCTCCTCCGGCAACGGGACGGCGCAGGATTTTCCCGCTCAGGCGACCAGCTCCATCATGGCGATGACGGATGATTACGCCGTCATTTCGTGGGCGCAGTATTCCACGCTCCCGCTCTGCCTGAAAAACATGATCCTGGATGTGAGCGACGCGAAATACATCGATTACGATATGCCGTGGTGGAATACCGACTATATGGACATTCTCCAGATCGGCAGCGACAAACGCTTCTTCCTTATGGGGGATGTTGCGCTGAACTCCCTGAAAGTCACGGCGGCGGTCTTCTTCAATCAGAAGGTCTATACCGATCTGTTCGGAGAGTATGATTCCCTGTACGGTACCGTGCTCGAAGGAGCATGGACCATAGACGAACTGTACGCGCTCGCGGAAAAAGGATATGTCGATCTCAACGGGGACGGCAAACAGAACAAAGGCGATATTTGGGGTGTTTCCGCCACGACCGTGGCCAACACGGAGCTCTTCGCATTCGGACTCGGACTGAAGCTCATCGGAAGGGACGCGGAAGGTCTCCCCATCCTCATCGCACAGGACGAACGGAACTACAACGTGCTGGACAAAATGAACGAGCTGTACTGGAACAACCCCGGAATGAACAAGAGCTACGGGGACGGAGAGGCGTTCAACAGTCCGACCGTGTCGAACCTGTTCGCGGCGGACGAGATCTTGTTCCTCCCGCTCTGGCTGAAGACCTGCGAATACCTCCGGGACATGGAGAGCGGATACGGCATCATCCCTTATCCGAAGCTGGATACGGCGCAGGAGAATTACATCTCTCTCGTGCAGGACACCTCGTCCATTTTCTGCATCCCGATCACCTGCCAGCACGGAGATGAGATCGGCGCGGTCATAGAAGCCATGTGTGCGGAGAATTACCGCACCGTTATACCGGCGTACTACGATACCGCTTTAAAGACTAAATATTCCCGCGACCTGATTTCCGCCCAGATGGTCGATCTGATCCACAGCACCTCCATGACCGATTTCGGATATGCGTACAATTACAGCATCGGCAATATCGGCACGATCATGAGGACCGTGGTTCAGTCGAACGGTTCGATGGCATCGACCGTCGCAAAATCCGTCAAGGTCGTCAACAAACAGCTGCAGAAGGTGATCGATACTTACCTCGGCGACTGATGAAATCCCAATGATAGTACAAACGCCTCCGGACAGGTTTGCCCCGTCCGGAGGCGTCTTTTCTTTTTCAGAATTATGAAAATGCTTTCAGGATGCAGGCGTCGAATTTCGCCCACATCTCCTCTCCGAGGTCGCAGTGTCCGCGCTCGGGAACCGCATAGTAATCGACGGGCGTGAACCGGCGGAGCGCATCGACAAACCGGTCGGAATGCTTTTCCTTGTTGACCGCCGTGTCCGCCGTACAGTGGAAGATCGAGTAGGGGACGGCGGGCATCTCTCCGGCCGATGCAAGATGCAGCGGGGAGCACTTTTCCATGGCCCGGTTCAGTTCGTCCTCGTCCGCAGTTCCGGAAGACGCGCACAGGGTCCGCGGCAGATCGGGCCGTTCCGTGTAGTGATACGGAAGATCGCAGACGGGACAGTTTGCTGCGACGGCGGCCGGTTTTCTCTTAGCGCGGCAAGCGTAGACAAGACAGCAGAGCCCTCCCATGCTCCCGCCGGACGAAACGAACGGAAGATCCGCAATACCGTATTTTTCTTCGATCGCTTCGAGGATCGCGTCCGTTTCCCGCACGGCAAAGGGATTCATCCAGTTCCAGGGATCGAGATACGGCACGCAGTAAAGAACGTCGCGCTTTGCGAAAAAGATGCCGCGCGGCGTGTCGTCGGAAAACATGCTCATGCCTCCGAGACCCATGAAGTCGAGCACAAGTCCTTTCGGCGTCCCGGTTATGGTTTTGTCGTTGAGATATGCGAACAAACGGAGCGAGGACGGCGTGATGACGGATTTCATAGAAAACCTCCGGTCAGTTTTTTTCCATCATATCATAACGGCCATCGCTTGTCAAGCTGTTCACGCAATCGAAAGAAAGGGTTTTCTTCCGTTTATCCCATCCTTCGGAAGTTTCAGACCGGAATCCATGGAAGAACAGGAAAACTTGTGCAATATGATTAAAAATGAATGAACATATATTTCAATTATGTTTCAAGTGCACAAAAATCATTGACTTTCAGAATTGCCCGTGGTATCATGTCGGCGTCGGCGGAACACTGCCGACGGACGAAAACAGTTCCCAAGGAGGACGAACAATGAAGAAACAACTCCTCTCAGCAGTTCTGGCGGCTTTGATGATCGCCGGTTCTGCCGCAGCTGCGAGCGCAAAGACCTACGATGACGTCGGCGAAGACAACGCCGCCCTGACGGAAATTTCCATGCTGTCCGATATCGGTGTCATCAAGGGCACGAGCGAAAACGAATTTTCTCCCGATGAAAAAGTCAGCCGCGAACAGATGGCCTCTCTTCTGTTCCGTCTGATGCTCGGCAGGGACGACGCGGGCAGGGAAAACACGACCCGGTTCCGCGATCTGTACGAACCCTATTACAACGGCGCTATTTCCTGGGCGAATGCGTCCGGATATATCCGCGGCACATCCGAGGAAACCTTTGATCCGAGAGGCGGCATCACCAAACAGGACGCCATGACCATGCTGGTCCGTGCGCTCGGACATGAAACCGGGAACATGAATGCCGGTTATCCGTGGTCCTACATCAATCAGGCGGTCAGGCTCGGCCTCGACCGGAATTTAGAGGATGTCCGCTATACCGACACCCTCACCCGCGCCGAGACCGCCGTTCTGCTTGCCAACGCTCTGACGGCAGACATGCTGGTCTCCCGCAGCGGCGCGAACGGTGCCCTCGTCACGGAAGGTACCACCATCATCGAGGAAGTCTTCGGTTACGAACTGACCGAAGCGGTCCTGGAAGCGACGAACCGCTATGCGCTCGAAGGAGATCCCGTGGTGAAGAACGGATACGTCTCTCTGAAAACTCCGGAAGGCGGGCATATGACCGTGAATGCGGCCGGAACGGGGATCGAAGATCCCGATGCGCATCTCGGCGAAACCTACCGCATGATCGTGAAAAATGAGAACGGACGGGATACCGTACTCTCAGCCGTTTCCGCCTCCGTCCGCGAGACCTGCGGCAAGGCTGAAATCGATAATAACCGCGTTAAGATCGGCGGAGAGAGCTATGTGCTTGTGGAAAACTATTCCGACGCCCTTTCCACCAACGAAAACGAACTGAAGCTTTATGCCTTCGGGGATAACGGAACGCTGAACCTTGTAAAGAACCTCGACGAACTGAAGCCCATGCTCGGCTTCTTCCGGATCGATCTTCTGAAGGAATCCGCGGATCAGCCCGCAAAGACCGCCGTCCTCATGCCTCTCTCCCTCGGGAAGCTTGAAACGGACGCGGACGGAAAGATCAATCTTGCGGACGGCGCGAAGGACTTTGACATCATCAACAAGGCAAACGCCGTCAACGGCGACTATGTACTCTATTACTGCAACAAACCCGCAAAACAGCTTGTCATAGCGGATGTGTGCGAAATCGTTTCCGGCATCGTCGACCGCATCACCTCGGCAAACGCACGGATCGGCGGAGAGACCTATGCGCTCGGCAATGCCGCCGCCGGGATCGGTGCCGATACGGTTTCTTCGAAGCTGACCCTCGGCCGGGATGCAGTCGCCGTTGTGGAACAGGGCGCGGTCGTGGACGTCATCCGGGGAACGGCGGTTTCTTCCGACAGTGCTTATCTGACCGCTCTGTCCGACGCGTTCCGCGTCTATGAAAACGGCAGTTTCGGCTATGTCATGACGGCATGGCTCGACGGACGGGAACAGAACATTTCCGTGAAAAACGGGGACGCGAAGGGCGGAGAAGTGTACCGCTATCTCGAGACCGACGGCGTGTATACGCTGATCCGTGCCGAGGAAAAGGACGGAAACATTGTTTCCGGACGGCGCGCGTTCATTCAGAAGGACGGCAGACTGGACGAAATGGCCATGCTGATTGCGGACGCGAAGAATACCTCCCTCGTTCAGGTCGGACGGAACATCTTCGCCCTGAGAACCGGGGACGCCGACATTCTGACTTCTGCCGGTGTACCCGCGGAAATCACCTTCATCGTGGAAGCGGATTCCGTCGCGGTGGTCGGATCGGACGGCGCATGGGGTGAGAAGCACGGCAGCGCCATCGGAGAGATCCGGATCGAGGACGGCTCGAAGATCGTCGCGGTATTCGACAACGAAGTCGGCTCCGTGGAAACCCTGAAATACCTCTCCGTGGCACACGGTTCCTTCGGCAGCTACGATCCCGACGGGTCCGCTGTCCGCATCCTCGCGCTGAACGGCAAGGTCTACGAAAACGGCAGGACCCTCGCGGAATACATTGCCTATGACTTAGCAGCCGGAGAAATCGTCACGGTCCTTTCCGCAGACGCGGAGCTGGAAATCGGCGCGGATTACCGCATGGGCTCTGACGGACTCGTATCCGACGCGAAAGCGGAAACGACCGAAAACGGCTTCGTGACCGGTTATACCTCCGGCACGGTTTCCGTTGACGGAAAAGCCTACGCCATCGGCGCGGAAATGAAGACGATCCGGATCACGGACGACAACAAGGCGGAAGACGTCAAACTCACCGACCTGTATATGAAGCATGTGGAGTTCATCGCGGCGAACGGAGAGATCCGGCTCATGATCGAGACGGGCGATCCCTCCTTCCGTGCTGAAATGACGGAAGACGGCATTGCGATCACTCCCGATTTCGATCTGACCGATTTCATGGACGCCACTCTAAGCGTGACCGGCCTGAAGAAAGACGGAGAAGCGGTCCGGATCGACGGCATGACGATCGGGATCGAAGAAGGCGTCATTCTCGTAAAGCCGGCGGATGCCCTTGAAGCCGGGGAATATGTCATCACGTTTACCGTCAATTCCAAAAACGGTTCGGCTGACTTTACCGTGACGGCCGCGGCGGAAGAAGGACCTGAGGGCGAAGAGGTACCGGATCCCGAAGAAGGGAACGGCGAAGAGGACAACGGATAAGGAGGATCCGGAAAGATAAACCGGGGAGCTGCACGCATCCGCTCCGAAAGGAGGAATGCGGCGGCTCCCCTTTCTTTGTTGACGGCGGGGAGGATTTGTCCCGATCTTCTTGACACGCTTTGTTTTCGGTGATATAATACAATCAACCGGTTGAAACCCTCGCCGTTTTTATATAAACAGACTGTACTTTTCCGAGGTGAACCGACATGTGCGCTTTGAAAAGACCAGAGATCCGCAAGCACGGAACCATCAAATTCGGCACGGTGGAATCCACGCCCATCGTGTTCGGAGGAAACCTGTACCGTTTCGAATACTGCCGTCCCGCGGAATCCCGGGCGCTCGCCGCGCGGAATCCGGACAATCCGAATCCGTGGTCGAGTTTTCATTTCATCGATCTGAAGACCGGCAGAAGGACGCCGTCCTTTGCGAAAAATCATCATCTCGGCTGCGCCTATACGGACGGCGGCGTCATGTACGCCGTCGGCGTGGACATCACATGGGGCGGGGACACGCTCCATATCTTCCGCTCGACCGATCTTGAAACCTGGGAATGCCCCGGAACGCTGCATCTGCCCGGCTGGAAGATCTTCAACACGGGCGTATGCAAAAAGGACGGGATCTATACGCTCTTGATGGAGATCTCGGAGCCCGTCGAGGAAGCGGGGACGCATCCGTTCACCTTCCGTTTTGCTGAGTCACCCGACATGATCCACTGGACTCTGACGCCGCGGGACTGCGTTTTCCAGAAGGACCGCTACGCCGGCGGACCGGCGATCTACACGGTGGACGACGGCTGGTACTATGTTTTGTATCTGGAAGCCGGACCGGGTCCCACTTACACCAACTGCATCGCACGTTCCCGCGATCTCAGGTCCTGGGAATACAGCCCGATCAATCCCGTTCTGATGTACAATGACGAAGAGGACAAGCAGATCGCAAACCCTTTCCTGACGCCCGAAGAGCAGAAACAGATCCGGGATGCCTTGGATATCAACAACAGCGATCTCGAGCTGTGTGAATTCAACGGCCGAACGATCCTGTACTACAGCTGGGGAAATCAGCAGGGAACGGAGTTCCTCGCCGAAGCGTCCTACGAGGGGACCGCAAAGGAGTTCCTGCAGTCCTGGTTTGAGTGAATAAAAGAATACAACATTCATACAGAGCATTTGAGGAGGAAAACCCATGGAAAAACTCGCGCTGTTCGGCGGTGAGCCCGTCGTGAAATCCGCTCCGCCGGAAGAACTGTTTCACTGGCCGATCCTCACCGCGGAGGACGAGGAAGCGGCGCTCGACGTGATCCGCCGGAACAAATTCTCCGGGACGGACATCACGGAGAAACTGCAGGAAGAATTCGCCGCGTGGCAGGGCAGAAAATACGCCATCGCATACTGCAACGGCACCATGTCCCTCACCTCCGCCATGTTCTCGATCGGCCTCGGCATGGGGGACGAGATCATCTGCCCGACGAAGACCTATTGGGGCAGCGTCTCTCAGGCGATCAACTTCGGTGCGTCCGCCGTTTTCTGCAACATCACGGAGATGCTCTCGATGGATCCGGACGATCTCGAGCGCTGCATCACGCCGAAGACGAAAGCGATCGTGGTGGTCCATTATTTCGGATATCCCTGCGACATGGATCCGATCATGGATATTGCACGCAGACACGGCCTGAAGGTCATCGAAGACTGTTCCCACGCACAGGGAGGACTGTACAAGGGCAAGAAGGTCGGGACCTTCGGAGACGTCGCCGCCATGTCCCTCATGAGCGGGAAATCCTTCGCCGCCGGAGAACTCGGCATGCTCGTGACGGACGACCGGAAGATCTATGAGCGGGCCATGGCCTTCGCGCACTATGAGCGCAACAACGCGAACTACATCAAAGAATGCGACGATCTGAAACCGTATTTCCATATCGCGCTCGGCGGAGCGAAGGGAAGAGCCAATCAGCTTTGTTCGGCACTCGCCAGAGGACAGCTGAAATACTACGACGAACGCTGCGCAGAGATCCGAAAGGCGATGAACCGCTTCTGGGACGATCTCGAAGGCGTGCCCGGGATCGTTCCCATCCGGGTCGACGAATCCACCGGATCGAATATGGCGGGCTGGTACAGCCCTCACGGCGCGTACCGTCCGCATGATCTCGGAGGCGTTCCCGTCGGGAAATTCTGCGAAGCCGTCCGGGCGGAAACCGGATTCGGCTGCTGGGACGGCGGCAACTTCTGCCTCCATACGCATCCGTTCTTCGACAGCTTCGATCTGTACGGTATCGGGAAGCCCTCCCGGATCGCTTTCGCGGACCGGGACATGAGACCCGACGACGCACTGTGCCGTCCTTCGGAAAGCAGATACTGCTTCTCCGTCCCGTGGTTCAGAAAGTACCGCCCGGAATGGATCGACCTCTACGCTTCCGCTTACCGGAAAGTAGCGGAAAACGCGGATCAGCTGATCGAAAAGGACGCGGACGAAAAGCAGGGCGGCCGCTGGTACGGAATGGAAAACAAATAAGGGGAATGCAATGCTCAAAATCGACGCGCACAATCATCCCGACTATCACGGCAGAAATTTCGAAAGACATATCGCCGATATGGATGAAAAGGGCATCTCTAAAACGTGGCTTCTGACGTGGGAATGCCCGGAGGACGAATTTGATCCGAACACGACATGGGCTTTCGCCACGGCGATGGGCGACCGGAATTATCCCGCCCCCCTCCGCCTGTGCTGGGAGTACAAGGAACGAGCCCCCGACCGCTTCGTACTCGGGTACTGTCCGGATCCGCGCAGACCCGACGCCGTTCAGAAGCTGCGCGCCGCGATCCGCACCTACGGCGTACAGGTCTGCGGAGAACTGAAACTGCGGATGATGTACGACAATCCGGACGCGATCGATCTCTACCGGTTCTGCGGGGAAGAGGGACTTCCCGTGACGATGCACTTCGACAACGCCGGAGCGCAGCGGACGGGAAAGGAATTCCCCCGTAGGCACTGGTGGTACGGCGGGGACATCGACACGCTCGAGCGCGTGCTGAAACTCTGCCCCGAGACCCGATTTCTCGGACACGCGCCGGGCTTCTGGTGCCATATCTCGAATGACACCCTCGGCGAAAGCGAATCCTATCCGCGGGGACCGGTGATCCCGGGCGGCAGGATCGAACAGCTTCTCGATACATATCCGAATCTGTACTGCGACTGTTCCGCGGGTTCCGCCAGGATCGCTCTGACGAGGGATCCCGATTATACGAAAAAGCTGATCCTCAACCATCCGGACCGCTTCGTCTATGCGCGGGATTATTTCGACAACGAGCTCGCTCCGTTTATCGACGGCCTCGGCCTTCCGGATCAGGTGCTCGAAGCGTTTTACCACGGAAACGCCGAGCGCCTTGCCGCCCCCGTAAAGATTCCGTAAATACAAATAAAGACCGCCGTTTCCGGCAAGTTAACCGGAGAACGGCGGTTTTTATCGTGCTTATGGTTCAGCGGAACATGATCGAATAGAGATCCGCGTCGAACATGTTGACCGAGAGGATGACCGGACGGCCGGCAAACTCTGCCGGATCCCCGTTGAAGCGTACCCTCCGGTCGGTGCTGTCCCCGAAGGTCTCGCACGAAGAGATGCTGCGCCCGTCCAGATCGGCCAGTTTGAAGCGCATCCATCCGTACGCGGAGGTGGAAAAGTTCACAAAGAGATCCTTCCCCTCGAAAATGAAGGGCTTGGTGACAAGATTGGCTTCCGGATACTGTCCGGAGCGGGAGACGAATCCGTCCAGACGGATGCTGTACCGCCATGCCTCCGGAGGATCGGAGAAGAACCGGTTCTGCATGCAGTAGAAGGAGAGCTCGCCGTCACAGCCCGGATGATGCGGAGGCGTTTCGAACATGCCGTTGGAAAAATAGACGCTTCCGTACACCCAGTTCCGCGGATGCTCCGGACCGGGACGCAGAAACGCCTCCGGGAACCTCGTGAAATGATATCCGTCCCGCGACATCATGAAAAGCGTATCGCTGACGGAAAGACCGAGCCGGTCGGTGCGATTCGGACCCGCTCTTCTGAGCCTGTCTTCCCGGCCGCAGAGTTCATCGTAATTATCCGTCCACTCTCTCCGGATGACATAGCGGGAAGGGAATCCGACGAGAATGTGGTCTGCGCGCTCATACGGCATGATCGAGTTGATGTACATCTGCCAGGCGTTCGGCGTGTCATACTGCAGGTAACGCGCCTTCGGCCATCTCTTCCCGTCACCGGGGAACAGCTGAGTGCTCTCCGTCGCGCTGATGGCCCGGATCCAGATCGTGTCCGCGGGATTGCTCGCCGAGTAAAAATCACGGACATAGGCGCGGTATTTTCCGGCGTACCGGTCATAAAAGACCGTGTTCACACTGTCGAAAGGAGTTCCCGGATTCTGCGCCTTGATGGACAGAGGTCCTTTGTACCGGAAGCTGTATCCGTCCTCGGAAACGAGGATGTGAAGGCACGAATGCATGTCGGTCACGGCCTTGATCCTCTCCTCCGGCGGGCAGCCGGGACTGTCGTCCACAAAGACCCGGAATCCGTCGAAATGACCGGGAACGTACTTGCCGGGGGCATAGGGATCGGTATCCTCCGTTCCCGTGATCCCGATCAGCGCGTTGTTTTTTGAGCCGTTCACCTCGATCAGGCCGAGCTCGGGGCGTTCCCAGTGAATGCCGTCCGAGCTGACGGAGCAGACGGTCCCCGCGTTGTGCGCAGTGTACATCAGATATCTGTCTCCGTCGCGGAGTACGCAGAGATAGGGGCTCGTCCCCTGCGCCCACGTCTCGGTGAAAAGCGTGCACTCCCGCTCGACCGGGTGATGAAGACGGAGAGGAGTGTCGGTTTTTTCCGTGTCGATCAGCCAGTCATCCCACATGGGTTCGCGTCTGGATCCGATGTTCAATACTTCCATACTGTCATTCTCCTTTGCCGTACAGGACAAGCTTGCTTCAATCATCGAACTCGAGGATATATTCCCACGCTTCGGAATACCACTTTCCCCTCGACTGCTGAACCGTTTCGTCCGCCCAGGTCATGTTGATCTTGGTCATGCGGATCTCGAGATTTCCGGTTTCCCGGTTTTCGAGCAGGGAGGGATTGGAAAGCTCCGTCGTCAGTTCTCCCTCGCGCAGAGAATCGATCACCGTGAGCGTATCCTTGATGAGGAATCCGTATTCCTCGTTCACCTCGCAGATCACGAAGGGCCAACGGGGATTGTTGCCTTCAATGCGCCACGGCTCCGGGATGATATTGCCCATCCAGTAAAGTTTTCCATTCTTCGGGCTGCGGTAAAACGCGGAGGTGGAGGCGGAAGAGTAAACGACCTCCTTCGTGTCGAAATACCACGGCATCGGCGGCGTGAATGTGCGCCCGCCGTCTTCGGAAAGGACGTACCATTTGAATCCGGGTGTGGAAGGATTCGTTCTCGTGTGCCAGACCGGGATCTGCGTATTGGATCCGCGGAAGACGATCATGATCGTGCCGTTATGCAGAATCCTCATCTGCGGCTCCATGATCCCGCGCGCGCTCTGCAGGTCACAGAGCATTATGGGATTGGAGTAAATGAAATCGTAATCGTTCCGCTCGGGATTCCAGTGCATGCGGACTACGATCAAACCGCTCTGCATGTCGGGGCAGGAGGGGAAGAACGTATTTACGTCCGTGCCGGCGATCCGGCAGCAGAGCCGCATGCTGGGGAAGAGGTTGAACATGAGGTCGCCGTCCGGAAGCACGGTGAGATCGCCGGCCATCGCGCGGTTTTTGTCGATAAACGCGGGATTGCGCGGGTTTGCGGGATCGAAGTCCTC
>JAEEGL014775324.1_pt1 | contig 12101 bp, 10 predicted proteins | sample 9134231 | NCBI WGS metagenome assembly JAEEGL01 (sample SAMN16246548, study PRJNA631951) | gut metagenome | biome: gut microbiome; feature: rumen; material: fiber-attached | host: Bos | place: Iran: Karaj | collected 2018-10
CCAAAAGCGCATCCATATGCAGCGTCACGGATCCGCTGCTTCACGTATGGGGCGGCGTTTGGCCGCGAGGCGTTCGTGAAAAAGGCGGGGACAGGCATTGCATTTCCGGCGGAGGGGCTCTGCATGGCACGGCCGCTGATCATGGAAACTTTCCATAGTCTGTCCCTGTCTTTATGTCCAACCACTTCCACATCCTCGTCCGCGTGCCGCCGGTGGACACGGAGATCAGCGAGGCAGAGCTTTTGGATCGCTACGCAGCCCTCTACGGCGAGGAGAAGAGGCTGCGCCTGGAGTGCTCCTGGGCGCGCCGGCGGGAGAAGGGGCGGGGGGAGTCGGTGGAAAAGGAACGGGGACAGGCATTGCCAAAAGCGCATCCATATGCAGCGTCACGGATCCGCTGCTTCACGTATGGGGCGGCGTTTGGCCGCGAGGCGTTCGTGAAAAAGGCGGGGACAGGCATTGCGTTTCCGGCGGAGGCGGAAGGGCTATGCACGGCCAGGCCTCTGGCCGTCGAACCATGAATCGCGGGGACAGGCATTGAAATTCGAGGAGTTGTGATGATGGCCGGCTCCCGTCGGCGACGTGGGGCCACCCTCCGTGGTGGCCAATGCGCCGTGAGCTGTAGCCGTGGCGGCGCTCGGCCCGAGGGCGGGGAGTCTGTGTCTTCGCTTGCAGAAACAAGCCCCATGCCCCATAATGTTCATTGTCATTTTTGTCTTCTTCGGAGCCAAACGGAATGTCCTATCCCACCCATGAAGAGCTTGCGCTGGCCGCGAATACCATTCGCTGCCTTTCCATCGACGCCATTCAGGCCGCCAATTCGGGACATCCCGGGCTTCCGCTTGGCATGGCGGACGTCGCGGCCGTGCTCTGGCTCAAGCACTTGAAGCACGACCCCAAGAACCCGGGCTGGGCCGACCGCGACCGTTTCGTGCTCTCCGGCGGCCACGGGAGCATGCTCCTCTACAGCCTCCTCCACCTCTCGGGCTACGGGCTTTCGCTCGACGACATCCGCCAGTTCCGCCAGCTTGGGAGCAAGACGCCAGGCCATCCCGAATACGGCGTCACCGGGGGCGTGGAGACCTCCACGGGGCCGCTTGGCCAGGGAATCGCCACGGCAGTCGGCATGGCGCTCGCGGAGCGCATGCTCGCCGCCCGCGTAAACGTCGGCGATGACGGCTTCCAGCCCGTGGACCACCGCACCTTCGTCTTCTGCGGCGACGGAGACCTCATGGAGGGCGTCAGCCACGAGACCTGCTCGCTCGCTGGCCACCTGAAGCTCGACCGCCTCGTCCTTTTCTTCGACAGCAACGCCATCACCATCGAAGGCTCCACGTCCCTCGCCTGTTCGGACGACCCGAAGAAGCGCTTCGAATCCTATGGCTGGCGCGTCCTCGAAGTCGATGGCCACGACTACGACGCCATCGACCGCGTGATCCGCAAGGCCCTGAAGCCCGCAGGCAAGCCCGTCGCGATCATCTGCCACACCGTCATCGGCAAGGGCAGCCCCAACAAGGCCGGCACGGCGGCCTGCCACGGCGCGGCGCTGGGCGAGGAGGAGGTCCGCCTCACGAAACGCGCCCTCGGCTTCGACGAGAACCGCTTCTACTACGTCCCCGACGCCGTCCGCGACCTCTTCGCGGCCCGGACCGCGAAGCTCCACCGCCAGGCGCGCCGCTGGGCTCGCGACTTCAAGGCGTGGACCGCCTCGCACCCCGACCAGGCCGTCGCGTGGAACCGCCACATGGGAGGCGAACTCCCCGAGAACCTCGCCTCGCTCCTCCCGTCCTTCGACCCCGCGAAACCTGTCGCGACCCGCTCCGCCTCCGGCACGGTCATCAACGCCCTGGCCTCCGCGCTCCCGCAGTTCGTCGGCGGCTCGGCCGACCTCGGCCCGAGCAACAAGACCGAGATCAAGAACGGCGGAGACGTCGGCCCCGGCTCATACGCGGGGCGCAACCTCCACTTCGGCATCCGCGAGTTCGCGATGTGCGCGGCAATGGCCGGCATGCAGCTCCATGGCGGCTTCCGCGTCTTCGGCGGCACCTTCTTCGTCTTCTGCGACTACTGCCGCCCGGCGATCCGCCTCGCGGCGCTGATGCGCCTCCCCGTCGTGTACGTCTTCTCGCACGACAGCTTCCACGTTGGCGAGGACGGCCCCACGCACCAGCCCGTCGAGCACCTCGCCTCGCTCCGCTGCATCCCCGGCCTCGCCGTGATCCGCCCCGCGGACGCGACCGAGACCGCCGCCGCGTGGATCGCGGCGCTCAAGCGGACCGACGGCCCCACGGCCCTCATCCTCACCCGCCAGAACGTCTCCGTCCTCGACCGTTCGTCGCTGCCCCCCGCATCCCTCCTCGAGAAGGGGGCGTATACGCTGTGGCAGAACGGCTCGGGCACACCCGACGTGATGATTATCGCCACGGGTTCGGAGGTCGAGCTCGCCCTCGTCGCCGCGAAACAGATGGCGGACGTCAACGTCCGCGTCGTGAGCATGCCCTCCCGCGAACTCTTCGAGGCCCAGCCGAAGCCCTACCGCGACTCCGTCGTCGATCCCGCTTGCGAGCGGCGCCTTGTCGTCGAGGCGGCCAGCTCCTTCGGCTGGGACCGCTACATCGGCCCGAAGGGCAAGATGCTCTCCCTCGACCGTTTCGGCTCCTCCGCGCCGTCGAAGGTACTCGCGAAGTTCTACGGCTTCACCGTCGAGAACGTCCTCGCCCTCGCCCGGTCGCTGTAGCGCCCACCCCGGAGGCCCCATGATCTACGACACGCTCGACCGTCTCGCCGCCTACGCGCCGCTTCTCCCGCGTCTCGCGCTCGTGGCGGAGTTCGCCTCCCGCCGCGACCTCGCGTCCCTGCCGGACGGTCGCATCGACCTCGACGGCGACGCCGTCTACGCGAGCCTCGCGACCTACGAGACAAAGGCCCCGGACCCGACCCGCTTCGAGGCGCATCGACGCTACGCCGACGTGCAGTTCCTCGTCGATGGCGTGGGCGAGCGCTGCGGCGTTTCCGTCCCCGCCTCCGCCCTCGACGTGAACACGCCCTACGACGAGGCCCGCGACATCCTCTTTGGCGTGGCCTCCTCGTTCGACTGGCTCACCCTCGACACCCGCCGCTTCGCCCTCTTCCTCCCGGATGACGCCCATCTCCCCGGACGCTTCCTCGCGGACGCTCCCGCAACCATGCGCAAGTGCGTCGTGAAAATCCGGTTGTGATGGCGACGGACATCGGGATCCGACATCTTCCAGAGGCTCTTCCATGGCACAGACAGCAAAAGAACGCGCAATCGATGACCTCAAGGCCGCAGTCGCGGAATTGGAGTCGCCGGACGGACTTGAGCAGTTCGTCGAGGGGCACGGACTCCAGAGCCGGTTTTTCGCCTTCGAGTGGAATTCCCCGCAGCTGGAGATCGATTTCCGCCTGCCGGTCGCGCGGGTGCTTTCGGACGAGGCCGCGCAACAACTCGACAACGCGCGTATCGGGGCTGCCTGCCGGCTGGCCATCCTGTTTCTCGCGGCGGACGAGGGGATCCTTCTGGCCGATGGGGAGACGAGGCTTTCCGTCACGGCCGACGAAGAGGGCGAGCGCTATGTCTACTATGGACGGGAAGGGGAGGAACTCGACGCCGGGGACGACTGGAGCGCGCTGATCGCACGGCTTGAGTCCTCTTTCCCCGACTCCGCGAACGCCATGCAGATCATCTGGCCGTAACCTTTGCCCCTGTGACGTGTAAGGAAAGCAACAGACACTTTCACAAGGAAAAGGAGCAAAAACATGAGCGGACACGGTGGATTCAGCGCAATCAGCGGCAACATGGGCAGGATGCCCGTGTTTGACGCGCCCAAAATCGTCGACCTGAAGCTGGAACGTCCGAAGGCCGAAGGGCTGACGGACGCAAAGCCGGCGGTACCGGTCGAAACCGCGCGCCGTATCGCCGGCAAGCTCGATGCCCTGCTTCTCCAGGCGTCGAAGTCTGCGTCCGCGCCCGTGGACGCGAAGGCCCTCAAAACGGCGCTCGGCGCCGCGAATCTCGACAAGGCCACGCGAACCGCCATCGAAAACGCCGCCAAGCGGGCGGACACGACGTTCAAGGCCATCGACAAGTTCACCGGCCGCGAAATCGCCTTGGCGATGGTGAAAAACGACGGCGTCTTCGACTGGGACGGGGAAAACCCCGCCGGCGTCGCGATCCAGGCCGCGCTCGACGCCCAGGCCGAGCTTTCCGAACTCCTCGGCAAGGCGCTCAACCACCTGCCCCCCACCGCCACAGCCGCCGCGCAGACCGCGCTGGAGGAGGCGATGCTCAAGACGGACCGCCGCGCCTCCGAAATCCAGACGCTTTTCTGCGAGTTCGCGGACTTGGCCGAAAAGGCCGGCAACGACCCCGAAATCAAGGCGCGGCTCGAGAGTACGCTGGAATCGCTCATCCCCTCGCAGTCGCTCAAGATGCACGGGAACGAGAAGATCGCGGCGGGCTTCAAGGACTCCCTCGCCCCGCTCGCGAAGAAGATCGACGATCTTGCCGCGGCTGGGGAGCGCCAGCTTTCCGGTGCAGAGGAGACGAAGATCCGCCGCCAGATCGACGAGGCCTTCAACGCGTTCGTGATGGCCGAACGACCCTACGCCAAGAAGGGCATCCAGCTCGACCGCTCGCTGATGGAATCCGCCAAGGGCCTGTTCCGGGACTTCACCAACCGGCTGACCGACATCCGCCGCGAGGCTGCGCTCGCCACAATGCGCAACTTCGCCGACAAGACGTTCGGCGTGCCGGACATCGCCCTGTTCCAGCCGAAGTTCCGCCCGATCATGAAGGCGATGTACCCGATGGCCTTCGAGGCGATGGGGCTGATGCGCGGCCTCAAGGAGGCGACGGACGAGTTCCTGGCCCACCCGAACGACAAAAATCTCCAGAAGATGCGCGCGTTCGCCACCGACCTTTCCGCCTTCGACAGCAAGAAGCTGAAAGCGGAATTCGAGAAGATGGAAGCCGGCGAACTCCCCGGCGACCACCTGATCTTCAATCTCTGCTATGCCGAACGCGAAGACCTCGACCAGATCATCGCCAGCCTTCCGCGCAAGGACCGCAAGGCGTGCACCGACGAGCTCAAGGCGGAGTTCCGCACCGCAGTCCAGTCGTTCCTCGAAGTCAAGCTACAGGCCGTGCCGGAGCTGCGGACAGTCCTCGTCGGGGCGTCCGGCGTCTCGACCCAGGTGGATCATCTGGTCACGATGTACTCCAACGCCTCGAAGATGGGGAGCGGCGCCTTTCTCACCAACAAAACCCTTGAGTCCGCCTTCGAGGGCAAGACCCGGTTCTCCACGCTCGTCGAGACCCGCCTCTGCGGCCTTCCCGACCAGGACGCCGACCCCGCGCTCGACGATGCCAACGCCATGTCGGACAAGCCGCTCGGCAGCGGGGCGGTGAACACGGTGTACGAGGTGAAGTACCAGAACGGCACATCCTTCATCTTCAAGCCCGAGGCGCCCGGACGGGAAGGGATGGAGAGCCTCAACCTCGCCCACGAGGGCTACAAGTCCTTCCAGATGGTGGCGCACCTCAACATGGCGACGCAGCGGACGGCCGACGCCTTCGGCCTCGGCGACGTGACGACGAAGACGTCGGTCGGCTCGCACGACGGGCGCTTCGGCATCTTCATGGAGAAGGCGCCCGGCGAGGAGGCCTCGTTCTTCAAGCATGAGAAGGCGGGCGAACCTGGCGGCACCCTCGACGCCGCCGGGATCAAGGCGCTCGACGACGCGCAGTACGAACGGGTCGTGGGCGACCTCATGCGCCAGACGAACCGCCTCGAGTGGGCCGACATCCTCACCGGCCAGGGCGACCGCCATTCGGGCAACTACCTGATCAACGTCGACGCCGAAGGAACGGTGACCGTCAAGGGCATCGACAACGACGCCTGCTTTTCCTCCTACGCCATCGGGATGCGGAAGTACAAGCTGACGGGATCCCACGCGAAGAGTTTCGAGCAACGTCTAGAAGCGGTCGCCACGAAGCTCTACCCCCGCGCCGTCAAGAGCGAGCAGATCGCGCGCATCAACGACGACCCCGGCGTGAGCTGGGAGAGCGACGGCTCCATCGTCGTGAACGCCGCGCTGGTCAAGAATCCTGAAATCCTCGCCTGCCTGCAGCAGTCGCTCGGCCTCCAGACGGCCTTCCTGCCCACCGTCATGGACGAGGAGTTCTACACGCATCTCATGGAGATGGAGTCCGGCGCCGCTCGCGACATCTACATCGCCGACCTCCAGGCGCGCCTGCCCAAGGCCGCGGTCGACGCCGCGATCCGCCGGCTCGACGACACCATCGCCTACGCCAGGCTCCTGAAGCAGAAGGGACGCGTCCTCTCGACCCAGCAATGGCGCCGCCACGACATCCAGCGCATTGTCGCCGGCAAGATGCCGCCGAAGGACGCCCCGGCACCGTTGCCGAAGGTCGGCGGCATGGATCCCGTCCCCGGCGAGCTGACGACCGAAGTCACGAAGAAGGCCCACGCCGTCTCGAACAATCTTTTCCGCCGCGACCTCATGGCCCACATCGCCAAGCCGGGCTGGTTCGACGAGTAGTACAACCAAAGGGAACACCGAGAATATGATTCTTTCGGAACGAACCATCAAGGAACCACCTTTTACAGTCGCCGTCCGCAACGACGCCACGCTTACGCTCCAAGTCGAGGAGGGGTTCCGCCAGGCAATCGCCACCGGCTTCTACCGAGATGGGGACTACATTCCCGGCTACGTCGAACTCGCCGGAATCCTGGGGGTCAGCACGACCGTCGTCCGGCGCGCCATCGCCCGTCTCATCGCGGACGGCCTCTGCCATCCGCGCCGTGGCGTCGGACTGCGCATCTGCTCGAAGGCGCCGGCCTTCGCCGGGAACGTGCTCGTCATCACCGGGGGCGACGTGGCATCCTACCGCTACTACATGGCAAGCCTGGTCGAGCACCTGCGCCGCCGCCTGGCGGAGAACCGCCTCTCCATGACGCGGGCCATCGTCACGGGGAAGGGGACCCGCAATGACTTCTCCAGCCTCGACGATGCGCTCAATCGGCACATCAGTCTCGCCATTGCCACGGACTACTTCCCCGGGATGGAGAAACGGCTCCGCGCGGCGGGCGTCCCGTACATTCTCACGGCGCCGGCGAAGATGCCGCGCGTAGCCGGTTATCTGGCGGGGGACCCGGAAGGGGCCGTCACGCGCATAGCCACCCACTGTGTCGACTGCGGCGTTCGGCGCGTCCTCCTGGTCGGCCTTTCGACCAAGGATGCCTTCCACGTCAATCCAATCGGGCTCAAGGTGGCCTTGGAAGACCGGTCGATGGAGGCGCACTGGCTTGGCGTCGGGACAGACCAGAGCGATGGCACGGCCGAGCTCCTCCTCCGGGAAACCGTTGGCACGTTCTCCAGACTTTGCGAGAAAGGCCGTCTGGTGGTGGACGGTTATCGTCCCGACATGGTCGTATTTCTTGACGACTACGTGGCGCAGGGCGCCCTGCTTGCCCTGACGGCAGCCGGCATCCGCATCCCCGAAGATCTGCAGGTCATCACGATGGCCAACAAGGGCCTCGGCCCCGTCTGGCTGAAGCCCCTGACCCGCTTCGAGGTCGATGCCGCCGCCGAAGCCGATGCATTCGCCACCCTCGCCCTCCGCTGCCTCCGAGAACCGGGTCGCCAGCACACGCTGAAGACCTCGACCACCTTCATCGTGGGCGAGACGACGCGCGCCCGGTAGTCGATGGTCGATGACCGCATGAGGGCGGTTCGCGCTCCGTGTCGTTTGCGAAATCCATGATATCGCAAAGAGACACCCATGACGAGCGAGGTTCTTGCGAACCACGCCGGGCGGGGAATCTGCGACCTGTCAAGGCTTGGTGGCGGGCCGGATGCGGCCGGCGAAGCCGCCGAGGAGGGCGCGCTTGCGCGGGTTGTCGGCGGAGGGAACGTACTTACCGGAGGCGTTCCGCTCCTTTTCGACGTTCCAGACGTCGGCCTCGCGGAAGGCGTGGTAGGTCCAGTCCCAGCCGTACTCCTCGAAGAGCGCGATGCAGTCGCGCAGGTAGTTTTCCGCGCCGGGGGCGTAGGACGCGGCGCTGAACTCGCCGACGTAGATGCGGGCGTGGTGGCGTTCCTGGAAGGCGCGCACGGGTTCCAGCGCACGGCGCAGGAGGCCTTGGTCGCGTCCCTTGGCGGAATCGGGCCAGACGGCGCCGACGGGATTGCCGCGGACGCCCTGGTGCGTGTAGTCGTGGGGCTTGTAGACGTGGATCTGGTAGATCACGTTGTCCATCGCGAGGGGGGAGAGGTAGCGGAAGGCGGACGAGGCGGCGGCGAGGTTGCTCTCAATGATGATCGGGGTGTCCGGGTCGATGGCGCGGACGGCCTCGGCTGCACGGCGCTGGACCTCCCAGTAGTTGATGGGGGCGGGTTCCTTCTGGTGCGGCTCGTTCACGAGGTCGTAGCCGTAGATGGCGGGGTGGCCCTTGAAGCGCGTGGCGATGCGCTTCCAGGTCTCGACGAAGGCGTCGGCGTACTTCTCCTCGAAGAACATGTGCATCTGCCGGTCGCCGGGGCGCTTGCCGCCGGGCGGCGAATGGAGGTCCACGCAGATCTTCATGCCGCGCGCCTCCGCCCAGCGCAGGACGTCCGCTAGGTTGTCGAGGCGCGTGTCGATCCACTGCGCGTACTCGTCCAGATCCTGGCAGTCGTTGTCCTTGAACCAGTTTCGCATGATCTGGAAGCGCGCCAGCGTCGCGCCCCAGCGGTGCAGGGTCTCGATGTCGTCCTCGGTGGTGGCGCGCGCAGGCAGCATGGTGCCGCGAAGGATCCGCGAGTGCGGCGCTTGGCGCTCGCCCTCGCGGCAGGACGGGTACCGGACGATGTAGTCCTCGTTCACGCGGCGGAGGCCGAGGTCTTCGCGGGCGAGGGTGAGCGTGGAGAGGTCGAATTCTGCATGGCCGGTGCAGCCCTGGAGGCCGAGGATGAGGGTGGCCTTGCCGCCGACGGGCGGGAGGGGGGCGACGAGCCCGTTGACACGGACGGTGGCGTTGGTCCAGTCGAAGGTCCCGATGGGCAGCTTCGCCCCCGGCCATTTCTTCTCGCCGGTGCCCTCCTCCACGTAGCGGAGCATCATCTTGACGCCGTTCCAGGAGGCGTCGGGCTTCGTGACGTCGCGGGCGCGGAGGCGCACGGACACGGCGACGCCGTCGCCGCTTCCCAGGATGTCACCGAGATCAAGGTCCGCCTCGCAGTGCGCGTGCGTTTCCGCATTGCGCTCCGGGTCGCCCGGCGGGACGTCGACGACGAGGATGGAGCCCTCCATGCGGGCGCTTGGCGGCAGACGCCAGACGAGGTTCGTCAGCGGTTCCGGCGAACGGGGGGCGGGCGTGTCCACGACGGCGCACGAAAGGGAGGAGAATATGGCGGGCAGGAGGCAGGAGAAAAGGGCAAGTCGCTTCATCGGGGCTGCGTAGAACTCATCGCCTATGTTGCGGAGTGTGAGGGCTGCTGGCATCTTCGACTTCCTTTCTCGGTTCACTTGCGAATCATTGTGGGCCACGAGACGCTATTTGTCAAGCGGTTCCCAGCCCGCGCCATTGCGCGGCGATGTCATTCGTTGACGGCCGGAGCGGCGAGGGAGCCGGCGTCATAGGAGGTCGGGGCGGAGGCGTCCTTTCGCGACATCGCGGCGTCGAAGCCGCCGTCGACGGTCCAGGCCGACATGCCCGACGGACTCCAGCCGTGGGTCCAGCCTTGGTTCCACGTGATCTTCTTCGGGACGCGCAATTCGTTATAAAGCACGGCCAGCGAGGAGGGCGGCGAGACGTAGTCGCCCAGTCCGGCTCGCGTGATCTCGACGGGGCAAGCCACGCGGCGCGCGGCGAAGACGGCGTCGAAGTAGGCCATCGCGGGGTGTCAGCCCTTCGGGCGGTAGGTTGACGGGAGCCGGTTGAACTCGGCCTGGCCGGTCCAGTCGCAGCCCCAGACGATGGAAGTCGAGATTTTCGTGATCTCGCAGGAGCACCAGGCGAGATCATCCGACCAGCTGACGCTGCTCATGACGCGGACGATGCGGGGATAGGTCGCGGCCGCCATCAGCGCCTGCCAGCCGCCCTGGCTGCCTGCAGAGAGGGTGATCGACTCGCCGTCCCATTCGGGCAGCGTGACGATCCACTGGAGCGCACGGGTGGCGCGGAGCGCCATGCCGAGCCAGTAGCTTTTTTCGCGGACCGCGTTGCTCTCGGGGTCGAAGCCGTATTCGTAGCCGGGCTTGCGGATGGAATCAAAGAACGACTTGACGTAGGCTGGCCCCTTTCCAAGGTCGAAGCCGTGGCCGTTGGATTCGAACCGAATGCGGTTGTGCGGGCCCTTGGCGGGGGCGGGCTGGTCGTCCCTGGAGGCTCCGCGGTAGGAGACTTCGGCGGGGTAGCGGTTCGCCGGCGAGGCGTCGGCCGGAACGGTGAGCCAGCCCGTCACGGGGCGTGCGCCGGCGCAGTCGATCCGGACGGCGTAGAGGCGCACGCCCGCATCGGCGCAGGGCGCTGGGGCAAGCTCGGCGTGGACGGGCATCATCGCACCGAGTCGCGCCGCTTGCTCGTCCCAGAACGCATCGTAGTCAGCCGGCTCCGTGCCGGGCTTGAGCGCCTCGGGCGCGACGGCCGCGCCACCCTGGAAGAAGACGCGCTTCTCCCAGCGGTGGTTTTTCGGGACGCGCCTGCCGTCGGCGGTGACGACGTTCGCCTCGACGCAGACGAAGCCGGGCTTGTCGCTCTTCGTCCGGATCACAAGCGGCGCGACATCTGCCGGCAGCGGGCCCCGGCCCTTCTCCACAACCCCGTCGTCTCCCCGGCGCTCCCAGTCCACAAAGTAGGTGTCGGGCGGAATGTCGCCCTTCGCGCCTTGAAGGCGGATGGTGAAGACCATCTCCTCTCCCGGGGAGAAAAACGGATTGTCGCGACCAAGCGAGCCGACGAGCTGGGCGCCATCCCAGTTGACGGAGGATTGCGGGGCGGGCGTCTGGACCTCCTGGACATCCGCCACGACCGCAATGGACGAGCCGACGAGACAGGAGGAGAGGAGGCTCCTGACGACTCCATGGTGAATAGTCATAAAGCAACAGATTAATTCTCCAGAATCATCGTCTGGAGATTGGCAACCTCTTCGAAATGGCGGTCGTCGGAAACCAAGACGGCACCATGCTCGAGCGCCTGTGCCGCAAGCCAGATGTCGTTCACGGGAATGGGCCGCCCTGCCTCGCGAAGGGAGCGAAACACTTTGCCGTACAAATCCGTCGTGGCGGGCGTCAGCGTGATTTGCACGACATTGGGGAGGCTGAGGAAGTCAGATAATGCGTCGGAGTCCCGGTGACCGCGACGCGTATTGTCGAGGCCTGCTTTGAACTCACCGATAGCGATTGTGCTCAGAAAGACGACATCGCCCATCTGCGTAGAGTTCGTCGTCTATGTTGTGAAGGGTAAGTGCGGCCGGCATGGTCGATCTCCTTTCGCGGTTCGTTTGTGAATAATTATGAACCGCGGCTGGGAGATTGTCAAACGTTGTTTTTCCGCCTGTCGCCAGCACTTTTCGTCCATTGCGCGGTTTACCGCACGATCAGCATGAGGGCCTTGGTCTTGCACCATGTCACCTTCATCTTGGCCGCGGTGGCATTGGCGACATCGTAGGTGAACGTGGTTCCTTCGCAGGAGCGAGGGTTGACCCACTTGCCGAGGGTCTCGTCCCAGTCATGGAGCCTGTAGCGAGTCGGGGTGTCGGCGCCGGGGGCGACCGTGAGCCGGTAGGAGCCCTCGACCTTGTAGGCGCCCGGAGCAGGATCGCAGTCGTAGTCCTCGCCTTCCGCGATCTCCACGACCAGGTTCGTCACGGCGAGTGCGCCGAGGTAGCGCGCGTCATCGACCTCGCGGTTCCACGCGAGCTCGTCCGCGGACAGGACTCGGTCATAGTAGCGGAAATAGTTGATCGTGCCGGTGAGGTAGTGGCTTGAATCGGAGCCGCCTCCGCCGAGGGTGAGGCTGGAAATCGCCGGCCTGGCCATCTCGCCGAACGTCTTTCTCGCGCCGACGGAGGAATTC